>BNJU01000709.1_pt1 | contig 155861 bp, 193 predicted proteins | sample 8539281 | NCBI WGS metagenome assembly BNJU01 (sample SAMD00202456, study PRJDB9452) | human saliva metagenome | isolation source: human saliva | place: Japan
ATCAATATAAATGCCTGTATAAGCCGTATATGATAAAGTCCTAATATACCCCAAACGAAAATGTCCTGTTTATGATAGAATAGTGTTTTATACATTTTATTAAACAGGAGGAACAGACTTATCAGAAAGGTAGTTTTATCAATGAATGAGCAAAAGAAATACGAAGTTATCAAAGGGTTGGCTGACCACCCTGATACCGCTAACAAGAACAGAGCCGCTATGGTACTGGGATGCACCAGGAGGCATATAAATCGTATGTTACAGGGATATATAAAAAGTGGCAAGAAATTCTTTCTACACGGTAACAAAGGCAAAAAGCCGGCCACTACAATCTCCCATGATATTCGTAGACAAGTCATAGACCTTTACAGAACTAAATACTATGATGCAAACTTTGAGCACTATACAGAGCTTCTGAAAAAGAATGAGGGCATATGTATCTCACATTCATCTGTAATGAATATCTTGGAGTCTGAATATATTCTTTCTCCAAAAGGCCACCAAAGCTAAACGTAGACGTATTAAGCAAAAGCTGAAAGCTAAAAAAGAAACAGCAAAGACAAAGAAGGAGCTGGCATCTATACAGGCCAACCTGGTAGCCATCGATGATGCCCACAGCCGTCGTCCAAGATGTGCTTATTTCGGTGAACTACAACAAATGGATGCAACCCCATATGAATGGGTACCGGGACAAATATGGCATCTACATTTGGCTATTGATGATGCTTCAGGTGTTGTTACAGGTGCCTGGTTTGACACTCAGGAAACTCTTAACGGCTACTACCATGTATTCAATCAGATACTTACTGATTACGGTATTCCTTATAAGTTTCTTACAGATAGAAGAACTGTATTTACTTACAAGAAAAAAGGTGCCTCATCTGATGATAAAGACACCTATACACAGTTCGCTTATGCCTGCAAGCAGCTTGGTGTGGAACTTGAATCAAGTAGTGTACCTCAAGCTAAAGGACGCATAGAACGTTTGAATCAAACCTTACAGTCACGCCTGCCGGTTGAATTCAGAATCGCAGGCGTAACCGATATCAATAAAGCCAATGAATTCCTTCACTCCTACATAAAAGAATTCAATGAGAAGTTTGCACTTCCACTTTATGGTATCAAATCTGTATTTGAAACGCAACCGTCTAAGGAAAAAATAAATCTTACTTTAGCGGTTCTGACAGAAAGAACTGTTGATGCAGGACATGCGATTCAATTTGAGAAAAAGTTTTATAAGATGATAGATCATAAGGGAGTGCAGATCCATTATCGAAAAGGAACAAAAGTTATGCTTATCAAGGCTTTTGATAGGTCTTTGTTTGCGTGCGTTAATGACAAAGATATTCATGTGCTGGAGGAAATACCAACACATGAGCGTAAGTCTAAAGACCTGGACGCTGATTACAAAAAGCCAAAACCTAGAAAACCTTATATTCCACCAATGAATCATCCTTGGAGAAGAAGTGCCTTTAAAAAATTTGTCCACTCACAACCACACAGAATTGAACAAGATTTAAAAAGTGCATGATAAAAAGCCCCTTTTGTGGGGCTTATAAAATAATTATTTTAGGACATAATCATTTATGCTTGACATGGAGAAAATATCAATATAAATGCCTGATATATTACAGTTTATGATCTCTAATGAATGCTCCTATGCATTGTCCTATTACGCTTACTATAAAAATATCCTACACAAAACATAAGTATACTGATACCGTAAACAGCATATAAGCCAAACATAAAATGAATATCCTAAATGAAAAGTACCAATGAAACCCGTTTCTTATTGCAAATATTATAGATAAAACAAGTAAAATAAGCGGTATAACAGCAATTACTATATAGGCAAAGAGAATTGCTCTGTCAAACGGGTCTTCTACCGGTACTATATAAAACCAAAAACGGTAATATGTAATATGATATCGCTATTACGATACTGTATTTATATTTCTCAATAAACACATTTTTTTAAAAATTTCTTCCATACGCACCCCACAAAAATTATTTATTACTAAAAACAAACCATATAATTTATAAAAAAATTATATCATATAATTATAGTCTTTACATTAAAAAAATAGCTGCTACACTTAGTGTAACAGCTAAACATTGTTATATTACAGCAGATGTGCTCTTATCTCATCGGCACTCATATCAAGCAGATAAGCAGGAGCTACATCAAATACCGTATGTGCTCCGATCTTTCCTTCATTGTGCATACGATATGCGGCTCTTGCATATGCAATAATCACCGAACCTGTAAACTCAGGGTTTGAATCAAGCTTTAAGCGATACTCGATAACATGATTGTTCTCATCCTCCCAGCCTGTCTTTCCGCTTCTGATAACAAATCCGCCGTGTGGAAGCTTTGAATGATTCTTCTTCATTTCTTCAGCTGTGATGAAATGAACTGTTGTATCATAGTCTGCAAAGTAGTTAGGCATTGTCTTTATCTCTTCTTCAATCTTTGCCTTATCTGCACCGTCAGCAGCCACTACATAGCACTCTCTTGTATGCTTTTGTCTTGTAGTAAGTTCAGGATTCTTACCGCTTCTGACAGCTTCAAGAGCAGACTCTACAGGTACTGTGTACTGTCTTGCATCTACAACACCTTCAATTCTTCTGATAGCATCTGAATGTCCCTGACTTACTCCCTTGCCCCAGAAAGTATAATCTGCACCGTTTGGAAGAATTGCATTTGCATATACTCTGTTAAGTGAGAACATACCCGGATCCCAACCTACAGATATAAGACCGAAGTGACCGGTTGCCTTTGCAGCATCGTCAACCTTTGCAAAATGCTCCGGAATATTTGCATGAGTATCAAAACTGTCGATAACATTGAAATACTTGGCATATTCAGGTGTCTGTACAGGTAAATCTGTCGCACTGCCGCCGCAAAGTACCAAAACATCTATATCATCCTGATAACTTAAAATATTTTCAACACTGTCCACCTTGGCATCGGATGTCAGAATCTTAACACTTGAAGGATCTCTTCTTGTAAACACCGCTACCAACTTCATATCCTTTGTATGCTTTATAGCACACTCAATTCCTCTTCCAAGATTTCCATATCCCAAAATACCTATTCTTATCATTTTCTCACCGGCCCTCAACCAAATAAATTATTCGGGCAAATCCTTTCATTTAATATCAACCAGAATGCCTTAGTATTAAAAAAGATAGAATGCTCCCAAGACTCGCCTTTGAGCATTCTATCCAAGAAATAAATATCATTCATAGCAAACTGAGTTGTTAGCTGTGTAATATTATACAGGATTTTTTTTATATTGCAAGTACAAATTTAAAAATATCTATATTACATTACAAACAAATCGTTTAAACTCTCAGACATTGTAGGATGTGTGAATATAAAATTTGCTATATCCCTTGCTTTGATACTATGATCCATTGCCAGTTTTATAAAGTTAATCATCTCATAAGACTCTTCACAGAAAAGCTCTGCACCCAAGATTGTACCGTCCGCTTTAACCAAAGCCTTTAACAGTCCGTCTGTTTTTCTTAAGACCTTAGCTTTTGGGATAGCATTTGCACTGAGGCTTAAAACTTTGTATTCCACTCCTGCCGCCTTTGCATCTTTTTCACTCATTCCGACTCTTGAGAACGGAGGATTGATAAATACAGAATAAGAGAAAGCTCCTCTGTTTTCTGTAGTTCTCTTATCATCTCCCATTATTTCATCCCAGATGATTCTGCTGTCATCAAGTGAAATATATGTAAACTGAAGCTTACCGCAAACATCACCTGCCGCCCATATATTATCCACACTTGTCTTTAAATGCTCGTCAGTCACTACGCCACCTCTGTCAGTGAGCTTAACTCCTGCATTTTCACATCCGAGACCGTCTGTATTCGGTCTACGACCTACCGCAAGTAAAATTGCATCGGAGTCTAAAGTCTTTGACTCTCCTGAAGCCTCATAATATAATTTGCCTTCTTCGGCCTTGGTTACCTTTGCACCTGTAACTATCTCTACAGCCTTTGCCTCCAGTACTTCACGGATAGCCTTTGCAATATCCTCATCTTCTCTAGGTAAGAATATATCTCCATCCTGAACTACAGTTACCTTACTTCCAAATCCGCATACATAGAAGCAAACTCAAGTCCGATATAACCGCCGCCTACAATAGTAAGTCTTTTAGGTAATTCTTCAAGATTCATAATAGACTCTGATGTATATACGCCTTTACTGTCGACTCCTTCAATCTTAGGTATTACTGTAACAGACCCCGTATTGATAATAAACTTCTCAGCTTCAATTTCTACATTTCCGTCTTTAGTTGAAACAATGATATGGTGATTATCCTTAAATGATGCAGTTCCGTCAATAATATCCACACCTGTACCGGCTACCTTATCGTAATTAGCCTTATTAAGAGCGGCTGTAAGTTTTTTCTTTTCAGCAACCGTCTCCTTATAATGCTGTGCTTTTTCCTCAAACTCTCCTTTTGGAGATTTGGCTGCATCCGTTATAAGACGCTTTGAAGGAATGCAACCTACATTTATGCAAGTACCTCCATACATATTTTTATCTTTCTCAACCAAGGCAACACTTTTACCTGATTTACTAAACTTAGCCGCAAGTGTCTTTCCCGCCTTACCGAAACCGATAACAACTATATCATAATTAGCTTTCATAGCTTAACTCCTTTTCATTATAATTTTATCTTATTATACACCTAATTTTTACACAATTGAAATACTTAAAATTAAATTACTATTTCTAACTTATATCAAGTTTATTCTTCTTCTCTCTCACCATAGATACAATACTCCATATCTCCACTGTTCCAGATATACATAATAGCGGATACAGGATTTTTCTGTGTCCGGTAAATTTATCCATGGTCCTCCATCGGTCACAAAACTATATTATATGCACTCCTATACACCTAACAAATACTTTCTCTATAAAAGATTTGAAAGTGACCTCATTACAAGGTCAATATCCTGATTTTCCAGCTCCTGTATCACATGTAAATATGTTTTCTGTGTGGTGGTCATACTTGCATGTCCGAGCCTTCTTGCTACACTGGCGATGGATACTCCTGCATATAACAAAATAGAAGCATGTGTATGACGAAGCCCATGTACAGAGATAACCGGAATATTCAGCTTTTTACAGTACCTCACCAAAATATCATTAACTGTAGAATTATAGACATTATTATCCCTTACAAATATAGGCTTATCTGCAGGCAGATCCTTTACAAGTGTGGCAAACTGCATCACCACCTGCCAGTCAATCTGTATCTTTCGCACTGATGATTTGTTTTTTGTAGGTGAAAAACCTCCACCCTCCTTATAATTCCAAGTCTTATTCACCGATACTGTCTGATGTGCAAAATCAAAATCATTCGGTGTAATCGCAAGGCCTTCTGAAAATCTCATTCCTGTTTTTGCCAAAAGTAAAATGAACCAATCCCAACTCACTTCATCTGAAAGAGTCAAACTCTTTAAAAGACTGTGAAGTTCAAATTGGTTCAAATACTTAACCTTCTTTTTTGACGGAATCTTTCCCTTGATAATAACCTTCCTTGTAGGATCTCTTGGAACAAGTCCCTCATCCACCGCATCCAGTATAGCTCCCTTTAGCTGGTGATGAAAATCCATAGTCGTCTGACGCTCATGCTCCTTGGCATAATCATTGATAATCTGCTGATATTCAACTCTTGATATATCACATAGACGAAGAGTTGGAGCCAGTTTCTCTACCCAGATAAGACTCATCTTATACTTTGACAAAGTTACATCCCTGATAGCACCTTCCTTATATATTGCTATCCATTCCTTATAAAAATCCTTCAATAAATCTGTTGATTGAAAATCCTTAGGCATATTTCTCCTTCCTACCGATGAAGGACCTGTCTAAGGATACTATAAATAATTGATATTAAGTTGGGTCTTCACCTTCAGGATCTTTAATATCTATATCATATAAAAATATAATCTCTTAATAATTTTTTTCAGCATTATTTCTGACTACAAACGGAGGAAGCTTCTTTCCCTCAAGCTTAGTATAATATTCCGTTGCAGGCTCATTTGCTATAGATTTTTTCAATGCATCATATCTTCCGAACTCATCAAGATTTGACTCTGTTACCTTGGACTTTTTGATTTCTACAAGCAGACCTTCTTCAACGCCCAGATATTTTACAAACTTTTTTTATTTGTGACATTTCCTTATTTTTTTGCATACATCACAATATAGTCTCTAAAAGTCATATCTTTGCCAAAGCTTTGCATCTCCCGATTGTATATCATGAAGAAAAAAATATTTGCATACTTTTTTGTTCTTCCTGAGAAAGCATTGCAAAAAGATTTATGAAGCTCCTCAAGTGTAGCCTCCTCTCTTCCTTACTTACATTAGGATCATAAAGCTGTTTTTGCCACTTCTCAAATCTAGAATTCATATAATCATTATCTATAATACCTGTATTTTGCTCACTTAAATACGGATCGACAGTAAACGTAACCACATTATCATCTCCGTCTGTAGAATCTGTAGGTTTACTTAATTCCTTATATCTTTGTAAAAGTATATTATAATCTTCTTCACTTGGAATTACTGTGATAATGCCTGTATGATTATCCTCATCATCAATCTTGACGGAATATTCTTTTATATCCCAGCTAAATCCCTGTATTTTTGCAGCCTGTAAATATGTGGAAAACTCTCTGAAAAGCTTTGCAAACTTTGCCTTTGACTCCGTATCATCAGGAAGCTTTTGCATATCTGCAATATTTGCCTGTTTGAAAACAGCCTCCATATCCTTAAACGATATATTCATATGCTCTATATTATCAGGCAGATGATCCGCAAAAAGCCCTTGAGGTCTGTCTCCGGAATATAGCTTCATAGCATTCTCTATATTATTTTTCATTGTATGCGGCATTCTATAGTATTTTATAGAACCGAAAGGTTTTTCATTTATATTAAAAAGTCTGTTTGTTCTTGAAAATGCCTGTATAAGATTTTGATATTCCAAGATCTTATCAAGATATAATGTATTTACCCACTTGGAATCAAAACCTGTAAGCATTTGATTTACAACTATCAGTAAATCAAGCTGAGATTCCGCTTTCATGCGGACAAACTGTCCCTTGTGAGCAAGTCTTTCTGATACCTCCAACTTAAATTTTGCATATCTTGCAATATCCCAGTTTGTAGAATACCAATTATTATAATCATTAAGCATTTCTACAATACCGTCTTCTTTTTCCAAAGCCTTGTCACCGCTTGCATTATCAATAGTCGGATCAAACAGACCCGTTACCTTCAATTCAGGATATTTCACGAAACTTTCTGTAATAACTTATTGCTTCAGGTATGCTTGAAGTTGCAAATATGGCATGGAACTTATTATTTCGACTCAGTCTAAGCCAATTTTTCTTTATATTATCAACTATACTGTACTGATACTTGTCATTTTCCCAGGCATCTTTCTTTATATAATCTTCGATACCCTTTTGATATGTGCCGTCTTCAAGTAATATTCCTGCCATAGGTACTTCTGATACTGTCATAAACCTATAATATATCTTTTGCATCTTCTGATCTGATATAGCCTCAGCCTCTGAACTTGCGCCAGCCTCTTCTATAGCCACCTTTTTTCTAAGTTCCATATCAGGATATACACACACCATAATAGGATCAAATCCAAGTACATTCTTATCACGAATACCGTCTGCGATACTGTATCTGTGAAGTTCATCACCGAAGATATCTGTTGTGGTGCTCAAGCTCTTTTCATTCTCACAAAATACCGGCGTTCCTGTAAAACCGAAGAACAGAGCATTGGGGAAAGTATTCTTTATCGTTATAAGCATGTCTCCAAATGTGGAACGGTGGCACTCATCAATAATAAATACCAACCTTTTATTTCGCATATCTTCAATATCCTTGGCGCGCATCCTTCCAATCTCATCTTCCTTGATTCTACTCATCTTCTGAATAGATGAAACTATCAAAGTATTCTTAGGATCTGTACTCTTCAGCTTTGAGATAAGCATATTTGTATCATCAGTCCCTTGAACGTCATCTACATTATCTGCAAATCCTTGATATTCTGTTAAAGACTGTGAACCCAGTTCCTTACGATCCATTAAAAATACAACCTTATCGGCATCTTTTGAATTAGCTATAAGCTGTGCCGACTTAAAAGATGTCATAGTTTTTCCTGAACCTGTAGTATGCCAAATATATCCGCCTCTTTGATTATTATCCTTCCAATCATTCCTTGATACTCTGTCGGAAATCTTATTTGATGCATAGTACTGATAACTACGCATTACCTTAAGTACACCGTCACCTCCGTCAGCTACAGTGTAAAATCCTATAAGCTGATGTGCCATAGGAATTGACAAAAGCCTTTCCACAACATCTTTCCAATAGTTAATCGGTTCATTATTGGCATCAGCCCAATGGAAATAAAAATCAGGCTTGAAGTCACCATCCGGTCCCGGATTTGCAAAATAGAGTGTTTCATCAGGATTCATAGCTACAAAGACCTGAACGAGTGCAAATAAGCCTGTGAATACACCCTCATAGGCATACTTTTTGATTTGATTTGCCGCCTCCGCTACAGGAACACCGGATCTTTTCAGTTCAATATGGAAAACAGGCATACCGTTGATAAGAAGCATCAAATCTCCACGCCTATCCTGACGAACACTGTCCTTTCTAAAAAACTTAGGCTGCTGCACTATCTGATATCTGCTCTGTCCTGCCGCTATCTCATTTCTGTCATAAATCTTTAAACTGACCTCTTTATTAAAGTGAAGCTTATCTTCAGGATTCTTCCTTGTGATAGATATAGTTTTTCCATTGATAAAGCTGTTAAGTGCCAACGGAGTCTTAAGCTCTCTGATTTTTTCTATCAGTTCATCCATCTCCTCATCTATTAGAGGAATATTGTTTAACCTGTCAATATCTCTATTATTCTCAAACAGTATACCTGCCCAGTTTCTTATAAGGTCTTTTTCAGTATAATTTTTAAGTACATTCTGCTCCCAGCCGTAGTTTTGCAACAAGGCAATGACTGCACTTTCAAAGTCCGCTTCTTTTGTAAAATAATCCATATTTACTCCAATAATATTTATTGTAAAACTAAATATCCAAGCTGTTTTTATTCAGCAAGAAATCGTATATGCTCATGTTGAGTATTCCCGACTCACTGTAATGTGGCACAGGCGTATCCCTTGTTATTATAATTCGTTTAAAGAAGTCTCCCGTAAGCATCAACGGCCTTTGTTCCTGCATCAGTTTAGCCTCATCAGGTATAGCATATGCCGATTGTATATAATATCTCTTCGAAGCCTTATTACATACAAAATCAATTTCAAGCTGCTTGCGAACACTGCTTCCGTTTTCATCTTTGCCGTTTTGCACAATCACCCCTACATCCACATTGAAACCTCGGATTTTTAATTCATTATATATAATATTTTCCATACTGTGAGTTTCTTCAATTTGCCTGAAATTAAGTCTTGCATTTCTTAATCCCATATCATTAAAATAATACTTTACCGGACTGCCTATATACTTTCTTCCCTTTATATCATAACGAAATGCAGTATCAATCAGGAAAGAATCACTGAGATACTCAATATAGCGTTTAATAGTATTGCTGCTGATATTTTTTTATTTTTTTACCGACTTGAAAGTTTTTTTGACAATTTCTCCGGATTAGTAAGTGAACCTATTGCTGAAGAAATTATATTTAATAAATCCTCAAGTTCGGCTTTATTTCTTACATTATGTCTACCGATAATATCCGATATATAAGTCTCCTCAAATAAGGATTTTTAGGAATGCAACTTTTTGTTCGGGGCTTGAAATATTCAATACCAAAGGAATACCTCCGTATAACATATATTCATTCCAACCGTCAAGCTTTTTCACCCTGATATACAGACATAAACTCTGCAAAGCTTAACGGATACATATGTATTTCATCACCTCTACCTCTAAATTCTGTAATAACATCCTTTGAGAGAAAAACGTGCATTACTTCCTGTAACATAAACATCCACATTTTTTTCATTCTGATAAGACTGTTTAAGACAGCTTCAAAATCACTCAGCAATTGCACCTCATCCAACAATATATAATACATCTTTTTCATCTTTTTATAGACTCTTTCAGATGTGGATATAAAAACATTAGGATCACAGAATTTTTTTACTTTCAAAAGTATCAAATGATATTTCTATTATATGATTGTTGTCTATTCCTTTAGAACTAATATATTCTTTAAATATATTAAATAATAGGTACGATTTTTCCACATCGTCTCATACCTGTCACTACTTTGACCAATCCGTTGTTCATCTTACTAATCAGTTGCTCCAAGTAATGATCCCTTTTTAATCTCCATACCGCCTCCTATTTTTATATTATAATTTTTGCATATATACGCAATTTACATCAATATTATTATATTCTTGATATAATATATTTTCAAGGAATATACGTAACCATATTGCGAATATACGCAATTTTCATACATAGTATTTTTATAGTTGATGTTAAATTAGTTTATTTTCTACTCCTTGGAGGCTTACTCTTAGCGTAATCTATAATTCTATAAGCTATTGCCTTGAAAATAAGTTGAAAAGGCTCCAGTTGATGAAGGGTGATAAGGTGATCAAGGGACATAAAAAGTCACCAACTTTTTTTCTGTTCAGATATATTAAGCGGTATTGATAGCAATGTCTCAAAGAAATCATTTGGTGCAATATTTAACAACCCATGATTTCTTGCACCTTCTGCCGCTATTGATTGTATCCCTCTATGCCATAAATCTGTGGCATAATATGTAACTAAGTAATCTGAACTGGTACTAGTATCATCTATAATCTTAAAAAGTATGTATAATGTAGATAATACACCATTCTTATATTTATCTAAACGTTTAATTGCCCCTAATGGAGCATCGACAGATGTACTCTTATATGTACGCAAAATATCCTCTTTTTATAAGATAATAACCTCTAACATCTTTGCTCGCTATTCGTTTATCGAAAAACTCATTTTGATCAATCAATCCATATTGTGCTGAAATTGTCAGTGGCAGTGTTGATTCCAGTTTTTCATTTTTTCTTATAATCCTTTCTGCTATCTCCCCGAGCTTACGCTGTTCCCAAGATAAAGTGCAACTAACTATCGCCTTCAAAATATGCCCAAAAGACTTACTTTGATGAAGGGTGATAAGGTGATCAACGGTAGAAAATAACACTCCAATAATATGCTGTTCACCTATAGTTTTAGGTATCATCAATTGCATATTTTCCATTTGCCTACCAGACACCTCGACAAAAGTAGATCCAGCTCCTACAAGTTCTCCATATTTCTTTAACTCCTCTGTTCGTGAGAAAATGAAATAAGAATCAAGCTTATTACTATGAGGTACAATTGACTGAAATCCTTGATTTGTGCATCCTTTTTTTGCTAGAATAGCAGTTTTCCCAATGCCTGCACGAGAAGTGAACAAGACTGTACCTTCAGGTAACATTTTTGCAGAGCTTTTTTCAAATCCGAGTTCTGTAATCTTTCTTTGACTTCTATCCACATATATTTGATCAATAATTTCAGCTGGTGAATACCAATCTATATTCCCATCCCAATAGTCTAAATTCAACGTACTTGGTGTTCCTCCACCAATAATATCTGCTATCTCCCCCAGCTTACGCTGTTCCCAATATATCGTGTCTTTTATGCAAAATATTTCCTGTTATTTTAAAGAAATAACAGGAAATATTACTATATAGCTTTAATGTTGAGTAAAGTTATAGTTTTTTTCCGTTTCAAAATACTTTATATGCTTAATAATTCTATTTTACAAGCTACACAAACATACTTTCTAACATAGATTTCTTTATTTTTTTGTAATTTATCCAACTTACTTTGATGAAGGGTGATAAGATGGTCAAGGGACTCAAAAAGTATTTTCCAATACGTTTTTTGCTCATCTAAATATGGTACAAATAATATCCATATGTCTCAAAACTTACTGTGTGCTAGTACATGTTGCCCTGTTCCTTCTGCAGCCATTATTATCTGTCGTTCAATTCCAGTATTTAATCTTCTCAACAAAGAAAATTAGAATCAGAATTTTTTTTATTAAAAAATACAGGATAGTAATAACTTATTATTCCTTTTATCAATAATATCATTCCTATTAAATACAAATACATTTGTATCGCTACGACTTCTATATGTAAAATATCCTCTCGGTAATACATAATATCCAATATTTGCATTCGTTGTAACTTGTCTATCAGAAAAATATTCTTCTTGATAAACAATACCTTTTTTTGTTGAGATGATGTTAATACTGTATATTGATTTTGTATTGTAGTCTTTTCTATATAATCTTCAATTATTTCATTTACCTTACGCTGTTCCCAATCTTTAGTAAATCCTGAAAATCTGATTTTTGGAGTTTTTTTCTCCATTTTGTGGAAAAAAAGATTTTTCAAGCATTGATTTTTTTAATAATTTTTAGTTTTTTTCAAGCTTTCGTTGATGAAGGGTGATAAGGTGGTCGATTTTTAAAAAAATAGGTCTACAATGATGTCTTGTTCTTTTTCTTATCGGAAAAAAATTACATTACCTTTCAGCGCATTTCCTGATGAGATTTTTCATATCATTTTTTTGCACCTTTATTAACTAAAGGTTGCATATAATTATTCATTCTCGCATTTTGCTCGAAATATATTTGTATAAAGTTAGAATTTACATTTAATTTGGGTTTATATATTGCATATAAAGTTGATACAATACCATCTCTACCTTTGTTTGCCTTTATAATCCCATATGGATTAGTTTTTAGAGGTGATTTTGTGTATACAACATACCCTGTTTTAACAACTCCATAGTTATTTACTAATATTCCAGCAAATGATCTACCCTGAAATTCTATCTGGTTTACAATACCAACATCTCCAGAAACTGATAAAACATTTTCTTTAGTATACTCATTGCTTAAATTTCTTTCCTCTGATACTTCAAGATAATATTCCAACTTGCGCTGTTCCCAATCTTCTTCAAAGCCTTTAAATCTTATCCTTGGTACTCTACTCATCTATACCTCCCAAGAGCTTTATCAGCTCATTGATGCCTTCCATATCTCTCTCCGATCCGGTAAGCTCTGAGAGCATACTTGCAAGTGACTTTCTGTCTCCTTGATTTCTTTTTCAAGGTCATCCATAGTCACAGCATACTTTGTAGAAAGTGCTTCCACATCCTTTGTGAAGGCCTTTAGCATATCATCTGATAAGCCAAGTATTCCGTTATAAATAGGGCTTGACCATTTTTTGTGTAAAAGATTATTTACCTCTTCCTCTGATAAACTCTCTATCTTAGCCTTTGTCTCCAAATGAAGTTCATCTTCACCCTGTTTTATTTCAGTTTTCAGCTTTTTCTCTTCGTTATTAAGTTTTTCAACTTTTTCCAAGGATTCTATAAGCTCTTTTGACTCACTGTCAGCCTTTAAAGACTTTACAACAGCCTTTATATTCTTGAACACAAAAGCGTCATTGGTATCGTTTAATGCTTCCGTTATAATTTCCTTATCATCTTCACTCAATGATTCCAGAATCTCCTCATATGAAGACGGTATTTCAGATAACTTTTCCTGTTTCTCTTTTAAGTCTCTTTTTCTTTCAGAAAGACAAATATCCTGTACCAAATCAAATGGCAGTATATGTCCCTTCCACCCTTCTTGTACTTCTACATCCTTGCCGTTCTTTTTCTTTACGACCATATTCGGGTCTACCTGTGTTACGGCTTTTATCCCCTCTGTCTGTATAAGCTCCAAATCTCCCGAGATTTCAGTGAATTTATCCTCAAATATCTCATATGCTCCATACGGATCTATCAATGTGGTATCTACAAATCGCATAAAGATATTATTGGCAATAATCTCCTGAGTCTTTGGTATATTTATAGTTGTTGCGTTGGCTATTAGCATACTATCCAAGTATGCTCCCAAATCACCAAATCTCAACATATGATTTTTTATAAATTGCAATACATCCTTATTGTTTTTTATCGTCTCTCTTATATTCTCAGACTTTAATGATAAATAATCTTCTCCGGCAAAAAGTTCACCTTTAAGTGAAGGGAATACCTCCCAGTATTTATCAAACTTTCCAAGCTCTGTTTCAGGGATTCCACCAAACATTGAAGCATATATATCATAACTTTCTGCTGCTTCCGATGAATCCACATAACGAGGAATATTCAAGTTGTAGTCATTGGTGCGAATATCTTCAAGACTTACTACTTTTGAATATTTTTCTATATCCCTTCTTGACTTTATCGTATCAACTATTTCTTATATCACATGCACGCAGCTTATTGTTCTTTCCTTCTTTTGTAAACCCTTTGGAAGCGTCTATTATCAATACATCTGTATTTTCTCTCTTTTGTCTAAGTACCATCACTATAGTAGGTATACCTGTTCCGAAGAAAATATTTGCCGGTAGTCCGATTATGGCATCTATATTGTTCTGTTCTATCAAATTTTTTCTAATATTACCTTCTTCACCACCTCTAAAAAGTACACCATGTGGCAGCACTATTGTCATTATTCCATCCGGCTTCAGATGATAAAGGTCATGCAAAAGGAAGGCATAGTCAGCCTTTGACTTTGGAGCTATTCCATATCTCACATATCTTGGATCACTGTCCTTACCTATAGAATCCCATCTTTGAGAATAAGGAGGATTTGATACTACAGCATCCACATACAGCGGTTCATATGTACTATGTGGATCTGACTCATCAAAGTATGGCCAATCTTCTTCCAGAGTATCTCCATTTCTTGTCAATATATTTGCAGGAAGTATACCACGCATTACCAGATTCATTCTTGTTAAGTTATATGTATTAGATTTCAACTCCTGTGCATAATACTGTATACGATTGGCATCATCCATATACTTTGCAGCGGTTTTTCCTATATTTATAAGCAAACTTCCGCTCCCCGACGTCGGATCATATATTTTAATTGTATCACGACCTTTTAAATGTTCCGCTATAATTTCAGACATCAAAAGAGACACCTCATGAGGTGTATAAAATTCTCCCGCCTTTTTTCCTGCATTTGCTGCAAAGTTGGAAATCAAGTATTCATAGATAAATCCCAAAACATCATAGTCCTGTTTTCCGTTCATCGGAATTTCATTTATAAGCTGAATCAGATCGCTTACTGCCTTTGTCTGTGACTTTGTATCTGCACCAAGCTTTGAAAGACCTGTTTCAAGTGTTGTAAATACACCTTCAAACAGCTTTTTATGTGACGGTGATATATTTCTGCTAAATGATGACAGTCCGGTTCGAACATTATCAACCGAAAAATCAGATCCCATATTTATCCAGGTGGAAAACAAGTCCTTATACGCTATAAAATATCCCAAATCCTGCTTTAGACTTGACATACTTGAGTAACTGTCATCCGCCTCTTCATTTACATATTCCTTGATATTATCCGCATCATAACCTCTATTATACAGATCCTGCTCTTCTTTGTCTGAAAGATACTTATAAAAGATAAAACCCAATATATAATCCTTATATTCATTGGCTTCAATCTTTGATCTCATTTGATTTGCAGACTCCCAAATCTTTGCCGCAAGCTGTTGTTTATTCATTTTACTTCCCCATTATCCCTTCATATGCACTATAACTTTAACTAAGTAAAAGTCCTAAAATATATTATATATTATTTCTTTTTAAATAGATAGTCATTTTAAGGCAAATGCTGATAATATTTTGACCGTTTAAAAGAGGTTCTACCCTAGCGGCTCAGATGTCAAAAATTGTAGATTTTTATAATGATATAAAATCAAATAACTATTTCCAACTGATATCAAGCTTCTTCTTCAAAACAGTCTATAACTGTCGGCGATATCTTTATGGTTACCTACTTCTTAAGCTCTTTAATGCATGGATTTTTTATAGCTTTACTAAAATCAAATTCCTTTTCAAGAAATTCATCTCTCATAGACTCACTCATGATAGAATACTCCATATCCCCACTGTTCCAAATATACATAATAGCGGATACAGGGATTTTTTTCCCTTCTTCCCAAAGCCATCCTGAATAAGTAGTTGAATTTCCAAAGTAGCCTTCTGTAATAATTTCAAACTCACAATTTCTGTGAACATCCATAAATTCCTCTAAAGAAATAGCATCTCCGTTAAAATGACCTTTACCTAAGGTTTTATTAAAAATCAACACACTGCAAAGCCTTAAATCACAATCTTTAAAAACAGACTTCACCCTCATGTTCTACTTCTTCATTGTTTACATATTGAAATAAGGAATCAACCTTTAGAGTAAGCATTTTATTATGAAATTTGATTTCCTTTACTCTGCTGCCGTTAATGCTGCAAATTATATTGCTGTGCCTGTCATATATAAATTTATTTATATTTTTTTGTCCATGATTTACTCCTGAATGAATATATAGCAGCAGAATTTTTTTAACTCTACTGTCTACTTATCTTGAATCTGCAATTTATTATAATTATTATACATTATTCTATTATATATTGGGCTTCTATTTGTTATAATATGAGCTGGAAAGTGAAATTATCTTATTATAAAGAAGGGAAACACTAATGGATTTGAATTTAAACCCTGAAGAAATACAGAAAATAAATAATCTATGGAAAAACCTCACGATTTCAGCGTAGTTGGAGATCCGTACAAAATATAGTAAATTGTAAAGATAGTGTTACGAATTATTTTGTTCGAAATATTATTCTGATATTTATAAGCATTATTGTCGGTATAGGCTTTTTCTTTTTGGAAGAACAAGGCATTCTTCCGGACAGTGTTTTGATAGATAAGCTTATGAAGTTTATCGCAAGACTGATTCTATTTCTTATAGCACTACAAATTATAAGTGTTCTGGTTTATAGCCTATTGGGTCCGGGCTTTGAAGAAAAGCAAAGAAGCAAACTGCGTGTAGTTTACGAAAGTGAAATTCTTGAACCGATACTGCAAGCACTTTATCCTTTGGCCAAAATTGATACTGAACATGATATTTCACCAAGTAATGTAGAAGAGGTAGTCCCTGCTGCAAAATACTATATCCAATCAGGGATACTTAAGCTTAACAATGAAAAAGATATTGAAATAGTGGATTTATATGCATATACTGTCACAAAAGGATTGGCAACAGGAAAGGATGAGATAAAGAACCTTCGTGAGATTACGGGCTTTATCGGACAAGTTTACTCTATTAAGAATACACACTCTTTAAAAGGAAATTTGCGAATTATTCCGACAAAGCATTTCCTTAATATCAAGACTCAAGGGGGATATCTTGGTAATATGTCAGGCGGAAAGAAGGTTAATGTAGACGATTTATGGCAAGGCGAGCACTACAACATCTACTGTACTGACGAACAATCAGCAAGGATGTTCTTAACTCCTGCAGTTATCGACCTGTTTAACAACAGTACTTCGGACTGCGGACTTTCTCTATACAGCACCGAATCTCGCATTTATATTGCAGCTTATAATAATAAACGTCTTTTTGCAGCACCGAGAAACAAAGATAGCCTTCACTCATGGAGTATAGAAAAAGCTGCAAGGAATATAAAATATGCCTTATTCTTTGCAGACAAAATAGCTGAGATTATGTAAGCATAAAAAAACATAACAATAATTTGTATTTATCATCATTGCGCATACGCTGTATTTATACTATAATTGCAATACAGCTAATTACATAATTATTGGAGGTGTAATATGTCAACACTACAAATTCGTATAGACGATCAACTAAAGAAAGACGCCGACTCACTATTTTCAAGTCTGGGTTTGGATACATCTACAGCAATAAGAATTTTCTTAAATGCTTCACTTGAGCACAATGGATTACCGTTTCCGGTCGTACATAATAAGCAATATAATGAAAGTTTTACAGCAATTCAAGATGCAAGATTACATAGAAACTTAAATGGGCCGTATAAATCTGCTAAGGAAGCTGTTTCGGATATAACCACTTGAATCTAAATATAGAGACCATCAACTTTCCGGTAATATGTCAGACTTTAGAGAATGTCACATAGAACCGGATTGGCTACCGGTATATCGTATTGAAGATGATAGACTTATTATCATTGCGACTGAAACCGGTACTCATTCCGACCTTTTCGGTATGTAGTTTTAAAATATTTATAAACTCAGGACTTATATACCTATTTCCTGTAAGCTGATATGTCTTCCATTTAAATCTGTAATCTCAGCCTTTTCATCATCAGTAAGGTTATCAATAAAAATACACCATTCATTGGGATATCCACCGACAAATTCCATTTTGGGAATATGAATTTGGCTTGGATTTTTTGCAAATAAACATAATCTGTTGTCACCCCCAAATCTTGTGAGTGTTAAAATCTGTTTATTGTATATAACATCTATACCTGTGAACTACCCATAGTCTAAAGCCTATGGGCTTCCTGCTTCGCTGACCTCGCAACCTACTATCTCCACAGGCGTTAATTCGGGCAATCCCTGCCCTATTGTTTTTTCTTATACTACTTGTCTTAATCCTTCTGCCAATATATTTTTTGCCGCATTGATATCTCTATCGTGTTTTGTATTGCAGAAAGGACATATCCAATCTCTTACTTTTTAGATCTTTTTACATTTGTATTTTTTTATATCCACAACTAAAACATAGCCGGCTACTTGCATAAAATGTATCTATCTTAATATAATTTCTACCATTCCATTTTGACTTATATTCCAGTTGTCTTGTCAGCTCATACCACGATACATCGCTGATAGATTTCGCTAAATTATGATTTTTTTCACCATATTTTTTTATCTGTAAGTTTTTCCGAAACTATCACTTGGTTTTCGTTTATAATTTCGCTTGAAATCTTATGCAGATAATCTTTTCTTGTATTCGCTATTTTCTCATGGCATAGTGCTATTTGTTTCCTTTTTTTCTGATAGTTCCTACTCCCCTTTGTTTTTATTTGCTAATTGTCTTTGTAATCTTGTAAGCTTTTTTTCTCATATTTTTTTAATTGTTTTCGGATTTTCATATTTCTTCCCATCTGATGTGATACATAAATCTTTTATCCCTAAATCCAATCCTATTTGTCCGTTTGTCTTTACAAGTGGACTATGTTCAGTTTCTACAAGAACAGACACATAGTACTTGCCGCTTGGTACCTTAGATATAGTTACTGTTTTTTATCCGACCTGAAAAATTTTTCTATGTAATTTTATTTTTTTACCCTTTTTAATTTTTGGCAGCTTTATTCTTCCTCTATCAAAAATCTACAGTTATATTCCCATTTGTAAAATTGGTTGTATATGATTTACGATTACTGTGCTTACTCTTAAACTTTGGATAACCTGCATGTTCTTTGAAAAAAACTTTTTGATAAGCACTGTCCATATTATAAATTGCATTTGTTAAAAGCAAATTTATCTACTTCTTTTAGCCATTTATAAGCTTTTTTTCAGCTCTCTATTACAATAATTATTACAATCTGTTTTACTGACAGACTTTTTTTCTTTTTTTCATAAGCATCTTTTTCTGTACGCAAGGGTTTGATTATATACAAAACGACAACAGCCAAATGTCTTTGCTAACTGTATTTCTTGCTCTTTGTTTGGATAAATCCGATATCTATATGCCTTTAACATTAAGCTTACCCGCCTTTCTACCCTTGATTTTCTATATATTACTTTAACATTTCTTCAGAAACATTGTCTACACTACAAGCAAAAATATCCATCCGTCCAAAATGTATGTTCTTTCCAAAAATGATTCTTAAGATATTCTGTATGCTTTTTCCATATATGATATGTTGTATAGCTCTTAATTAGATTAACCACTTTACTTATGGATATTGTAGGCTCAGTTTCTATCATATAGTGTATATGGTCTTTGTCTGTTTCCATATATTTTTATGATTATATTACTCTTTGTGCATATCTCATAAGAAAATTGTTTTATATAATCTGATATTTCTTTTTGATACTAAAAGCTTTTTTTCTATACTTACATACAAAAAAATAATATGATACTGTAATAAATATTTGTGTCTATTCTTTGATTTCCATACTCCCATATCGCTAGTTATTGTATCACAAATATCTATTTTTTGCTACCTTACCCCACCATCTAAAGCTAGTGGGATTGCGGTAGCATTATTTCAAATCGTGTGAATGTGCAGCTTATGGGAGCTTATAAGTTAAGTGGTTTAGGTTATGATATTAAATCGGGTAACATGTACTTTATTGAAAAAGACACGACTATCACAAATTACTAGATTTGATGATATTTATTGGGGACTGCTGGAACTTGTTTCCAGCAGGTGCCCCCCTCAATAATAATCATGGGGGCACCACGTACATCGGGATGGGGGTGATAGCCCTAGAATGACGGGGCTTTAGGTGCAATTTTAGCACTTTTAAAAAAAATGACAACTAGGGATATATAAATATGCAAGAATACAAAATAGACTGGCTCTCGTTTTCAGTCAAAAATTACGATGAAGAGCCTAAAAATACACTTGATAAAAATTTGCTTGAATTGCTCGGTTATGATTTTGCAGAAGAATTCAGCCAAGATGTCTCTGGGAAAAAAACTTTTTATAATCGCGGAGCAACGTTAGGAAACTATGTGAATGTATTCTGGAACGATTACACGGATACAAAAAAATCCCGTTCGTCGAAACAGCTCAGCAACAATGAACGTTGTTTTCACGGGTCAAGGTTCTACTGATTTAGCACTTCGCAATGATAATGACTGGGTTAAAATATTTACGATTTTAACCCAGTATGAACTCGAGAAACAAGCCAAAAATCGAAAGATGAAGCGGAAATTAAACCGTCGATAAATATAACGCGTATTGATATCGCTTTAGATGATTATGATGAACTCGTTAAGTTTGATGATATTGAGAAAAAAATTGAAAAAAAGGGGCATTATCGCTCATCAAAACGCTCGTATAATATTGTCAAAACCTCTGACCAGTTTGGTCAGAATTTGGGGAAACGATTTATATAGGCAACGCTCGCACCGCGAGCGGTAGTCGCGGAAATGTGTATGCTCGTTTTTTTATGATAAGCTAGCACAATACCATGAAAAAAATCAACTCGTAACATCTGATGTTCGAGAACATTGGAAAAAAAACGGGCAAAAGAAGTTTGGCAACGTTATGAAATTAGTTTTTCAAAAAAACTATACAAATAGCATTGTGAAAGATATTTTAAACGGTGAAAGTATTGATAAAATCTTCAAAACATCGCTCCGAAATCTCCTAGAAATCTTGACTCCGAGGGGTACGTATACGAATAAAAAAATCGGTGGTATAAAAACTAAATGGTGGGAAGATTTTTTTGCAGTACGACGAAAGAAAAGGCTTTGACTTACCAGAGCGTGATGTCATGCTTGCTGAAACTCTTGAATGGCTCAGAGTGGCGGTTTTGCCGAGTTTGAACGTACTAGAAAAAAATCGGACAAGAGCGTGGATTTGATATCTATGATTTAGTTCGTAAGGCAAAAACCTCTTGGGTTGTCGAAAAAAAGCAGAGCCGACTAATTGCAGATACACGAAACAAGTCAGACGAAACGATTAACGAGTATTTGACTAAATTTTTTTGCTTGGTATTGAAATTGAAAAAAAGAGCGAGGTAGCAAATAATGGCTATCACATATAAAAAGAACGCTCAGAACGTCTATAAAGTGCCTTTATATGTTCAATTTTGGACTTGGTGGGCTTTAGTTTTTACTTTAGCTGTTTTATCTTTGGTTGTGGGTCTTGTTGTATCGATGAAACTTGTTCAAGTTTTCCTTTGGTCGCTGGTCGCTATATTGACGATTTGGCGAGCGTATTCACTGACTATGTCAGTGATCAAAGCGAAGTCAATCAAAGCATACATTACTGAGAAAAAAGCGGAAAAAGCAGTTACTAAAAAGCTTACTTGCTACAATGTCGGTTAATCGTCTGCAAGATACACCCTTTATCTCCGTTCCAAGCGTGAGGGTGTGTGATAGCAGACCCTCACACATCAGCGTGGAAGTTGAAAAATTGGCAGGAATGTACGAAGTCGAAAAGATGAAAGAAGATATCAATGCGAGTTTTAGGGGTAAGCTAGGCGGATATGCAGTTACGTCTGCAATGATAACTGTTGATGGACTGTTTTATAGATTTGTACTGGAAGACGTCGCAAGTAATAAAACTTGGCGACCAGCGACCTTAAAACAGATGAAACAACCTAGCCATGTGTTGACCTTACAAGAAGGATTGAAGATAAATCTAGCTGATTTCCCACATATCATTTGTTGGGGGAAATCGGGAGCTGGTAAATCAACTACCTTAATATCTTTGCTTGTTCAAGCATTGATGTGGTCAAAATCTGAAATCTATATAGTTGACCCTAAAAATGAATTTAATGCTATGTCTGAATTTTATCCAGCTAACCGTATTGCAGTGGAAATTGATGACGTTTTGAGAATGCTGGCGTATGTTTGCGATAAAATCAGTTCACGTCAAAAGATAGTGGTTGAGGGTGTAAAAATACATCAAAAAATGAACTTACGTGCCTATGATTTAGGTTTGCCACCTATTGTTGTAATGGCTGATGAAATTGGGTCGTTAGTGGCTTCAATGGATAGTAGGCAGAAAAAAGAATTTTTAGCGCTTGTCACTCAGATTGTTCAGAAAGGACGTAGCGTTTCCTGTTTCGCAATATTTGGAACGCAATCGCCCAAAACTGATACTACGTTATCAAGCGACATTAGAAGCCAGTTCGCTACTAAGATATTATTAGGGTCAGCTAGTGGTGAAACTCAACGTATGGCATTCGATGGGGAAGTGGCAACAAAAGGTAATATAGAACGTTTTAAAGGTTATTACGTGTCTGATGGTAAAACAGAGCAGCCAATGTTGTTTCATGTTCCCGACTTGCACTCACATAGCTTAAATGATTTAAAAATCATAAAAAAAGCCTATGAATTAGGCGTTTCAGGTGTTCAATAAGTCTTCTAACTGACGTTCTTGTTCAGCAGCGTTAGCGATTGGCGTATACGTTTCTACTTGTGGGTTAAATCTATTGTCGAAATCTTCTTGTTTAGGTTCCAAAACTTGAGCTCCTCCAGTGTAAAAAAAGGCTGGATTGATGAAATAAGTTTTTGGTTCATCAGATTTGACTATAATTTTAGCTTCATGTAATCGTCGCAATCCTTCTGAAATTTTTTTCTTACTGAAATATTTATCTCAGTAGATATATCTTTTTTTGCTTTGGTAAGGTTGCTCGATTGTCTTCATCAATTTTTTTGAAAAGTAAATAAAACAAAAGTCTGAAATCTGATGCTGTTAACGAGAAATCTGTGTTTTTTTGGCAAGTTCTTCGATTCCTAGCTTTGTAGTTGCAAACCATTTTATGTTTAATCTTCTTTTTGTATTTCGACATATATGTCCATTTCCTGCGTAATTTCTATAAAACTTGACCTTATAGGTACATTTATTGTAACAAAAAAACGGCAAATTTAGTCAAGTTTTAAATGCAAGTAAATCCTCGAAAGCATTGATATAACGGGGTTTTTTGAAATATGACGTTGCCACTTGATAATATACTGAACAATGGTATAATTAGAGTATAAAGAAAAGAAAGAGGTTTCTATCGTGATAAATTCGGGAGTTTGACAGCTAACTACTCCCTCTATAAACCTCAAACCTTTATAAAGACTGGATTTCAGTCTTATTTTTTTGTCAATTTATTCGTTATTTTATGTAGCTATTTGTAGCTATTTATAGTATAATATGAGCATGGAGGTTGAATGCTATGAAACTTACTGTAAGTAAATCAAAAAAAACTCTGCTACATTTTATGTTCAGAAATCTATACGCAAATCCAATGGTTCTGTCACTACAGTTACTATTGAAAAAAACTTGGAAATCTTGATATGGTTAAGACTAGAGCTAATGGAAAAAGACCCTTACATTTGGGCTCAGGAATATGTTGATGAACTTAATCGTAAGGAATATGAGGAACAAAAAGAAATTTTTAATAAAATGTTCTCCTTCAAAGCTCCTGAAACCTGATGAAAAAAACATTTGTTTAACTGTGGATATCTATTTCTTCAGAGTATTTACTATTCACTTAAGCTGGATAAAATCTGTTCTAAAATTTCAAAGAAGTATAGCTTTGAATATGATTTGAACGATATTTTTATCTCGACTAATTTTTACTCGTATCCTTTATCCATCTTCTAAGTTGGCATCAAATCGTTCTTCCAAAAATGTTTATTGAGCAGCCGACCTTTAATTTACATGATATATATCGTTCACTTTCTGTTTTATCTAAAGAAAGTGACTTTATTCAATCTGAGCTTTATAAAAATAGCCAAAGAATACTTCCTCGCAGGAATGACATTCTTTACTATGATTGCACAAACTATTACTTTGAAATCGAGCAGGAAGACGAACTTAGGAAATATGGAAAATCAAAACAACATCAACCACTACCTATTGTCGGAATGGGAATGTTTATGGATCACGACGGTATTCCTCTTGCTTTTGATATTTTCCCCGGAAATAAGAATGAGCAGCCAACACTAAAGCCTCTGGAACAAAAGGTAATCGATGATTATGGTATTGATAGTATTATTATCTGTACAGACGCAGGTCTGTCCTCAAATGCCAATAGAAAGTTTAACGACAAAACTTTATTTGGTGAAAAAATAAGAAGTTTTATAACAACACAATCTATAAAACAACTCCCAAAAATATTTAAAGGAGTTTGCTCTAGACCCTGAAGGCTGGTCACTACAAGGTGAAACAGGATTATTTAATCTGAATAACCTTGATGAACAGACAGACTATAATAAAGTCTTTTTATAAGGAAAGGTGGATTAAAGAAGATTTATCAGATAAAAAAATCAAAGAAGGTAATAAAGCTCTAGAGCAACATCTTATAGTATCATTCTCCTTAAAGTACAAAAAATATCATCAGAAAATCAGGCAAAGCCAGATTGACCGTGCTAATAAGCTTATTGAAAAAGGGGAATATAAAAGAAATCAAAAAAATCAAAATGATCCACGCCGTTTTATTGCTACCGAAGCAATGACATCTTCAGGAGAAGTCTGTGACAGAGAAATCCCTTATATAGATTCGAACCTCATAGCTGAAGAGGAAAAATATGACGGTTTCTATGCCGTTTGTACTAATTTGGAGACAACAAGTGTCGAAGAAATAGTTCGTATAAACAAGAAGAGATGGGAAATCGAAGAATGTTTCAGAATCATGAAAACCGAGTTCAGTGCACGCCCCATTTATCTTCAAAGAGAGGATCGCATAAAGGCACACTTCATAACTTGTTTTGCTTCATTGGTAGTCTTTAGGATACTTGAGAAAAAACTTGGTGAACAATATACATGCGATGAGATTATTAACGTATTACGCTCTATGATGATGTATCGTCCGGGAGAAAAGTTAGGATATCTACCCGCTTATACAAGAACAGCCTTAACAGATGCACTTCATGAAGTATTCGGATTTCGTACCGATTACGAAATTTTAACCGATTTGAGTATGAAAAAAGTCTTTCGGGAAAGCAAAAAAAGTAGGTAGTTCTAGCTACACTTTTGTGAATTAAAAAAGGTCTGAAACCCTTGATATATATGGCTTTCAGACCTTTTAGCTGTCAAAGACAGGATTGTAACAAAAACGGCAAATTTAGTCAAGTTTTAAATGCAAGTAAATCCTCGAAAGCATTGATATAACGGGGTTTTTGAAATATGACGTTGCCACTTGATAATATACTGAACAATGGTATAATTAGAGTATAAAGAAAAGAAAGAGAGGTTTCTATCGTGATAAATTGGAAACGATTGTTTAACAACAATGAACGTCAAGATTCTTCGAAAGACGAATGGGCTGAATATACTGAAAAAAGCCTTCAAGACTTTATGAAATCTGAGTTTATGCAAAAGTTTTGCTGAAGATTGTAGTCAAATGCTAAAAGACGAAGGTGATGAGTTTTATGAAAGCTATGATACAATCAAAGCTAAAATGAATTCTGTTCTTACAGATTTTTGGGTATTTACCACTTAATGTGTATGAAGATGCTTATTCTGAAGAAGAGCAACTTAAAGCATTGTTGCAATTTAAGGATGAATATCTAGCTTCTAAGTAGTTGAATTATTCTTTTTGTCGGCACAATCGAAAAAGCACAAGTTCAACAAAAAAACGGAAAGGGAGGAAGCGAAAGCGACCCTTGTAGTGTTGTTGATCATGTGCTAGATTGTAAAAGCCGTAAGAAATGAGTGAATCAACTGAGCAGTAATTCTTTTTCAGAGGTGGGGGTCAAGCGTCCTACGTTTGTCGGGTGTGGGTGGAAACCCACGGGAGTTGTTAAAGGGTTTCACGTTCCTAGAAATCGTGATATAATAAAAAAAGCCTAACTTTCAGCCTACGCAACTGAAAAAAAAGCAAAAAAAGTCTTACTAACGCCGACCAAAGCTACTCGTAAGACCCTCATATTATACGCAACCTAATTATACCATATGTCTAAATATGGTGTCAAAAGAATAATATGATAGGTGTCTTTTCTCAAGTAGTTTTCGGCTGATGTAAGCAGTGAAAATTATTTAAGAAAGGACATTTTTTCTATGTCTCAAGAACAAACAAACGGATTATCACAGTTGCAAAAATTGCAAGCTCTACAAGCTCAAAAATAAGGCAAAAAGCCAAGACGTCGAGCATGGTCAAATTAGAAAATGTTGTAGGGGTTTACCTTGGAACTGAACCGACTGAACACTTTCCAAAATTGCTAGATAGCAATGGAAACAAGTTACAGGAAGAGAAGAATGGTCGAAAAGTAGATAAACGGTCAGAGACATCAGATGGCTGGACTTATACATTCGCTGAATTCTCAACTTGTAAGACCATTAAGATTGTACTGTGAACTACCCATAGTCTAAAAGCCTATGGGCTTCCTGCTTCGCTGACCTCGCAACCTACTATCTCCACAGGCGTTAATTCGGGCAATCCCTGCCCTATTGTTTTTTCTTATACTACTTGTCTTAATCCTTCTGCCAATATATTTTTTGCCGCATTGATATCTCTATCGTGTTTTTGTATTGCAGAAAGGACATATCCAATCTCTTACTTTTTAGATCTTTTTACATTTGTATTTTTTTATATCCACAACTAAAAACATAGCGACTACTTGCATAAAATGTATCTATCTTAATATAATTTCTACCATTCCATTTTTGACTTATATTCCAGTTGTCTTGTCAGCTCATACCACGATACATCGCTGATAGATTTCGCTAAATTATGATTTTTTTCACCATATTTTTTTATCTGTAAGTTTTCCGAAACTATCACTTGGTTTTCGTTTATAATTTCGCTTGAAATCTTATGCAGATAATCTTTTCTTGTATTCGCTATTTTTCTCATGGCATAGTGCTATTTGTTTCCTTTTTTTCTGATAGTTCCTACTCCCCTTTGTTTTATTTGCTAATTGTCTTTGTAATTTTTGTAGCTTTTTTTCTCATATTTTTTTAATTGTCTTCGGATTTTTCATATTTCTTCCCATCTGATGTGATACATAAATCTTTTATTCCTAAATCCAATCCTATTTGTCCGTTTGTCTTTACAAGTGGACTATGTTCAGTTTCTACAAGAACAGACACATAGTACTTGCCGCTTGGTACCTTAGATATCGTTGCTGTTTTTTTATCCGACCTGAAAATTTTCTATGTAATTTTTATTTTACCCTTTTTAATTTTTGGCAGCTTTATTCTTCCTCTATCAAAATCTACAGTTATATTCCCATTTGTAAAATTGGTTGTATATGATTTACGATTACTGTGCTTACTCTTAAACTTTGGATAACCTGCATGTTCTTTTGAAAAAAACTTTTTGATAAGCACTATCCATATTATAAATTGCATTTGTTAAAAGCAAATTTATCTACTTCTTTTAGCCATTTATAAGCTTTTTTTCAGCTCTCTATTACAATAATTATTACAATCTGTTTTACTGACAGACTTTTTTTCTTTTTCATAAGCATCTTTTCTGTACGCAAGGGTTTGATTATATACAAAACGACAACAGCCAAATGTCTTTGCTAACTGTATTTCTTGCTCTTTGTTTGGATAAATCCGATATCTATATGCCTTTAACATTAAAGCTTACCCGCCTTTTCTACCCTTGATTTTTCTATATATTACTTTAACATTTCTTCAGAAACATTGTCTACACTACAAGCAAAAATATCCATCCGTCCAAAATGTATGTTCTTTCCAAAAAAATAATTCTTAAGATATTCTGTATGCTTTTTTCCATATATGATATGTTGTATAGCTCTTAATTAGATTAACCACTTTACTTATGGATATTGTAGGCTCAGTTTCTATCATATAGTGTATATGGTCTTTGTCTGTTTCCATATATTTTATGATTATATTACTCTTTGTGCATATCTCATAAGAAAATTGTTTTTATATAATCTGATATTTCTTTTTGATACTAAAAAGCTTTTTCTATACTTACATACAAAAAAATAATATGATACTGTAATAAATATTTGTGTCTATTCTTTGATTTCCATACTCCCATATCGCTAGTTATTGTATCACAAATATCTATTTTTTTGCTACCTTACCCCACCATCTAAAGCTAGTGGGATTGCGGTAGCATTATTTCAATTTTATCTCCGTAAATTTCAATTTATAAATTTCCTGTTTCTACAAATTTATAATTTGCTATCTTTTAAATACTTGCGTTACTACCACCAAATCACCATTGATAAACTCCTTATATTATCTGAACCTTTTCATAATATACTTTAACTTTGGAGTTTCAATCACTTCATAAATCTCAAAGCCAAAGCTTATCATAAACTCTCTTTGCACTTTTTATTAAAGTCAAACACAGTCAAAGAGATACTTCTGATATTCTCATCTTTAAGGATAAAATCTATAAATTCTTTCAATGCCTCTGTTCCAAGACCGGCTCCGGTTTTTTTAGGGTTTAATACAAATCTACCTATGTGAATATTATCTTCTTGTATTCGCACTTCTTGTATCATTCCGATAAACTCTTCACCATTAAAAAAATAGAAAAATTTGTTTTCCAATTTTTTTCTATTTTTTTCATAAGTTAGCGGAAAAAGAAACTTCTGTTCCCATCCATTGCTCTTGAAATATCTCTCCTCTTTCATTTGACCACTTGCATAAAAGTAAAATATTATCTTTATCGATGCCTTTAGTAAATTTAATGCTCATAGCAATCTCCAAAACATATTATAACTCATATTGCAGCAACTCTTTTTCTCAGCTCTTTTTACAATTTCCGCCATCTCTATGATATCATCACCTATCATTTCATATTCTGTCTATCAAGTCCTATACCTGTAAATATTTCTTTAAGAGTAATTTCTTCTTTATTCAGACCTTCTAAAAACTCTATGAGACTCAAGCTGTCATCAGAACCACCGATAAAGTCTCCCCAATATTTTGAAATATACATACTTTACCTCTCTTCGATTTTTATTTTCAAATCTGTAGTTCTTCTCTCACCATCATCAACGCAAATCCCAAAAGATTTTCACCTCTCCACTTTTCCATATCCCATCTGTTTACATCTTTCATGGAAAGGCCTATTCCCCAGATTTTATCCTGTACAGCACATTCTGCAAGTATGTCATTACCTGTATTCAGAAGTCTTTTCTTTAAATCTTTATTCTGAGAAAACTTCTCAAGCAAGCCCTTGTATATAATAATCTGCCTTACTCCGTTCCAATATTTATCATTATAATTTGAAACCTGTCTTCCAAGAGCTTTTATTTTTGAAACATCCGTAGTTTCTAAAATTTTCTTTGCACTTTTGGTATCATTAAAAACAATTGCCTTTTGATACATCATATACTGTTCCATTGATGAAAAACTGTGTCGAACCTATTTTTAAAGTTTGAAAGATACCAATTACTTAAATACCCATTTTTCTTCATCCGGGTTATGAAAACATCTTATGTTCATTTTTCCTTACCTATTATCAGTTATTTTTATACAATACTCTCATAAAAATGACGATTAGTGAGTTTTCCTAATTGTCATTAGTCAATATATATTTAATTCTTTTTTTAATTATCAGAGTCTATTTCTTTGACCTTTTTCTCTATTTCTTCAATACTTGGCAAACTGCTCCTATATTCTGCTTCAAGTAACTTAGTAATCTCGTATTTGCTTATACCTATAGGCTGTGATATTTGTTCTAATGAATATTCGCAAACAATATCATTTTTTTATCTTTACAAATCAGAAGTCCAATAGTAGCATTATCTCTATCTGTTTTTCAATTCTCTATTTACAGCCGTTACATAGAAATTAAGTTGTCCTAGATGTTCCGGCTTAAACTTTTCTGCTTTCAGCTCTATAACAATGTAAGAATGAAGATTTAAATTGTAGAAAAAGCAAATCTATAAAAAAATCATCTCCATTTATATTTAAGTGATACTCTTTACCGATATAGGCAAATCCCTCACCAAGTTCAAGCAAAAAATCAGAAATTTTATCAACCAGTTCTTTTTGTAATTCTCTCTCATCGTATCCTTCACGGATTGTAAGAAAGTCAAAATTATATGGATCTTTTTAATGTCTGTCTTGCAAGATCTGATTGTAAAAGCAGGTAACCTTTTTTCAAAGTTTGTTATAGATTTTCCTTCTCTAACATATAATCCACTTTCTATTTGATGTTCAAGTACATTCCTGCTCCACCCGTTATCAATGGTTTTATTAACATAATAGATGGCTTCATCAATGGTTTTGCACTTATTTATTATTCTTTGATTATGCCCCCATGGTATCTGTTTGACATTGTTAATAACTCTTTCATCAAATTTGGCTACAGGCTGTAGACCTTTTGAATTGCTGTCATTATTTTCTATTTCAACTACACCTTGCAAACCTTTCATATAAAATGAATACCATCTTCTGATATACTTAATATTTGTTTCGGAAAAAAACCTTTCATATCAGGAAACTCTTTTTGTAAATCTTTAGCTAGCGATTTTATAAAGGCATCTCCCCATAAATGTTGTTCTTGTTTTTTTACAATGTATTCTCCCAAAGTCCAATACAAATCTAACAACTCATAATTTACCTTTATTGCAGCTTTGAGTTGACTACTTCTTACTTTCTCTTTTAACTCTAACAATAGCTTTTTTTATACTCACTATCACTTTTTGATAGATATTTTTTTATTATCCAAAGGTCGTACCTCCTTATTTGTAATATTTAATTATACCAAATTTAGTGATATTTTTTTCATCTTCAGGTTTTTCGTTAAATTGCTTTTTTACAAATTGTTATTGTATTATTTTTTTAATTTAAGAATTACTTCTGCCCCATTATCTGTATTAGAAATAATTAATTTTTCCTGAATGTAACTCTGCTACACGTTTTACAAAAGCTAACCCAATCCCATAATGTACACCATCACTACTTCTCTCTTTATTTTGCCTTTAATAAAGTTCTCCAAATTTATCAAGTGATTCTTCAGTAAAACGAGAGCCTTTATTCCATACAGAAATATTCAGAGAATCCTAATTCTCTCTCATCCATTTTTATACTTATATCAAAAAAGTGTCAAAACCCTTCAACTTCAAAGAGTCTTGACACCTTCTATTATCTGTTCATTATCAAATTTTTATATCTTGCCAGTTCTTCCTTGGCCTTTTTGAAGTCTACCATATGCCATTCCCAGTTCGGGCTTCCGACTGTTCCCGGTGTGTTGATATGACCTTCTTTACCAAGTCCGATGATATCCGCCAAAGGTATGATGGCATACTGTGCCTTGCTATTTAGCACATAGGTCAAAAGTCTGTCCTTTATATTGCCTGCCTTTATACCCTGCTTCTTTAAAAACTCTCTGACCTTTCTCTTTGCAGCCACAGTCAGGCTTTCATACCACTGCATCAAAGTATCATTGTCATGAGTTCCTGTATAGAAAATGACATTCTCTATATCATTTGATGTATCTTTTGCATACTTTCCTTTTGTATCAATGGAGAATAGAAGTATTCTCATTCCCTTTAAGTGATAGTGATCCTTAAGCTCCAATACCTCAGGACGCAATTCTCCCAAATCCTCAGCCACAAGATTTACACCGGGTAACTCCTTATTTAAGGTATCTATTACTTCATATCCCGGAGCCTCTATCCATTCTCCGTCAATAGCTGTAGGACATGATGCAGGTATCTTCCAGAAAGTATCAAATGCACGGAAGTGATCGATACGAATAATATCAAACAATTTATTGCTGTAACCGATTCTGTCTACCCAAAATTTATATTTATTTTTCTTAAGTAGTCCCAGTCATAGATAGGATTTCCCCATCTCTGGCCTGTAGCACTGAAATAATCAGGCGGAACTCCTGCAATAAATATAGGTCTTCCGTCGGTATCAAGTAAGAAATTGTCTTTACCTGACCAAACGTCTACAGAATCAAGTCCGACATAGAAAGGCACATCACCCATGACTTCTATGCCTGCTTCATTGGCATATCTTTTTACATCCATCCACTGAGTATAGAAAATATATTGAATAAAGCATTGATATCCGGCTTCTTTTTCTACATTCTCAGAAAGTGCACTCTTATCTCCTGACCAATTCTTGTAATCAGCCTTCCAATCATTCCAGCAATCACCGTTGTTGTCAAGCTTTAGGGCACGGAATACACCATAGGTATATACCCAATCCTGTGACATAAAGTCTACATATGCAGGATCTTTTTGTCCGTCTCCGGCTACAAACTTTTCAAAAGCCTCTCTCAGGTAGCTCTCTTTAAAAGCTCTTACAGCCGTATAATCAACTCTTTTTGCATTTTCTCTAAATTTATCGGGTTTCTTATCAAGCAATCCGGCTTCGAAAAGCAAGTCAAGACTGATATAAATCTCATCACCTGCACATGAGGAGTATGGTTGATAAGGAGAGTTTCCGTATCCTACAGGATTTAGCGGTAAAATCTGCCAGATCTTTACGCCGTTTTCCTTCATTATATCAATCCACTGATAGGAAGCCCATCCAAGCTCTCCCACACCTGTGGTAGAAGGGAGAGCTGAAACCGGCATTAAAATTCCTGTTTTCTTCATTAGATTCTCCTTATAAATGCCATATATCCTTATTGTATTCCGCAATGGTTCTGTCTGATGAGAAGAATCCAGCCTTTGCTATATTTACAAGTGCCTTCTTTGACCAAGACATCTCGTCCTCATAGTCATTTAACATCTGCTCTTTTGTCTTTATATAATCCTTTACATCAAGGAGTGCCATAAACCAATCTTTACCTACAATTTCCTTGTAAAGTCTGCAAAGATTTAAAGGATCTCCGATGCGGATAAGTTCCTTACTGATAATGAAGTCTACCAACTCCTCCACCTCAGGGTCGTTGTCATATATATCAGCAGAACGATATGAAGCTGTTTCATATAGTTTTATTACATCTTCAGACTTCTTACCGAAGATATAGATATTGTCATCGCCTACAAGCTCATGAATCTCTACATTGGCACCGTCCTCTGTACCAAGAGTTACAGCACCGTTTAGCATAAACTTCATATTTCCTGTTCCTGAAGCTTCCTTTGATGCAAGTGAAATCTGCTCGGAAATATCACAAGCAGGAATAAGCTTTCAGCCTTTGTAACATTGTAGTTTTCCACCATAACTATCTTAAGATATGGACTTACAGCCGGATCATTCTCCACTAATTGCTGTAAACAAAGAATCAAATGAATTATATCCTTTGCAATAGTGTAAGCAGGTGCAGCCTTAGCTCCGAAAATCATTGTAATCGGACGCTTTGGTAGATGTCCCTTCTTGATCTCTTTATATTTATAAATAGCATAGAGTGCATTCATCTGCTGTCTCTTATACTCATGTAAACGCTTTATCTGAATATCGAATACGGAGTTCTCATCAATATCAATATTCTGAGTCTGCTTTAAATACTTCTTAAGCTCGATCTTGGCATCCTTTTTGATTTCTCTAAGCTTCTTTAATACATTCTCATCATCTTTATATGCTAAAAGCTTTTCAAGATTTTCGGCATTATCCATATACTCAGGTCCTATAAGCTCATTTAAATACTCTGAAAGCTCATGATTGCAATGAATTAGCCATCTGCGGAATGTAATACCGTTTGTCTTGTTGTTGAACTTCTCAGGGTAGATATCATAAAAATGCTTAAGCTCGGAGTTTTTCAAAATCTCAGTATGAAGAGCCGCAACACCGTTTACGGCATATCCGAAGTGAATATCAATATGAGCCATATGTACGCGGTTCTGATTGTCTATGATATACACTCTCTCATCACTAAACTCTCTTCTTATTCTTGCATCAAGCTCATAAATAATAGGCAATAACTGTGGCACTACCTTCTCCAAGTAGCTGATTGGCCACTTCTCAAGTGCTTCGGCAAGTATTGTATGATTGGTATAAGCACATGTCTTTCTTACCACATCAATAGCTGTATCCATATTGAATCCCTTTTGCTGTGTCAGAATACGGATAAGCTCAGGAATAACCATAGTCGGGTGAGTATCATTGATCTGAACACATACATGCTCATGAAGTCTATAGAGATCTACACCTCTTCCTTCAGCCTCTCTTATAATTAACTGTGCCGCATTGCTTACCATAAAATACTGCTGATAAATTCTAAGCAGATGTCCTGCCTCATCACTGTCATCAGGATATAAGAACAATGTAAGGTTCTTTCCGATGTCATGTTTATCAAAATTTATTCCGTCTCTTATGATAGACTCGTCCACACTGTCAATATCAAAAAGATGTAATTTATTACATTTGCTCTGATGATATCCCGGAACATCAATATCATACATTGTAGATCTCAAAGTAAAATCTTTGAAAGGAACTTCAAAACTCACATCAGTTCTTGTAAGCCAACTGTTGTCTGTAATCCATGGATTCTTCTCTTCATACTGCTTGTTGTCTACAAACTTTTGTAAGAAAAGTCCGTCATGATAGTTTAATCCTACACCGTCACCGTTTAATCCAAGTGTTGCAATAGAATCAAGGAAGCATGCGGCCAAACGTCCAAGACCACCGTTTCCAAGTGAAGGCTCAGGCTCCACCTCTTCAACCGCCGTTATATCGTGACCGTTCTTTGAAAGTATTTCTCTTACCTCGTCAAACATTCCAAGGTTTATAAGATTGTTTGACAGAAGCTTTCCGATAAGGAACTCTGCTGAGATGTAATATAGCTTTCTGTTTCCTGTATTATGCTCCATGCCTTCCATCTTCTCTTTTGTAATATTCAAGAGTGCTGTGTAAATTTCCGCATCTGAAGCTGCTGAAATTTCCTTACCAAGTTTGTTCTTTAAAATTTCTTCTAATGACATACCTTTTTCTCCTTTTTTCAAATCCTACGTATTAAAGTTCCGTTTGCTTCAAGTACTTCTCCGTCAAACTTTCGTGAAAATAAAATCTCTTTCCCCATATCTATTTTAATCGGATTTTCCGAAGCATTTATTAAGACTTCCATACTGTTTCCGTCTTCATCAATCTTGATATATTCCACACATCTGTCATTATCATAGTTATGTGGAAAGTGGAAATGTGGACTCCTACACATTTTCTCATTGCGCCTTAGCATTATAAGACTTTTCATTGTAGCAATTTTCTCTACATTTTCACTGCTGTCAATCTCACTCCACGGCATACATCTCCTGCAATCCGGATCATGCGCACCTTCCATGGCTATCTCCGTTCCGTAGTAGATACAAGGGCTTCCCGGAAGTGTGAAAAGAATTGCAAGCTGCTGATAAAACTTATCCAAATCATGGAATCTGTTTATAAGTCTTTCCGTGTCATGCGAATCAAGCAGATTGAATAATACATTATTACTCTGCTGCATATACATTGTATAACAGCGGTTTACCATGTACTCAAACTCATGCTTTTTCATTGTCTTATCAAGGAAAAAGTCATGAATTCCGCTAAGCAGAGGATAATTCATCACAGAATCATATTCATCACCTTGTAGCCACTGTATTGCATCATGCCAGATTTCTCCAAGCAGATATATATCAGGCTTTATAGCTTTTAGATGTTCTCTTATCTTTTTTAAAAACCTGTGTGACACCTCATTGCCCACATCAAAACGAATACCGTCTATATCAAACTCTCTTATCCAATCTTCACAGATTTTACAAAAATAGTCTATAACCTCATCATTGTTGGTGTTTAGTTTCGGCATACCGTCCGTAAAAGCGAAAGTATAATACCTTTTATCCCTTGTATCTCCTCTTTTTGCAATATCTTCCCAGTTTTCCACCATAAACCATTCCGCATACTTTGAGGATTTACCTTTTTCAAGCACATCAAGCCATGGCTTAAACTTTCTTCCGCAATGATTAAACACCGCATCCACCATGATACGAATACCCTTGTCATGCGCTTCTTTGCAAAGTGACTTCATGGTATCACTGTCTCCAAAAGAAGGGTCTATCTTTGTATAATCGGTTGTATCATACTTATGATTTGATTCTGCCTCCATTATAGGATTCAGATAGATACCTGTTATTCCAAGATTTTGGAGGTAGTCAAGCTTACTTTTGATTCCTTCCAAATTTCCGCCGAATTTCTCATAATTTGTAACACTTCCATGATCTCTCCAAGGCAGAATATCTTCTGTATTTTTCTCCGGAGTGCCGTTACAAAATCTGTCTGGGAAAATTTGATACCATATGGTGTCGTTTACCCACGCAGGTGTAATATTTATATCCGACGGATTCATCCACGGCATAATGAAGCACTGTAACATTCTGCCGTCCATATGGAACTGTTCCTTGGTTAAAAATCCGTCTTCAAAATAATACCAGACACTGTCATCTGTATGCAGTTCAAAGAAATACTTACACCTTTTATATATCGGAAGAAGCGTTGTAGTCCACCATAACTGATTTGATAATCTTTTTTTGTAGACTATCTCTTCTCTTTTTCCGGTCCACTTCTCGCTTCCGCCAAGTATTCCGGCTTCAAACGGATCACCATAGTGGATAAAAACCTGCTTAACATCATATCCTGTTTTTAAATTTATAATAAGTCTATCCTTATCAAGAGGATAACTCATCTGTTCTGATGTTCTATGGTATACACCGGTAAATTCCATTATATCTCCTCTATTCTTTTCTTACCAAGTATCAATACACTTTGTTTTCCTACTTTTATAGGAGCTTTTGCAGTTATATTATTTTTCCAAAGCATACTGTCATTGCCGTCACAAAGTACTTCAAAGTCTCCGTCTAAAGACTCAACTTCAAAGTCCTTCTTTGAAGCATTATAAATGACTTTGACCTGACTCCATAAAGAATCCTTATCACTGTTTACACTAAATCCTACAACCTGCTTTTGTTTCCACATATCAGTGATATGCTTGTAACTGTTTTCGGATTTATCACAAAGACCGGAACTTTGTTTTCTAAGCGCAATCAGACCTTTATAGTAGTCGACAAGGTCCTTATTCTTATATGCAAGTTCCCAGTCAAGCTTGTTTACTGAGATTGGCATATTGTAGGTGTTGTCAAGTCCGCCCTTTGTTCTGCAAAATTCCTCACCTGATAAGAAAAACAAAGTACCCTGACAAGTCATATAAATTGCGGCTGCCAGCTTGTTTAATCTCATTACCTCATCTTTATCGGCTGTATCACTCAGTTTATCCCAAAGTGTCTGATTGTCATGTGCCGAAACATATGTGACTATCTGTGACGGTGCTTTCACACCTTTAAACTCTTTGTTGTATTTAGGATCACACCATGCACTCACACTTGAAAGTATATCGTCCTCTTTATCCTTGCCTCCGTTTACAAATCCGGCTTCTTTAGGTCTGAGTGCGGAACCCTTTATAGAATCTCTTGTGTTGTCACAAAACGCTCCTATATTTTCATCTAAAAGAGCAATATTGTCTTTGTTGGCAACTTTCTTATTATATTCTATGGCTGTATCCGTTGCAGACCAAGGTTCACCGTAGATTATCTTTTCGCCCTTACCGTATATGATATCAAGTTCTTTTCTGATATTGTTCATCAAATCGGTATCAAGAAGTCCCATCAAATCAAAGCGAAATCCGTCAATATGATATTCCCTTGCCCAGTAAAGTACGGACTCCAGAATATATTTTGAACACATAGCTCTCTCACTTGCCACATCATTTCCACAGGCGGAACCGTCAGATACCTTACCGTCACTAAATGCTCTGTAAAAATACCAAGGCAGAGTTCTTTGAAACCATGAATCAAGTGAGTAAGTATGATTATATACCACATCCATAATTACGCCAAATCCGGCTTCATGAATAGATTGTATCATCTCCTTCATTTCTGTGATACGAACCTCACCGTGAAAAGCATCTGTAGCATACGAACCCTCAGGTACATTATAATTTACAGGGTCATATCCCCAGTTAAACTCAGAGTCCTTGGTTTCATCCACAGAACCGTAATCATACATCGGCATTATTTGAATATGTGTCACACCCAGTTCTTTCAGATAATCAAGTCCTGTAGGATGAATACCGTCATTATTTAATGTTGTATGCTTACAGGTAAAAGCCTTATACTTTCCTCGATACTCTAAAGGGAAACCTCCCGACTTATCATAGGAAAACTCTTTTACATGAAGCTCATACACAACTCTTTCTTTATCCTTTTGCGGTGTCTTATCATTCTCCCATCCCTTAGGGTCGGTTTTTTTAAGTTTACCGCCATACTTCTGATACCGTTGACTCCACAGGCTTTTTGCATACGGGTCCGCAGTTAAGACTTCTTTAGAGTCTCTTTTTATCAAATAGTCATAGTACACTTTATGAAGCTCTTTGTGTGAGTGAAAGCTCCAAACTCCCTTTATCCTCTTTTTTTCCATAGGAATCTGCTCATACGCCTTACAGCCGTCTCCTGCTTCATAAAGGTTTAGTACTACACTCTTTGCACCCGGTGACCACAGTTTGAATGTGGTCCCGTTTTCATTACATTCCACTCCGAGGTCGTTTCCTTCATAAATATAGTTTTCAAGAAACTCCTTTGAAGAGTAATATTTTTTAAGTTTAATTATATTTTCCATTATTATCCCTTAACAGCACCTGAAATGCCGTCTACATAGTATTTCTGCATGAATAAGAATAAGAGTGCAATCGGAATGGAAATAAGAACTGCACCGGCAGCAAAGCTTGTGTACCAGCTGTCGATATATTCTTTTTCAAGCATCTTCCAAAGTCCTATAGCTATTGTATACTGGTCAGAGTTTGCTCTGCATATAACTCTCGCAAAAATAAAGTCAAGCCATGGTCCCATAAATGACGTTAGGACAGTATATACAATAATAGGTTTACTAAGCGGTAAAGTAATCTTATAAAAAATCTGCCATCTGGTACATCCGTCCAAAAGTGCCGCCTCATCTATCGCTGTAGGAATTGTATCAAAAAATCCCTTTGCTATCTGGAATCCAAGCCCCGCACCTCCGGAGTAACATAAAATAAGTGCCAATTTGATAAGATTTCCTTCTGTAAGTCCCATTGCCTTTAATATAAAGTATACTGCAATCATTGACATAAATCCCGGGAAGAGTCCAAGCACCATTGCCATGTTCATATACGGCTTTCTAAGCTTAAACTTTATTCTTGAAAGGCAGTATGAAACTGCAAGTACATAAAATGTAGACAATATACATGAACAGATTGCTATAAACAATGTGTTCATAAACATCCTTGGGAAGTTCAAAATAGTTGTGTCACTGAACAACTTCGCATAGTTGTCAAGTGTAAACGCCTTTGGTAGGAAGGTTGATACATAGGATCCTTTTTCCGCTCTGAAACTTGTAAGTACTACCCAAAATATCGGAAAAAGCCAAATAACAGCTAATATAGCAAGAATGATATGTACAACAGTGTTGTTTATCATTCTCTTTTTCTTTGCAGATTGAAATTGCTTTGCCATAATTAGAATCCTCCCTCTTCCTTATATGATTTACTGTTTCTGTAGGTGAACAGTGCACCGATTGCCAAAATAACAAAGGTCATAATACCGATAACCGCACCGATGTTGTAGTACTGCTTATCAATCGTCAATTTATAAAGCCATGTAACCAAAAGGTCTGTCTTACCTGCTGTTGAAGAGAGGTCTGTAACAGGATCTCCTCCCGACAAGAGGTAGATAACATTAAAGTTGTTGATATTACCTGTAAATGTAACTATCAAATAAGGTGTTGTAACATAGAGCATATAAGGCAATGTAATCTTTGTAAATGTCTGTATTGCATTTGCCCCGTCTACTCTTGCAGCCTCATAAAGGTCCTCAGGAATATTTTGCAATACACCTGTAAGCTGAAGTAAGGTATACGGTACACCTACCCAGATATTTATTATAATAACTGTAACTCTTGCCCATGTAGGATCTGTAAAGAAAGGAAGACTCTTATCACTTGCTATAAGTCCTAAGTTTCTAAGAAGTACGTTTACCGCACCTTCAGGCTGTAACATTGTACGCATTATAAGAAGTGATACGAACATAGGAACCGCACATGAAAGTACAAAGCAAAATCTCCAAAATCCCTTTGCTCTTGTTCCCTTCCTGTTGATAAGGAGTGATAAAATCATTCCGAAAATATAGTTACTGAATGTTGCAAAGAACGCCCAGATAACTGTCCAAGCAAGCACTGACCAGAATGTACTTCCAAGTATACTTCCGGAGTCAAACAGTGTTTTAAAGTTGTCAAGTCCTACCCAGTCAAACAGCATCAGATGGTTATCTATACGGCTGTAGTTTGTAAATGCCATACAGATCATAAATACTAAAGGAAGTATTGTAAACACAAATACAAAGGCTGTAGGAGGTGTCATAAACAGACGATATAAATTCTCATTTAAAAGTGTTTTCAAATCTTCAACAAAGTTATTTACAGGCTTTCCCTCTTTGCGAAGACATTCAGCTTTGTATGCGCTCTTTAATGTACCTCTCCAGATAACTACCATAAGTACTGTAATTAAAATCGCGGCCACACCGTACAGCAATATAAGAATGGACTGGTCACCCTTTGTGTAGGTGTAAATCTGCTTTGCCTCATCCCATACTTCCTGCTGCTCCACACTTCCAAGTGTACGAAGTCCTGCTATAAAGCCGATTCCGTTTACAAACATAAAGACAAGATATGCAATCTCTATAAAAAGATATATAAGACCTTTGATAACCTGTCCGTTTACTATATTTCCGAATCCCATCAGGATCATAGAAAGTTTTGTCGATAGTCCGCCCTCTTTTATTGCATTGGTGCAAGTGTATGGAGTCGGAAATTCATTAACTCTTTTTTTAAATAAACCCATAACATTTACCCCTTAATTTATTCCGTTACTGTTCATTGCCGCATTCATCGCTTCTGTCTGTTCTTTGGCGTTATCATGTGTCACGCTCTTGTTTCTGATTCCCTTACCCATGTTTTCAACAGGAGTCCAACAATTACTCATAGCCGCTACAAAAGGCTGAAGTACCGAAGTGTTGTTAAAAGTATTGTTCTGTGCCTCAACAAGTGCATCTGATGCAATCTCAGGTTCTTTTAACAGCTCTGTATTACAAGGTATAACGTTTCTAAGCTCATAGTGTGCTTTCTGTGCTTCCTCACTTCCAAGGTATACTGCAAGTGCAACTGCCTGTTCCATATGCTCGCTATGTGCATTTACACCTATTGCTTTTGAACCTGCATATGCAAGCATCTGCTTTTGTTCACCGTTTATATTGAAGGTAGGAAGTGAAGTAACACCCATCTTATCTCCAAGTGCTTCTTTGATGGCATTGGCATCCCATGAACCTGTAAACATTGCACTCACGCTGCCGTCACGAAGTCCTGCCAGTGCCGATCCGTCAGCATCAATTTTAAAGTTCGGATTTGCTGCAAGGTCTATAATGTAGTTTGTAACATCTACAGCCTTGTCACCTCCAAAATCAACACCCTTTGACTCGTCATTTTCATTTCCGAACAATGTACATCCGTTTCCCAGATAGAACGCCGGGAGATACCAGGAATTGACTAAAGGGAAAGAAACCGTTCCCTTTTTTAACATTGTGTCAAGATTTTTTACATCATCATCAGAAAATACCGACTTGTCATAGAACATATACCATGTATTTGTTGTAAAAGGCACACCGTAGATTTCATTATTAACAGTCAGTGAATCCAAAAGCTCTTTTGAACTTGTTGACTCGATTTCTTCTTTGTACTTTCCGCCAAACTTTACTACAGCTTTTGCATCTATAAGATTAGTCAAATGATCGTTTGCATACATGAACACATCCGCGCTGGCATCCGGGTCCTGTGATACCTGATCTGTAGCCGTCGCTTCGTCCGCAACACCGTAGACAAATGTGATATCCCACTCCGGATGTTCACTTGCAAATTTTTTGCACATTGTCTGAAGCCACTCACCGCTTTCTTTTGACTGGTCTTCAGACGGTGACCACACCATCAGTCTGACCTTTTCGGCTCCGGTTGCACTCTTACTGCTGCCACAACCTGTAAGACCGGCACCCAGAGTCAGCGCCATGATTCCTGCCAGAAATCTTTTAAGACTTCTTATCATAATCTTACTACCTCCTGATTGAATTTTCGTATTGTTTCGTTAATGTAAATATATAACTTTTTTAATTTTTAGTCAATCAATTTTCAGGTATTCTCTATGTTTTCATAAAATCTGTCCAACATATTTTTCGGTATTTATATAATGTATCTTATCAGGTTTTCAAAAACAATTCAAAACAAGTATTGCGGTAATCTTATTCGTTGCTTTTTTTACAATTTTTATTCTTTATAATAGTATAAAAGTGATTCTCTTTTATGTGAAAGGATATTAAAAATATGACAACAATACAGGATATTGCTGACAAACTGGGCATTTCCAAAAGTACTGTGTCAAAAGCATTAAACGACGCACCTGATGTTAGTGAAGCATTACGTAAACAAGTTTTAGAAACTGCGGTTGCACTTGATTATACGAAGCTTAGACGATATAAAAAAACCCGGTCAAAAAAAATATGTATTTTAATTGAAAAAGAAAATATTGAGTACGAAAAAGCCTCAGCACTTTGCATACGATATAATCATAGGTTTTCGCCAGCTTGCGGAGCCTGCAGGCTTTGAAGTCGAAACTGTAGCTGTTGATACCGCTTTTCAAAAAAATACGGCATATGACATATTCATGCTTGAACACGACTATGTAGGTTCCTTTGTTCTCGGATTCTCACTCAATGATCCCTGGCTGAAGGATTTTGATAACAGTAAAACCCCTACCGCACTTTTTGACAATCATATCACCGGAAATCTCTCCACTGCATATGTAGGTGTTGACAATGATGAAGGCATGGAGTTGATACTCTCTCACCTCACAAGTCTCGGACACAGAAAAATAGCTTACCTTGGCGGCTCTTTAGGCTCCTATATACTTAAAGTAAGGCATTCCGCTTTTGTACATGCCATGCATCACCACGGACTTATTACCGACTCCGATAATATAGGTTGTTCTTACTATATCTCGGAATGTATAGAAAAATACCTTCCGAAATTTTTGGAATCAGGTATAACCGCAGTTATCTGCAGCCACGATGATGTAGCTTGTGCTTCAATTACAAAGTGTAAACAACTCGGCTATAAAGTGCCTGAAGATATAAGTATTGTAGGATTTGATGATTTACCGATTGCAACCTCCACTTCACCTAAACTTACCACCGTAAGACAGGACAGAGTTGAACTTGGCAAAAGCGGATTTTTGCACTTTCAAGTCTTTTAAGTGATATACCCATCAGTACATTTTTATTACATACAAAACTTATTATAAGAGAATCCACCTCATCAGTCCGTACAAAAAAAAGCAACAATCTGTAATATCACAGATCGTTGCTTTTTTTATCAGTCTTCTCTTGCGTATAAAATAAACAGTGCAACTCCTATAAAGAGCATACCGCCTACTATATTTCCAAGAGTGACAGGAAGTTCATTTTTTATAAAAAAATTCTGCCAGTTGAGTGTGGCAAGCTTTTCAGCTGTTATACCGTACTTTGTCATAGCGACTTCAGCAAACTTTGCATTGCCTGCCGCAAAAATACCTGCAGGAATATAGAACATATTTGCAACACAGTGCTCAAATCCTCCGGTAACGAAAGTCATTATAGGTAAAAAGCTGGCTAAAACCTTACCTGAGATATCCTTTGAAAGTCCCGCCATAACAACGCCGAAACATACAAAGAAATTACAAAGTATACCTGAGATGAAGGCACTTCCGAATGAAATATTTGCCTTTGAAAGTGCAAGCTTTATTGTAAAAGCGCCCATTGCACCGTCACCAAGCTTAAACTGTCCGCTGTATGCAACAAGAATTGCAAGTATAATTCCACCTACAAGATTTGAGATAAATATAGTGATAAGCACTCTGATCATGCTTGCAACATTGTACTTGCCTTTTAACAGTCCCATAATCATAAGGCAGGCACCTGTAAAAAGCTCTCCGCCAAACAATACCATCATAACGAAGCCTATAGGGAATACAAGTCCGGCAACAAGTCTTGCAAGTCCTACATTTGCAATATCGTGCATTGCCACACTGCTTGCCATAGCACCTGCACCGATAAGCATACCTGCAAATATTCCAAGGATAATCATCTTATGCAGCGGACGCTTTACTTTAGCCTCACCTGCTGCTATGAGGTTTGAAGTAACCTCGGCGGTTGTGTTGGAAAAATTCATAACATACTCCTCTTCTTTTTGTCGGTTATATTTTTAACTAACTTCATATATTGTACAAAAAAATCTTTTTATGTCAAGGACTAATACTAAAAAAATTTTTGATAATATAAACATAACAAAAAGAGACTCCGAATTCGGAGTCTTTTCTTGATTTATTTTATATATCTGTATACCTTACAGCTTTACAATCCTAGTACCGTGTACGGCGGTAATGCTTGGAAGCTTCTTAAGCAGCTTATCTACATTTTCAAAGGTTACTCCTCCGCCCGGCATTATATTCACATTGTACTTCTTTGCAAGGAAATATATTTTTTCAGAGTGTCTATATTATCAAAAATATCATTATTTTCGGCACTTCCATGTGTAAGGATTGTATCCACTCCAAGCTTTGACAAAGTCTTTATAGCTTCAAGTCTCTTTTCAAGAGCTTCTTCAGGCTCAAGCCCCTCACCGATACGATCAAATGCCATATGGAAAGTAAAATTCATCTCTTTTCTGAAAAACTTAGGTGCACCTATAAGTTCCTTGATATAGTCCTTATCAAGCTCACCGCTCTCAGTAACTGCACCTATAACGGCTCTTTTTACGCCCTGCTTTGCCATCTCTTTAAGATCGTTGTACATAATAGATTTTTCTATATTGTTATATACAAAGTCTCCCCCTCTGACTCTTATCATAACAGCCAGCTCAACATCATTGCTGTCACAGATAAACTTTGCGTAGTCTCTTACCGCCATACTTACGGTAGTACCGCCCACTGCCAAATTGTCACAAAGCTCAATCCTTGTTGCCCCTGCATGAATCACATCTTTCAAATAAGTAACATTTTCAATACAAGCCTCTAAAATCATGTTCTCTCCTTATTTTAATTCTATCTCCACTACGGAAGTCTCTATCATCCCACGGTGGATAACACTATCATTTTGGGAAAACTTCCCCCCTGTTATGTCTATTATATTCTACAATTATGCATTCGTAAATACTAATAAGATTTTTGACAAAAAAACCACCCGGTAAAATTATGCTTACAGGTGGTTTTTCCTTTTCCTAAAAAACAATAATATGAAAACACATAGTGAGACAATAAAAAGTGTTATATAAAACTCGATACCGCTCTCATCCGCCGTCTTTACTATCGCCTTTTTCATTCTCTTTACAACCTTTACAATTGTTCCGGCATTCTTAGAATCCGAAGGCTTTATAGGAGGCTTATTGTAAGGCTCGTCAATCTCAATAGTAGGTGCGACATTCTCCTTAGTCTCATTTTTATTATTTTCCGTATTCTTTTTTTGTCTTATTTCGTCTCTGCTGCTCGAGCCGTCATTATATCCCTTATCATTAGCATTCGGATATTTTATTTCTACAAGATATTTTACATTAAAATCTACTGATGCAGGCTTTGCAGGTTCCAACGGGTCTTCAAGATAAGTGTTTGTATACAGACTTCTTCCGTTTGTCAGCACCTGTATATGTACAATATAATTTCTTCTGTCAAAGTTGAACTTCTCATTGTCCGCATTTGCAAGCGATATACTGTACTTATACTCTCCTACATCATCAAATTCTCCAAAATCATATGTCAATGTAGCGTTTTTTCTCAAATACACAGGAATTACACTGTTTGAAACCACATTGTTATGAGAATCCAGTCTGCTCACATTTATCTCATATCTGTAATAGATAGGATTTGAGCCCGATACATTTATATTTATCGGCAATTTTACATTTGCAGCCAAGGCGTCCCTCGGCACAAGTATAAAATACAGTGTCAAAAGGAAAAATACGATTTTTTTCATATCATCTCCTTATCAGTTCACCAAAAAGTACGATTCTACCGTTGGTATAGGACTCTGTACATGTGGACATAGCAATGACTTTATTATTCCTGTCTACATCTCTTATATTTACCGCATTTTCACTCAGATACTTATAGAAGGCATCTTTATCATTATTGGCAAAATAAGGAAAATAAAGCTTCTCATTGTAGGCATCCGTCTGCATTACGGCAAACACCTTGACATCGTATATTTCTTTCCTGGTATATAAAATTCCGTTGATATGTGTATCAAAAAATTTCTTGTCCAAAAACTTTTCCACATCTCCAAACATGGAACCGTTATCAATATGATGTCCGTAAACCAAGGAATAATGCTCATTTAAAGCACCGTCACACAGACTGCTTAAGAAAATAGACCCTGCAAGTGAAAAGTTGCCGTCTATATCCTTATTAAGATACTCGGCATCATCGACACCCTGAACTACCGGATAGTTTATATTTGTATCAAAGATGTTCAGCCATGCCCTCATATCCGGATATTTCAAATAATGCTTCCACATTTACGGCATCATTCTCATTTCCGGCGGTACCGGGGGCATTCTTTAATATTTCACTTGAAAGAGATGCCCCTTTGTACACATGGAAAACATCATAGAGTGAGTATGCACCGAATAAGAACATTATCACCGCCATAAGAATAACGATTATATCTATAATCCTATTTCCTATGTATGCACATTTTCCTATAACATTCATTCTTAGTTCTCTTCTTCTCTTTTTCTTCTTCTAAAGAATACAAGAATAAATAAGATACCTGCTCCGATCATGATTGCAAACGGTGCAACGCTCATTACAACACCTGTAGGTGTAGGTGTATCACGATAGTTTAAGAAGAATATTGTATCTGCAACGGTATCATCAGCCTTTACAGGAGTAACTGCAGTAACAGCTGCTACATTTGCATACTGATTGGTAGATGTAGGCGTTGTAATTCTTGCAACATTGATACCGTGAGTTGTCTTATATCCTGCAGGTCCTACAACACTCACATCCTCGGTAACTTTGTACTTGGCTGTAGAAGGAAGACCTGAAATCTTTATAGTCTGACCGCTCTTTAACTTAACATTTGTCAAAGAATAAGTATTGGCTGTAACACCGGTGATAGATGTAGGGTTTGAAGCGTTTGTAGAAGATACCGCATAGTCCATACCTACACCGATATTGCTGAGGTCGATAGTAAACTTAAACTCTTCTGTCGTAGAACCCATGTTACCTGCAACATCCTTTTGAAGGATAATATCTCTTGTCTTGAATGTACTTACATCGTCCTTGTTATCTGTTGTAAGCGCACCGCTTAAATCATCAATATAACCTGTAGTCTTTGAGTTATCTGTAACTGTAGTATCCTTTTTCATCATAACGGCTGTCTTTACTTCAAGCTTTCCTGCCGCATTGTATCCTACATATACATCAAGATATCTCTTCTCCTTACCTCCTGTAAGCTGGCTCACATCTCCTGTATAGTCATGCTGGCTTGCAGTAAGGTTAAAATCACCTGTCTCTGTAATCTCATATCTGTAGATACCCGGTACAGTTATATCGTCAATACCGTCTTCGTTGAACTGCTCTGTAAAGTCTACAGTAACATCTTTTTTAACAAGGTGGTTTGTGATTGTATCGTTGTGACTGAACTCGGCTGATGAAATGGTAGGCATTGCTGTTCCCGGAATAACTGTGAGTCCGCCGTCTGTACCGCTGACAGGAGTCTTTCCGCCACCGCCGTTACTTCCTGTAATGGTGTATGTATACTTTACATCAGGTGCTTTAGCACTACCGCCTGTTGTATCATCCACATTGTATATTTTCATTTCCTTGGTAAACTTAATCTTATTAGGTACACCTGTTGCAGGCTTTAACTGCTTTGTTGTCTCTGCTGCCATGGCACTGCCTGCCAATGCAACTGTCATGGCGGACACCGCCGCAAAAGTCATAATTCTTTTTAACATCATATATTATCCTTTCTTATAACAATAATTATTTTACCCTCAATACTCTTCTTGTTTATAACTCCGAAATACCTGCTGTCCTTTGCAAGTGTTCTGTTGTCTGCAAGTATAAAGTATTCATTTTCCCCAAGCACTATCGGATATGTAACATTTGTGTCGTATTTTCCTGTGCTGCCTTTGATATCATCCTCTACCAGTACTGCGCCGTTTAATATAACATTTCCGTTGTCGTCTATATCAATACTGTCTCCGGAAGCACCTACCACTCTTCCCACATACTTTTCACCGTCTACTTTATAACAGACGGCATCCCCCGACTTGAACTTATTTTCAAGTCTATAGAAAAACAGCAAATCTCCCGCTCTGACTCTTGGCAACATCTCATTATTCGGTGAAATCCTTACGCCGAATATAATGAATATCAGTACATAAATCATCACAGCAAGTGTTATCAGTCTTAAAATAAAAGACTTCAGCTCCGCCATACTTCTTTTTTTGATTTTTTTCCTTTTCCTCTATATATAAAATCCTCCAATCTTTTATATTTTTATTTATGTACTAATCTCTCTTTCTTCTAAAGAAGAATATTAGAACAGAAAAAATTGACGCTGATATGAATATTATAGCATAAGTCATCTTGAATGAGACCCCTGTAGGTACAGGTTTGATATATGGCTGTATAACAGGCTTTTTGAACGTCTCAACTATTTCCTTGTCCTTATACTTATATGTAAGTGTGGCCAAATCGTTTGAATAAAATCCCTTTTGATTTGAGGACTTTGAACCTGTTCCCGGGTCTCCCACCACATCACTTCCGTTACTGTTTTTTTGGAAATGTCCTGTACTTGAGTATATGGCATTTGCCTGCTGTGTAGTCTGTATCTTCGCCTTAATCATATATGTATACCCGGTCTCCAAGGTATAAGCATACGGAAACTCAAGTCTTATAGTCTTTGTAGAAGCATTATATGACGATACAATATCGGCGAGGCTGTTTCTCGGAGTAGAAAACAGTCTGTACATATTTGTAGCTATATAATTACCGGTATGTATACCTGTCGGTCCCAACACTTCAATCTCAAGGGGATATGGATTACCTGAAGGATCCTTTGCAATCATTGCATATTGGCTCAGTTTATCCTCCAATACAACATTACTCACCCTCGGATTTTTTAAAACATTGACTATTTCCCTCATCCTGTTTAAAAAATCATTTTTACTTCCTGCCGAATATGGACTTGCACCTACCTCCACTCCCGGAGTAGGCAGGGTGATACCCTTATATCCTCTTACAGGACTGTCAGAGTCATTTGAATTTGTCAAAAGTTTCAGCTTATCATAATCTCCTTGATTTCCAAGACCTATTGAAAAGAAATAGTCCAAATCTATAGCATATAATGCGAACTGTCCGTGAAGCATCGCCATTGTACTGTATCTGTTAATTAGATGACCTTCATTCCAACCTGTATTATGATTGGTATAGTAAGTAGGGTTTCCATCCGTAATAAAGATAAGAACCTTTTGCGCATCGCTTCTGCCGTTTCTAAAAATCTCGTTTGCCTTAACAAATCCCTTTTCATAGTTTATTCTGCTTACATTATTCGGACTTACAGGAATTTTACTTATAAGTGTATTTCCGTTACTTGTCCAGTTCTGATAAAGATGTGGATCACTGTCAATTCCTACCAATGCATAGTTAACATTATATTTACTGCTGTCAAAATAATTATTTCTTATTACGTTTCTAAGTACACTGTAAACTGAAGATATTTTAGGATCCGTACCGCTGCCTGAGATACCCTCACTCATACTGCTTGTAGTATCAAGTAAGAACAGTACATCCATATTCGTTCTGTTTGAGGTACTTCCGGTCTGATTATTTATTGTAAGTGTAAGGTCATAGATTCCGTCCTTATCCGGATCTTCTACAGTTTTGCTTATATCAGTCCTTATTCTTCGGTTTGAAATAGTCCTGCTTTCAGGCTCATATACAAGTTCAAGATTTCTCATTTCAGTGGATGAAAATACTACCCAATTGGTACCGTCCACCGTATACCTGAGTCCCTTTATAAGGCTTGTTTCTCTTTCTATTTGCAGTACATTATTTACTACAGTTCCATTTGACATTACAACCCTGGCATATTTATACCTCATACCGACAATGCCGGTATCAAGTTCTCTCGGGGTTATTTTATCATTGTCATTGCCGAATACTCCGTTATTATTGTTTTTAAACAGTTCAAGCTTACTCGGATCTGCGGTTATCTCATTTCCGTTTGTATCGACATATTTTACATTTACATAGAATCTGCTGTTTTCCGATCCCCAATGTAATGCAAATGTTGAAAAGCTGTCGGTACTGAAATTAGTGGTGATACTGTCATCATCCTTATCTTTGGTAAGAGCAATATCATCTACTTTACTTATACTCTCATCATCCTTTATATGATATATTTGCACATCCTCAGGATTTATTCCCTTAGGTATCAGTCCGCTGTCAAGCTTTATATTTACATACACCTGTTTTAGCGGTTCCACCTCACTACCGCTTTCATCTTCAAAATGAATATCTAAAGATATGGTGCTGTCTACATATTCTTCACCCTCAGTCACATCGCTGTCCGAACTTCCTTCATCTGTAAAAGGCTCCTCGGTATCCGAGTTTTCTACATTATCTATATTTTCTTCGGTATTTTCGCTTTCTTTATCTTCAGACTCGGTGAGTGTTTCTTTTGAATCCGTATCAATATTTAAATTTTTTGAAAGTAATCTCTTTACATCTTCGTTATCATCCACTCTGGATGCCTTAAGAAAAACTTCTCTGTCAAAACTTCCTTCAGGTGCACTGACTATTACACTTATACCGTCAAGATTTACCTCATACCTTCCGGCATTTGTCGGTGTTGCCACTGTGCCGTCAGGTGCTATCACCATATCACTAAACTCGGAGTTTGACGGTGTTGCTATATTTGCAAGCGTATCTTTAAACAGGTAAGCAAGTAAACATACAAAAAAGACCGCTAAGATCTTCTTGAAATGTTTATATATAAAATTTAAAATTCTACTCACCTCCCTCTAACAATTTATATTGCATCCAATATAACATATGTCTATAAATTTTTAAATAGAAAAATTCAAAAATACTACCGGATTTTTTCCCGGTAGTATTTTTGCAATAGTGCTTATTTATTTCTTACCTCTCTTTGACATTGCAAGTATACTCTGCAGTATTATGAAAAATGCAAGTATGGCCGCTATTATTATCTTTGTCCACCATGATGATAATGTTCCCTGAAAACTTACAAAAGCTTCTATAGTACCTTTTATAAGTACACCGAAAAGACTGCCGAATACATTACCTACACCTCCGGTAAGTAATGTTCCACCGATTACCGCTCCCGCTATTGCTTCCATCTCAAATCCTTTAGCCTGTTCTACAAATCCTGCACAGGTGTTTAGGCAGAATAAAAATCCACCAATAGAACATAACAATCCGTTCAGTACATACACCTGAAGTTTTATCTTTTTAACATTCAGTCCAAGGAGCAGTGCTGACTGCTCATTACCGCCTACAGCATACACACTTCTTCCAAACTTGGTATATTTTAAAAGTATGAACATCAGTACAAGTATAATAAGAGCGACTATTACTGTAGGGTAGATATACGGGTAAACTACCGCACCTTTCTTATTCACTATACCGAATAAGGGAATTGTTATCTTCTTATTCGCCCATGAGAGAAATGTTTCATTTGTTATACTTATCATCTCCTGAGATATAATTGCCGTCATACCTCTTGCAAAGAACATGCCTGCAAGTGTAACTATAAACGGTTGAATATTAAGATATGAAATAAGTATTCCCTGTACAAGTCCGAATATCAGACCGATTATGATTACGACTGCAATTGCACTTGGCGCGTTTATCTTGATTTTCTCCATTAAATATGCCAATACCATACAGGTAAGCGCTACAAATGAACCGACAGATATATCTATTCCACCTGATATTATAACCATGGTCATGCCTGTTGCTATAACAATCAGTCCTGCATTAGATATGAAGAGATTTAAAAATACCTGCGGTTTTTGAAATCCCTTATTTCCAAACATTATAACCCCTATTCCATACATTATAATAAAGAGAACAATTGTCATATAAAGTAAGAAGGCTTTATTATCTATATTTTTTAACTTATCTTTCATATACAACCTCGGCTTTCTTCTTATTTGAATTAAATTCTCTTATTATCTTTCTAAATTCTTTTGACTGTAATGAAACTATTATTACAACCACAATTGCCTTATATACCGGTAGCTGATCTGCCGAAACACTCATAGCATATAATGTTGTAGTCAATGCTTGAATAGTGTAAGCTCCTATAACACTTCCAAGAAGTGAAAACTTTCCTCCTCCCAGGCTGTTTCCGCCAAGGGCTACAGCCAGTATTGCATCAAGCTCTATATTAAGTCCGGCATTATTTGCATCTGCGGAATATACTCTTGATGAAACTATCATTCCTGCAAGTCCTGCCAAAAGACCACAAAATGCATAGGCTATAAACTGTATGTACACAGGATTTAAGCCCACAAGTCTTGCAGCTTTATTATTTATTCCCACAGTTTCAATATAAAGCCCCAAAGCTGTTTTTTTGAGTATAATAAGTGTTATCAAAACAACTGCTATCGCCACAAATACAGGTGTGGGAAGCGGTATTCCATGTACAGAATTACCAAGCATCTTGAATGATTCAACTCTTATATAGGTTATTTGTCCGTTTGTAACAAGCTGAGCCATTCCTCTACCTGCTGTAAACAATATCAAAGTTGCAACCATAGGCTGTATATTCATCTTTGCAACCAGAAAAGCGTTGAATGACCCGCAAAGTAATCCGACAACTACTGCCGCAATAAATGCCGCTATATATGGTGCACGATATACATCTGTGGAAACTTCGCCACCTGCAAGAATAAAACATGCAACAGCACCTGCCAGTGCACATACCGCACCTACCGAAATATCCGTACCTCCTGATGAAGCAACTACAAGAGTCATACCTACTGCAAGTATTACAAGCTCACTTGCACGATTTATTACATCAATTATATATCCGTAAAATACTCCGTTTTTGTATAGTAATATTAAAAAAATTCGGTGTCTTTATCATATTTATAATTAAGACTAAAATTAAACTTACTATAGGCAGAAAAGAGTCTTGCGGATGTTATATTTTTTTATTTTAAATTCTTTCACTGTCATTCACCCCCTGCTATAGCACTCATTATATTATTTTTGAGATATTTCATCAGATTTTAATTCACCCTACTTTTTTTCTTATCTCTCATTACTACCATTCTTTGGCAGGTTCTAATCATCTCCTCGATTTCCGATGAAATAAATATTACACTCATGCCCTCTGTTGCCAATTTTAAAACCAGCTTTTTGTATCTCCGTTTTTTTGTTCCTACATCAATTCCTCTTGTTGGTTCATCCAATATAGAAGCTCGGATTTGTCAGTAGCCACCTTGCAAGTATAACTTTTTGCTGATTTCCGCCTGAAAGTTGTTTTTATAGGTGTTTCTCTCCCGGCTGTTTTTTTATCTGTAATATTTCTATATACTTATCTACAAATTCTTCCTGTTTTTTTCTCGGTATAAGTTTAAATATTCCTTGTTTGGCCTGCATGGCTATTATTATATTTTCTCTTACAGACAGATCCGCTATAATACCCTCATCCTTTCTGTTTTTCAGGAAGATATGCCATACCAAGTTTCATAGCATCAATCGGAGCATTTATTTTTAACTTCTTTGTTTTTTTAAATACTATTTGTCCGGTATCCGTTTTGTCGGCACCGTATATAGCTCTGACAAGTTCAGAACGCCCTGACCCCCAAAAAGACCGGTTATTCCTATAACCTCTCCTTTATTTAACTTAAGATCAAACGGTTTTATATTACCTTTTGAGCCAAGCGACTTTGTGCTAAGAAGTACTTCTTTATCATTAGTCTGTGTGCTTTCACCCTTAATATTTTCAAGGTCGTTAAAATCCTTGCCCATCATTTTTTTGCTACAAGCTGTACTCTTGGAAGATTATCCACTTCAAACTCTCCTACAAGAGACCCGTTTCTCAAAACAGTTATTTTATCACATACCGCATATACCTGCTCCAAAAAATGAGTGACAAATATTATTCCTATGCCTTCATTTTTCAGTTTTTTCATTAAAACAAAAAGTTTTTCAACCTCTCCGTCATCAAGTGATGATGTAGGCTCATCAAGTATCAGTACCTTTGCCGACATGTCAACCGCTCTGGCAATGGCAATCATTTGCTGTATTGCAATTGAATAGTTTTCTGTAGGCTTGGTTACATCTATTTTAATATCCAATTTATCCAAAAGTTCCTTGGACATTCTATTCATTTTTTTCCAATCAATAAGTCCGAATTTTCTCGGCTCACGATCCAAGAATAAATTTCAGCCACTGAGATATTAGGGCAGAGATTTACTTCCTGATACACAGTACTTATTCCGTTTTCCTGTGCTTCTTTGGGGCTTTTATTTATTATACTTTTTTTACCTTCAAGAATTATCTGTCCGGTTTCAAACTCTTCCACTCCTGTAAGTACCTTTATAAGTGTGGACTTTCCTGCACCGTTTTCCCCCATCAGAGCATGTATTTCACCCTTGTTTAAATTAAAATCCACATTATCAAGTGCTCTTACTCCGGGAAAATTTTTACAGATTCCTCTCATTTTCAACAGATTATCCATAATCACCTCAAAAGGAGTGAGGAGCAATAAACTCCTCACTCCCGGTATTTTCTTTATGCAAAATATCAAATTATGCTGTATTAATAAGCTCTTCCTGCCTTAATTTTTTCAAGATCCATACTTGTATCAAAATATGATTCATCAACATACTGAATCTTATCCACTGTTTCACCCTTTTCAAGCTTTTGGATGATTTCAGCTACTCTTGGTCCATGAAGCGGACTGCACTCAATACTTGCATTTAAATCACCTGCAATCATTGCATCAAATGCGGCCTTTACGGCATCAAATGATATAACTGTTATATCTCCGTTCGGCCCACATGTCTTTCCTGCAGCCTTTATAGCATCGATAGCTCCGAAAGCCATATTGTCATTTTCCGCAACCACTACATCAATATCATCAAACTGCTTTAAGAATGACTCCATAACTTCCTGACCCTTTGACTGTGTGAATTCACCTGTTTGCTTTGCAAGCATATTCCAATTCGGATGTTGAGCCAAGATATTTGCAAAACCGTCTGTTCTGCCAACCTGTGCAGATGCACCGATTGTACCCTGAAGAGTAACTATATTGATTTTCTTATCATTGTCTGCACTCTTTGATCTTAAATACTCCTCAAGCCAATGTCCTGCAGTCTCACCTTCTTTTATAAAGTCACCGCATACAAGTGCTGTATAAAGAGAATCATCTGAAGTTTTTATCATACGGTCTGAAAGTATTACGGGGATTCCTGCATCCTTTGCTTCCTGTAAAACCGTATCCCATCCTGTTTCTACAACAGGTGCAAGTACGATATAGTCAACTTCCTGCTGAATAAAATCTCTTATAGCCTTAATCTGATTTTCCTGTTTTTGTTGAGCGTCGTTAAATATAAGCTCATATCCGTTTTCAGGAACAAATGTGGATTTGAATGACTCAGTATTTGCAGTTCTCCAATCAGACTCGGCTCCAACCTGTGCATAACCTACTACAATAAGTTTTGACGAATCCTTTGCCCCTTCGCTCTTTGCTTCCTCACTCTTACTCTCACCTGCGGTTTCTGATGATTCAACCGCCTTGCTCTCCTCAGGTGCTTTTGTACCTCCACCACAACCTGTAAGCGCAAACATTGTCAGCATAACTGCAGATACAAATAAACTTAAACCTCTTTTTACTCATAAACTCCTCCTTAAAATTATTTACGAAACATTTATTTGTTATTTGTATTTTAATATAATAAAACGAGTGTATCCATAGATTATTTTATGTTATTTTTTTATATTATTTTCATAAGAAGTATTATATGTATATTATTTTTATGATATATGTTTAATATATTTAGATTACATTTTTAAAATAATATGATTATATTAAATCACTTTCTACAGGAAGTATTATACTTACAGTTGTGCCTATATTCTCTTTACTTTCTATATTAAGCCCATATTCACTACCGTAATAAAGTCTTATTCTCTCAGCAACATTATAAAGTCCGAAACTCTCTCCTGATGATTTTACTACAGCATCCACAAATTTAATATTTTACTGTATTTCTCAATTTTTTTCAAGCCTCGTACTGTCCATTCCTATGCCGTTATCTTTTACCTGTAAAATTATATTTTTTTCTCTTCCCTATAGCCCTTTATCGATATTTTGCCGCCGCTTCTCTTATACTTTATTCCATGATAAAGTGCATTTTCTACAATCGGTTGTAATAACAGTTTCAATATTCTCATATTATACAAGCTCTCTTCTATCTCAATACTGTATTCCAAAAATATCTTCATATCTGAATTTTTGTATCTTTAAATAGCTTTCTATATGTCTTATCTCTTCTCTTATACTTATGAACCTTTTTTTCCGTTATTTAATCCGATTCTTAAGAAACTTGACAGTGCGGTTATCATATCAACCACTTTTTTTGAATCACCTGCTTCAGCCATCCAAACAACAGTATCAAGTGTGTTATATAAAAAAATGTGGATTTATTTGAGATTGTAAAAGCCAAAGTTCAGTGTTTTTTTCTTATTCTTTTTGCTCCGTCTTTATATTCTCGATAAGCTCTTTTTATTCTGATTATTTTTATCATTGAAATTTTTCGGACAGTTCATCAATTTCTAAAATACTGCTCTCAGGATTGTTTTTCCAATAAATCGTTTTCACTTCTTTTTGTATAATTACAAAGATTTATAATAGGAGCCGCGATATGTCTCGATACCTTTTTATACATATACAATGTAAAATATAAAATAATTAATACACTGATAATACTAAGCATAAATATAACAGCCATCTGATTTCTTATTTTTTTATACTTACTATATTAAGCTCTTTGGTTTCCTCATAGATGTAGTCATTTACAGTATCTTCTATAAGCTCGGTTGTAACCCTGATATCATATTCCAAACTGTCAATATTTTTTTATTGTAGTCTTTATATATATCGCTTTTTACCTATATTATCTATTTGTTTCTTAAGCAAATTTAAAAAGTATTATAAGACCTTTCGGTCTGTTTATGCCTTCATCTTTATTGTTTGTTTCAAGCAACTTTTCAAATATTTTGTTTGCATACTCAAGGTCTTCATACGGATTTTTGATTTTTCTATAGTATCCGCACCTATTACCACCCTGTACATTTTATGATCTACATTTTCTTTAAATTTAAAATTAAATTCAGTTGCAATACTTATATTTTTTTACTATACCGGCATACTTATCATTCTGCCATTTCATAACCAATAAAAGATAAATAATAATAAATGCAATGGGTATAAAGGTTATAAACAACCTTTTTCATAATATAATTTTGTATACTATTCTTCATTTTTTTATTTTTCTCTGTATGACTTAGGTGTATCTCCTTGATATTTTTTTAAAAGACGAACTGAAATAATGTTGATCACGATATCCGACTTCCATTGCTATATCCGATATCCTTTTTATCAGTGCTTCTAAGAAGTCTTTTTCGCTTCATCTATTCTGGTTTTTTTGTCAGATAGTCAATAAAGTTCATACCCGCTTCCTGCTTAAAAAAACAGTACTGAAATATGTGGGACTCAGACCGATATATTCCGCAACACTGTTTAAAAGAAATCTCAGGATCCATATAATTTTTTTCTCAACAAAGTCTTTTGCCTTCTTAAGTAAAAAGCTGTACTGCCTTCCTGAAATCTGATCTCTTTTATCAATCATATATTCCAGTAATTTTTAAAAAAATATTGCTTCACAGTATGAATATCTGTAACGGATTCATCAAATACTTCCATACTTCCGAATTTATTTCCAAGCTCCCCCTTATCATCAACATTACCGAGGAATTTTTCAGACTCTATAAAAGCATCCATTATTACATACTGTCTGAATATCAAAGACTTTAACTGTCCGTACATATTTTCAATATATTCTTCAACATAACTTTCAATATCCTGACTCTTACCGTTTATAATAAATTCCTTTAAAAGCTTCCTTTATTAAATCCTGATATATCGAATTTTTTTATATCATATTCAATATTGTCCGCCTTTATATTTCGCAATATACTGTGTCGCTTGGATTCTGCAATAGGTTTTATCTTCTTTAAAACCGATATGAGCTTTTCTTTTGAAACCGGCTTTAAAAGATATTCGGATGCACCGATATGTATAGCCTTTTGGGCATAGTCAAAGTCATCATAACCGCTTAAAAATATAATAACGGTATCCGGAAACCTTTCCTTTACTATTCTTCCAAGTTCCAAACCGTCCATAAAAGGCATCTTTATATCAGTTATCAAGATATCCGGTTTTGAAATCTCAATTAGGGGAAGTGCCAATTCACCGTCGGCAGCTTCCCCTACAAAATCAAATCCATATGAATTCCAATCTATTTCATTTTTTATACCTTCTCTGACAAACTTTTCATCCTCAACTAAAAAGACCTTTACCATCCCCTACATTATCTCCACCGGATTTGTATTTTTGAATTCAAAAACATTCAGTTCACTGTATTTTTTTAAATCATTTACAATTTTTTCTGTAAATACATGCTCTAAGCCGTAATGTGTGGCATCTATAATACAAATGCCTTCATTTATAGCATCAAGTCCTTCATGATGTGTAATATCACCTGTTATAAGTACATCCGCTTCACCAAGAGCATACTTATACATCCCTCTTCCTGAGCCCGGGCTTATAGCAATCCTTTTAATATTTCCCTTTATATTCTCTCTGCCGAATACGGTTAAATTCTTTAAATTAAATGTATCCTTTATTAAAGAAAGTAATTCATCAAATGAGAGAGCTTTTTTTAAATCTCCTATCTTTCCTATTCCAAAATCTTTACCATCCTGTGTTACAGTCACTTCAAGAGGTTTTTGTATTAGAAAGTGAAAGCTTTTGTTCTGCAATATCCGCCATACCGCCCTTTGCAATATCAAAATTTGTATGCATTGCAATCACAGAAATATCATTCTTCAGTATATTTAAAATATAATTTCCAAGGAGTGTTTCATCTGTAACTCTCTTTAGCGCCGAAAAAATAATCGGGTGATGTGATACAATCAAATCAATATCCTTTGCCTGCGTATATTCAAGTACTTCATTTGTAATATCAAGTACTACCAGGACATTTCTTACCTCTTTATCACTTCTTCCAAGTAAAAATCCGGAATTGTCCCAGTCCATAGCAAGCTCAAGAGGATATAGTTTATTTAAATATTCAAAAATCTCACTGCATTTCATTCATTGTCTCCTCAATTATGTCAAGTCTGTCTTTAAGTTCCCTTCTTCTTGTATCATTTATGCCATCAGCCAAAATGATACTTAAGTACTTTTGCTTTTCCTTTTTGAGATACTCAAAAAGTACAGGATTTTTATTATCAATCAGATACTTTCCAAAAAGCAGTTCACCTTGCGTGTATGAAACAGAATTTCCTGTATATAAAGCTTCCATAACGGTATAGAACTTGCCCTCGTCAATACACATATCTTCCTTTGTGATTTCAAATCCGTTTGAAAGAAGAAACTTTCTTACCTCATCAATCTTTTGTATGCGGAGACAGTATAAACTTTCTTTTGCTTTCAAAAAAATCTTCTGCCTCTTTTCTAAAAATATCTATTATAAGTTCTCCTCCCATACCCGGCTATAATAACAGTATCCGCCTCATCGGTTTTAAGTTTTTTTCAAGTCCGTTTGAAAGTCTAAGTTCAATATTTTTTTACTCCGTAGTAATTTATATTTTCCTTTGCTTTTTCTAACGGACCCTTATTTATATCACAGGCATAGGCTTTAGATATGATATTATTTTTTATAAGATAAATAGGTATATGTGCATGGTCTGTACCTATATCCGCAACTACAGCACCTTTTTTCACAAAATCGGCAATAGTCTGCAACCTCTTTGACAACTTCATCTTATCCTCTATTCCAAAAAATCCTTTAATCTTTTTACTTTTGACGGATTGCGAAGCTTTCTGAGTGCTTTAGCCTCTATCTGTCTGATTCTCTCCCTTGTGATACCGAAGACCTTCCCGACTTCTTCCAAAGTTCTGGGCTTACCGTCCTCCAAACCGAATCGAAGCAATATGACCTTTTGTTCTCTTTCAGTCAGTGACTTTATGACCTCCATCAACTGGTCATGTAAAAGCACATCCATTGCAAAATTGACAGGAATCTTGGCATTGGAATCCTGTAAAAAATCTCCAAGGTGTGAATCATCCTCATCTCCTATAGGGGTTTCCATAGATACCGGCTCAAGTGCAAAACTCATTATTTCTCTAACCTTGGCAACAGGAATTCCCATGACTTTAGCCACCTCAATAGGTTTCGGCTCTCTGCCAAGCTCTTGAACAAGCTTTCTTTGTACTTTTATCAGTCTGTTGATAGTTTCCACCATATGTACGGGAATCCTTATAGTCCTTGCCTGGTCTGCAATTGATCTGGTTATTGCCTGCCTTATCCACCATGTGGCATAGGTTGAAAATTTAAATCCTTTTTGATAGTCAAATTTTTCAACGGCACGCAAAAGTCCCAGATTTCCTTCCTGTATAAGGTCCAAAAGCTGCATCCCTCTTCCCATATATCTTTTTGCAATACTTACTACAAGTCTGAGATTTGATTCCGCCATTTTCTTTCTGGCTTCTTTTCTTACATTCTCATCAGGATCACAGATTTTCTTTGCCAGATTCATCTCCTCATCCACATTTAGAAGAGGAATCTTGCCAATCTCCTTTAGGTACATTTTTATCGGATCTTCTATTGCGACATAGTCATCCAAATTTTCTAAAATATTCAAATCTATATCTTTCAGATCCTTGATATCTTCTTCGTCAAATTCATCTTCAAATTCAGTATCCTTTAAAAGGATATACTCCTCCGTGTCCGACTCACAGTCAAAATCTGTCGGTTCCTTATCATCCTCTTCCTCAACCGTAATATCTTTTTTTTCAAGGAATTCTATAAACTCCGGAAGATATTCTTTCGGGATATCATTTTCAGAGAAGATTCTTTGAATTTTCAAAGTAGTCAATTTTTCCGTCAACATCTTTTTTTGAGTATTTTTTTCAAACTCATTTTCTATATTCTTCCCCCTCATACTTCCTCCACTAATCTAAATCCACACGAAGCTTTCTCAAAATCGCCTGTTCTTTTATGATTTCTTGAAACTCCTCAATTCCTTTTGCATTTTTTACTCTTCTCGTCTAAGCTCGCCTGTCTGATTTTTTAGTATACTTTCAGTGATTGCCTTCTTCTTCTCGTCGTCACTGAGGTTTGTCCCAAGATTAGTGTTCAGTATTTTTGAAAGCAGTTTCTGCTTTTCTATATCATCTGTATAGTCGTCACAAATATTTGAAAAATTAAAATCTCCCTGTTTTATCTTTTCAAATATCCTTGTTGCAACATCTCTGTAAAATCCTTCACTAAAGTGAATCGGTGAAATATATTCACTTATCTTGTCAAAAAGTTCCACTTCTTCAACTATCCATGTAAGTAACAGTCCCTGTGCCTTTGTGTATCCGTCATCCTGCTTTTTCTTTTCTTTCGGTTCTTCTTTTTTTAATGTGTTTGAAGCAAAGCCGTAGGAATTCACCATATCAAAAAGTGATTTGTAGTCGATCATCAGCCTGTTTGCTACCGCATGAGTATAATTTTCTCGTTCAAGTTTCTCACCGAATGTACTTAGCATCTTCGCAACTTCTCTATAAAAGTTTGTTCTCTCATCCGGTTCATTCAGATTGTAGTCTTTTTTCAGTATTTCCACTTCCCAAAGAAACGCATTATCGGCGGCATCGATTCTCCTCTCAAATTCCTCACTGCCAAGATTTTTGATAAACTCATCCGGATCCTTGTACGGTGCCATTGAGAGTACTTTTGCATTTATATTCTCTTCTTTTAAAAGCGGAATTGCTCTTTTTGCGGCATTTATACCGGCACCGTCAGAGTCATATGTAAGTACTACTTTCTTTGTATACCTTGATAAAAGCTTTACATGAAGTGGGGTAAGTGCGGTACCCAGACTTGCAACCGAGTTTTCAAAACCTCCCTTGTGAAGTGCTATAACATCCATATATCCCTCACACAGTAAAAAGAAGTCTCTTTTTGTTCTCTTTGCAAAATTCAAGCCGTACAGATTCCTGCTTTTATCAAATGCAATCGTTTCAGGTGAATTGACATACTTTGGAAGTCCGTCGCCTATCACTCTTCCTCCAAAACCTATTACTCTGGAGTTTGCATCTATTATAGGAAACATTACTCTGTTCCAAAATCTGTCTCTTGCACCTCTCTCATCAATATTTATAAGTCCGCTTTTTTTGAGTATAGCATCATCGTAACCCTGCTCTTTCAGATATTTATATAAATCGTTTGGAGTCTTTTTTTGAAAATCCAAGTCCGAAATGTGTTATATCTTTAGCGTCAAGCCCTCTTAATTTAAAATACTCAAGTCCTTCCTTGCCGTCTTTTGAAAATAGCGTCTCATAGAAGTATTTGGCTGCCGTCTTGTTTATCTCAAGTATGATATTTTTTTCATCATTTTGTGCTCTATCACTGTCACTTAACTGCGGCAGTTCAATATTTGCTCTCTTTGCAAGCAGTGAAAGCGCCTCGCCAAACGAATAGTTCTCATACTGCCTGATAAATGTGATTACATCTCCTCCTACACCGCAACCGAAGCAATGAAAAAGCTGTTTACTTGGTGATACCGAAAATGAAGGAGACTTTTCTGAATGAAAAGGGCAAAGCCCCATATAATTTGCACCTTTTTTTTTGTATTTTCACATAGCTTGAAATCACATCCACTATATCATTTGCGGACCTGACCTCATCTATTATATCATTTGAATAATACAAGCCTCGCCTCCTTAATATACATCCCAAGACTTCGGAACAAATAAATCTTTAAACTTTTCAATCGCATATAAATCTGTCATACCCGCAATATAGTCACATACTACAAGTTCCCTATCCTGATTTAACTCTTTTATAAAATAGATATATTCATCCGGAAGCTTGTCTGTATGCAACATATAGTAATCAAAAAGTGACTTTATCATAGCCTTTGCCTTGCCTTCCTGTGACTTAGGCACTTCATTGTGGTATACCTTCTTAAAAAGCCATGTTCTAAGCCCCATCATTGCCTTATACTTCTCTTTATTCATAGAGATTTGCGGTTTATCTATACTTTCTTCTATAACTCCATGTATAAGATTATTCAGTCGCTCTCTGACCGAATGTCCCAATATATCGCTGTATTCACCGGGTATATCATCTTCCACCAATATATGCGCCCTGATAGAGTCGTCAATATCATGGTTGATATATGCGATTTTATCTGACAACCTGACTACATGGCCTTCAAGTGTGGACGGATTTCCACTGGTTCTGTGATTTAATATTCCGTCTCTTACCTCTTTTGTAAGGTTGAGTCCCTTTCCGGATTTTTCAAGAAACTCAACTATTCTTACACTTTGCTCATAGTGTGCAAATCCGTATGAACAGACTTCATTAAGCACATCCTCTCCCGAGTGACCGAAAGGTGTATGCCCGAGGTCATGTCCAAGTGCAATAGCCTCTGTCAAATCTTCATTAAGTCTAAGTGACTTGGCTATGGTTCTTGCAATCTGTGCTACCTCAAGAGTATGTGTAAGTCTTGTACGATAGTGGTCTCCCTCAGGGGCTAAAAACACTTGAGTCTTATGCTTTAACCTTCTGAAAGCCTTTGAATGAAGTATCCTGTCTCTGTCTCTTTGATAGACAGTTCTTATATCACAGGGCTCTTCATATCTGTCTCTTCCCAAAGAATTCTTGCTGAGAGCTGCATATTTGCTGAGAGTTAACTCCTCTCTAAGTTCTACATCTTCACGTATATTCATATTTTTATAATTTGAACAGTGTGGAAAGTATACCCCTTCCAAGGCTTGCTCCAAGATTTCCGCCCAGACTTGAGCCGAACTTTCCACCTGATTTTCCAAGTGTTTTACCCAATTGTCTTCCTATAGTGCCTGCGGCGGTTCCCGCCACACTTGCTACGCCCTTCTTTATGGCATCCTTTTTCTTCTTTTCTTCCTTTTCGGCTTCTTTTGCTTGCTTTTCAGCTTCTTTTTGTGCAAGCTTTGCCTGTTTTTCAGCCTCTTTTTTGTCTATCTCGGCCTGTTTTTCTTCTTCCTGCTTCTTGGAAGTTTCTACCTGTAATCTTTGTAAAAACTCATATGCGGAATCTCTGTCAACCATATCTCTGTACTTAGATGCAAGATCCGACATTGAAATAACTGTTGCTCTAAGCATGTCATCTATTGCTCCGAGATATGACTGCGGCGGAAGTACTTTCGCTTTTCTGACCATGGCAGGAGCACCGTCATCACCTATAAATGAAACGACCGCCTCTCCTATGCCCAAGTTTGTAATAGCTTCCTCCGTATCAAAATCAGGATTGGATCTGTAACTTGCCGCAGCAGCCTTTATAGCTTTTTGGTCTGCAGGTGTATACGCTCTAAGTGCGTGCTGTACCTTATTTCCAAGCTGTGAAAGCACTTCACCCGGTATATCGCTTGGACTCTGTGTGATAAAGTATACACCGATGCCCTTTGACCTTATAAGCTTTACAACCTGTTCTATCTTTTGAAGAAGTGCCTTAGGCATATCCTTAAACAAAAGGTGTGCTTCATCAAAGAAAAATACCATCTTCGGCTTATCAAGATCGCCTACTTCAGGCATTATTTCAAAAAGTTCTGCAAGCATCCACAGCATAAATGTAGCATATATGCTAGGATCGTTTATAATTGTGGAGGCATCCAAGATATTTATCATACCTTTGCCGTCCTTTAGTAACAAACCAGTCTCTTATATCTATGGCAGGCTCACCGAAGAATATATCTCCTCCCTTATCTCCAAGTGATACAAGTCCTCTCATTATCGCATTTACACTCTGAGGTGCTATATTTCCGTATTCGGCCTTATAGTTTGCCGCATTCTCACTTACATAGTTTAACATACTCTTCAGATCCTTAAGATCAAGCAGCAAAAGCCCCTCATCATCTGCAATCTTGAATACTATATTCAAAATATCGCTCTGTATCTGATTAAGTTCAAGCAGTTTTGATAAGAGCATAGGTCCGAACTCGGATATAGTCGTTCTAAGAGGTAACCCTCTCTTGCCGAAAATATCCCAAAAACAGGTAGGATAAGCCTTAAAATTAAAGTCTGAGCCAAGTCCGAGCTCAGATACTCTCTTGGTAATACTCTCCTTTTCTTCGCCGGGCTTACACATACCTGACAAATCTCCCTTAATATCTGAGAAAAATACCGGCACTCCGGCATCCGAAAATGACTCCGCCATAACCTTTAGAGTTACTGTCTTACCTGTTCCGGTTGCTCCCGCTATCAGTCCGTGCCTGTTTGCAAAATTTGTCTTTATACATAATTTGGTCTCGCCGTCGCTTGCCACCCATATTTCATTATCTTTATACATATTGTCTCCCAGTCTAACTTTATACTTCTATTTTATCCCAAGTTCACAATTATAACAAGTAAATAAAACCATTTTAATACAAAAAGAGCCGGCACTTAAAGCACCGACTCTCTTTGACCGCCTAAGCGGCTTCCGTTTGTACACTTAACAGATCTTATCTGTTACTTTATATAAAAATATCAATTTATCTTATTTTGAATAAAGAGTTACAAGCTTCTCAAGGTATGTAAATCTTTCCTTAGCATCTTCCTCATTCTTCTCGAAGAGTTTAGCTGCTCTCTCAGGATCCTTGAGTGCAAGAGATGCGTAACGAACCTCACCCTTAAGGAACTCTTGGTAGTCACCTGTAGGTGTCTTTGAATCAAGAGTGAACTTGTTCTCTGCAGCAGGGTTGAATCTGAAGTTGTTCCAGTAACCTGACTCAACTGCAAGCTTCTCCTCTGTCATAGCCTTGCTCATACCCTTCTTGATACCGTGGTTGATACATGGAGCATAAGCGATGATAAGTGACGGACCAGGATAAGCCTCAGCCTCAGCTAATGCCTTAACAGTCTGGTTGTAATCAGCACCCATAGCGATCTGTGCTACATATACATAACCGTAGCTCATTGCAATACTTGCAAGATCCTTCTTCTTTGTATCCTTACCGCCGGCAGCAAACTGTGCTACAGCACCTGTCTTTGTTGCCTTGAACTCTGTCCACCTGTATTTGAGTAAACCTCTGTATCAAATACCATGATGTTTACATCCTTACCGCTGGCAATTACATGGTCAAGACCTCCGAAACCGATATCGTAAGCCCAACCGTCACCACCGAATACCCACTGGCTCTTCTTTGATAAGAATTCCTTATTGTCAAGGATTTCCTTAGCCTCAGGTGTATTAAGCTTCTCAAGCTCAGCTACAAGTCTGTCTGTTGCGCTTCCGTTGAGTGCACCTACTGTAAATGTATCAAGGTATTCCTTAGCTGCTGCCTTAAGCTCATCTGAACCGTTCTCGGCAATTGCCTCTACCTTTGTCTTAAGACCGTTTCTAAGTGCCTCGTTAGCAAGGAACATACCGTAACCGAACTCGGCATTATCCTCAAACAATGAGTTTGACCAAGCAGGACCCTGTCCCTTAGCGTTTACTGTATAAGGTGTTGAAGGTGAAGAGTTACCCCAGATTGATGAACAACCTGTAGCATTTGAGATGTACATTCTCTCACCGAAGAGCTGTGTGATAAGTCTTGCATAAGGTGTCTCACCACAACCTGCACAAGCTCCTGAGAACTCAAGTAAAGGCTTCTTATACTGTGAACCCTTAACTGTATTCTCCTTAAACTTAGCAATAACCTCAGGCTTCTCAGGTGTAGCTGTTGCATAGTCAAACCACTTCTGACGCTCAACATTCTCAGGCATGCTCTGCATTGTAAGAGCCTTCTCACCCTTCTTACCAGGACATACGTTAGCACAAGAACCGCAACCTGTACAGTCAAGAGCTGATACAGCTACAGTGAACTTGTAGTTTGGCATACCTGTCATTGGAAGTACACTCATACCCTCAGGAGCACCATTAGCCTCATCTTCTGTAAGAGCAACTGTTCTGATAACAGCGTGAGGACAAACATATGAACAGAAACCGCACTGAATACAGTTATCACTGTTCCAGATAGGCATATTTACAGCAATACCACGCTTCTCATATGCTGATGTACCTACAGGTGTTGTACCGTCAACGTAGTCAACGAATGCTGATACAGGAAGATTGTTACCCTCTTGCGCACTTACAGCTGTCTGGATAGTATTTGCAAACTTGATTGCATCCTCTCTACCCTCTGTATGTACTGCATAGTCAAGTCCCTCATCCTCAGCATTTGCCCAGCTTGCAGGAACCTCTACCTTATGAACATTCTTAGCACCTTCTTCAATAGCTGCCCAGTTCTTCCTAACTACATCCTCACCTTTTCTTCCGTAAGTCTTTTCAGCCGCCTTCTTCATAAGGTCAATAGCCTGCTCCTCAGGAATGATTGCTGAAAGCTTAAAGAATGCTGACTGAAGAATTGTGTTAATTCTTGTAGGTCCCATACCTGTAGCAATACCGATCTTTACACCGTCGATTGTATAGAAGTTGATCTTGTGATCATAGATATACTTCTTAACCTGTCCCGGGATATGCTCTTCAAGCTCAGCATCAGACCATGTACAGTTAAGAAGGAATGTACCTCCGTCAACAAGCTCCTGTACCATGTTATATTTTCTGATATATGCAGGGTTATGACATGCTACAAAGTTTGCCTTACGGATAAGATATGTTGACTTGATAGGCTTCTTACCGAAACGCAAGTGGCTCATTGTAACACCGCCCTGACTTCTTTGAGTCATAGTCAAAATATGCCTGTGCATACATATCTGTGTTATCACCGATAATCTTGATAGAGTTCTTGTTTGCACCTACAGTACCGTCGGCACCAAGACCCCAGAACTTACAGTTTGTAGTTCCCTCAGGTGTTGTAACAAGTGAAGGACCCTGCTCAAGTGAAAGATGTGTAACATCATCGTTGATACCGATTGTGAATCTCTTCTTCTCTGTGTTATGGAATGTTGCAACTATCTGAGCAGGTGTTGTATCCTTTGAACCAAGACCGTAACGACCGCTGAATACAGGAACAGCATCAAACTTAGTTCCCTTAAGTGCTGCAACAACGTCAAGCCATAACGGCTCACCAAGTGATCCCGGCTCCTTGTTCTGTCAAGAACCTGAATTCTCTTAACGCTGTCAGGAATAGCATCAACAAGTGCCTGTGCATTGAAAGGTCTGTAAAGTCTTACCTTAACAACTCCGACCTTCTCACCCTGCTTAAGAAGGTAATCAATTGTCTCTTCTATTGTATCGTTAACTGAACCCATAGCGATGATGATTGTCTCAGCATCAGCAGCACCATAGTAGTTAAATAATTTATAATCTGTACCGATTTTAGCATTAACCTTGTCCATATAGTCCTGAACAATTGCAGGTAATGCATCGTAATAAGGATTGCTTGCTTCTCTTACCTGGAAGAAGATATCAGGGTTTTGTGCCGATCCTCTCTCTACAGGATGATTAGGATTAAGTGCATTCTTTCTGAAAGCTGCGACAGCATCCATATCAGCCATATCCTTAAGATCTGCGTAATCCCAAGTTTCAATTTTCTGAATCTCATGTGATGTTCTGAAACCGTCAAAGAAGTTGATAAACGGAACTTTTCCCTTTATTGCTGAAAGATGAGCAACAGGTGTTAAATCCATAACTTCCTGAACTGATGATGAACAAAGCATTGCGGCACCTGTCTGACGACAAGCATAAACATCTGAATGATCTCCAAAGATGCTGAGTGCATGTGTTGCAATAGCACGAGCAGAAACATTGATAACTGCCGGAAGCTGCTCTCCTGCCATCTTATAGATATTTGGGATCATAAGAAGAAGGCCCTGTGAAGCTGTATATGTTGTTGTCAAAGCTCCAGCTGAAAGAGAACCATGAACTGCACCTGCAGCACCTGCCTCTGATTGCATTTCTGTTACTTGAACAGTGTGGCCGAAAATATTCTTTCTACCGTCTGTTGCCCACTCGTCGGTGTGCTCTGCCATGACAGATGATGGTGTTATCGGATAAATTGCAGCAACATCAGTATAAGCATATGATGCATGAGCAGCTGCCTGATTACCATCCATGGTCTTCATTTGTCTCTTAGCCATTTTATTCCTCCTACTAAGTAATTGTTTATAATAAATAATATATAATTATTTCTTCGATTCTCATTATACCAATTTAAAAAATAAATGCAAATGATAAACATTGTATTTTGTGTACTATTCTGCATACAATGAGGTTTGTTTTTGTTTTTAAACAAAAATCTATTCGTGGTCGTAATGTTTTCCGCCCCAGTACATAGTTTTTGCAACCTCAGCCTTAGGTCCTAAGGTTACACCTTCCATAATCCACTTATAGAACTCTTCAAAACCTGTTCTGTCTACAATATATCCGACATGTTCCTTACCGTCAGGAGCATTTGTATCAATATATCTCTCAACATAGGCATACGCATTCTTTACAATCTTTAAAATGCTGTCTTCATCAACCCATTTGATAAAGTCCTCTGCAAGTCTCGGGTTTTTCTTTCCTGTTCTTCCAAGCAAAACAAGTCTGTAGTATTTTTCCTTACTTCTTGTCCATGCTCTTGTAGGACATACTGTAATACATACACCGCATCCTATACATTTTTCGGTATTTCTTTCAATCTTACCGTTAACTACTCTTAAAGCCTCGACACTCTTTTTGCTTTACATCCCTTTACACATGCCTCACAAGTTACGCATCTGTCAGGATTATACTGCGGCTCCGTCATTCCCATAATACCGAAGTCATTCATACGAACCTTGGCACAATCATTTGAACAACCTGTAAAGCCACCTTAAAATGCAGGTTGTTAGGGAAGATCTGCTTCTCCATCTTTCTTGCAAACTCTGTGGTGTCATAATTACCAAAAGGGCAAAGTCTCTTTCCCGGACAGGCAACCACATTTCTTGTTCCGGATGCGGCATAGCCTGTATCTCTCTTTTCCTGATTTGTACCCTCATGGTCGATAATGAGCTGAATTTCCTTGTTTACGGCATCCATATCTGTAATCTTAATGCCCGGAATCTCAACACCTTGACGGTTTGTTATAAATATACTTCCGTTGCCGTACTTATCTGCAATTTCAGATATTCTTTTCATACTTTCGGCATCTATATAACCGCCCGGCATTCTTACTCTTGATGCTGTTTCACCACGCACTTTAGATACACGAAAGGCGTTTTTCTTAAGTTTTTTTACATTTATATCCATTATTCACCTCTCTAATCAATCAAAGCCTTACTGTCAACATAGTTAAATACCGGTCCGTCAAGGCATATATAAGTGTCATTTACCTTACAATGTCCGCATTTTCCGATACCGCAGCACATCTTTCTCTCATACGAAACCCAGATATTCTCCTCTTTGAATCCAAGCTTCAAAAGCTCTATTACTGAAAATTTCATCATTGGAGGCGGTCCGACTACTACAGCCTGTGCGGTTTCAATATTCTTTAACTTAAGCTCAGGGATAAACTTGGTTACCAGTCCGACATTTCCTGTGTAACCCTCAGCTTCCTTATCCATTGTCAAAATAAGGTCAATCTTATTTTCCCAGTCTGCAATATCATCTCTGAATAGCATATCCGAAGGGCTTCTGAATCCCAGTATTACATGCTTATCTTTAGAATCTTTACTTGCAGCAAGAGCATTTATAACACCGCGAACAGGAGAAACACCTGTACCGCCTGCCACTACCACACACTCACCGTCAGTATATTTATCTACATCAAAGCCGTTACCGTAAGGTCCGCGAAGGAATAATGTATCTCCGACATAGTTTTCAAACACCTCATCTGTAACTCTACCTACCTTACGTATAGTCAAATCCACACTGTTTTCTGTAATTCCGCTTACAGAAATAGGAGCCTCACCGAACTTAGGTATTGAAACTTCAAAGAATTGTCCCGGCTTTTACATCGCCGTGAAATTCCATTCTGAATGTATATTCTTTCTTTGTATGCTTAATAACATCTAAAATTTTTGACGGAAATGGAATATAAGGATTAGTTCTCATTTTGCACCTCCTCTACTTTAGCTGTCACTTTGTTAATAATATTTGAGAATGAAATATACTCAGGGCATACTGTATCACATCTGCCGCAGCCTACACACATATTGTAGCCGAAACGCTTTCTGAAGTCGTAGATCTTTATGCATAGTTTTAAATCTCATACGGTCTCCGTGTTTCTTTCTGTATTCTCCGCCGCCTGCCACATTGGTATATCCGTCTACCATACATGAAGCATTGACTCTTCTTCTCTCACCGACTTTGCCGTTATCTGTATAGTACACATCCTGCATTGTATAGCAGGTACAGGTAGGACAAACGTAGTTACATCTTCCGCATCCTATGCATCTTGCGGTATATTCATCCCACATATCGGATGTAAATATTGAAAGTGGTACCTCTCCCGGCAATTTAACTCTTGTCTCATTCTCTGTTACAAACATAGGTGTAACATCTTCTTCTTTAAGAGCATTGTTTTCAAATATAGAACTGAGAGCCTCATCCTTAAGCTGACATCTGAATTTGTTGTCAGCATAGTCAACCGAAAAACTGAAATCAAGGTCATCAGCTCTGTTTGTACCCATATCCACACAGAAGCAGTCCTCATATGAGTGAGCGCAACCCATAAGTACAAACTTCACCTTATCTCTGATACGAGCATAGAAATAGTCTTCTTCTCTACCGTTTTTAAGATAAATCTGATCAAGTCTTTTTAATGCATTCAAATCGCAACTTCTTAAGAATACCAAGACCTCTCTCTCATCCACATTTGCTTCCTTTACATCATTTTCCGTAAAGAAAAATAATGTCTGTGAAAGCGGAGTTAAAATCTCTTTAAATGAATAATCGGACTTCTTCTCGAGCTCAATGTCCGCCACTTCATTTACAAAATCATATCGAACAACATCAGTATCTGTAAATCTGCCTTCCTTTTCTTTGAGCACAGGTGCATATATACGATACTTTTTTTTGATAATTCTTCAATTACACTATTGAATCCACCGGGTAAAAAAATATAAAACCCTTTTTTTCCCCATACTTTCTCCTTCATTACTAAGCTAATCCGCCAATGATATACTTTTTCAATTTTAGTAAAGAATCATTATGGCAAACAACACTACTACCAACATTGATAATTCCTTATCACTGTATACAAAAAGACATTATAACATGATTTTTTTAAATAGCAAATGTGAGAAGGCCTATAAATACAGTGATTGTTGCATATTTTTAAATACAAAAAAACTTATACACATAGTTTTATGCATATAAGTCTCTTTTAATCTTATTTATACCATATAGTCAATAGCCACTCTTGAGTTTGTATTCGGTTTTATCAAGGTGTCTGCAATCTCTACATGTTCTCTTGAGGTTGCATACTTTTGTAAAGCCGCCTTATCCAATACATCCATTGAAAGTATCATATCATGTGTGCTTGTAGGAAGCGTGTTGTATATAACATCTGCTCTTACCACTTCATCCATCTTTTCACACAGTGCCAGCAAGCTTGTCTTTATCTCCTCGCCTACTCTCGGGATATTTATACCCTCATTAAACTTCCACATTACGATATGTCTTAACATAAAAATCTCCTTTTTATTTTTTAATGCCAGCCTATAGTCAGACATTTTGTTTTGCTTTTATAAAAAAATCTTTTACTGCAACAGCCGCCTTTTTATTCATCCCTTCCACACTCATAAGCTCCTCCACAGTGGCATTCTTTATATTTTCAATATCCTTAAAATGCTTCATAAGAGCTCTTCTTCGCACACTGCCTATTCCCTCTATATCATCAAGTATAGACTTTACCTGTGTCTTTGACCTTAAACTCCTGTGGTATTCTATCGCAAATCTGTGTGCTTCATCCTGTATTCTGGTTATAAGTAAAAAACCCTGTGAGTGTGTATCTATAGGTATTTCTACATTATTATAATATAATCCTCTTGTTCTGTGGTTGTCATCTTTCACCATTCCGCAAACAGGAATATTAAGTTTAAACTCCTCTAAAACCTGAAGACAGATATTTACCTGACCTCTGCCTCCGTCCATCAAAATAATATCAGGCAATTTATTAAAACCTGTACTCGATTCATCAGTTCCATGTTCAAATCTTCTGGTCAAAACCTCCTTCATTGACGCATAGTCATTAGGGCCTATAACTGTCTTTATTTTAAACTTTCTGTAATCGCTCTTTTTCGGCATTCCGTTCTCATATACTACCATAGAACCCACAGATTGAACACCTGAAATATTTGAAATATCATACGCTTCCATTCTGTTTAAATTTTTTAATGATAAAAGCTCTTCAATTTCTTTTACCGCTCCCGTACTTCTTGCTTCCTGTCTTTGAAGCTTTTCTCTGTCTTTGGTCAGTACAATCTCTGCATTTTTTACTGCAAGTTCTACAAGCTTTTCTTTTGAGCCCTTCTTAGGCACAATGATATTAACCTTTGAACCCCTTTTTGTCGAAAGCCATTCGCAGATAAGTTCTGAATCTTTTAACTCATACTGTGACACTATCTGACTTGGTACAAAAGGTGTTCCGGCATAGAATTGTTTTATAAAACTTTCCAATATATCCGCTTTTTCATCATCCATTGCCACCTGTACATAGTGATGTTCTCTGCCGACCATCTTACCTTCACGGATAAAGAAAACCTGCACTACCGCATCCCTGTCATCCTTTGCCATAGCGATAATGTCTCTGTCCTTGGCATCGTCAGAGGTTATTTTTTTGCTTCTGTGTGACATGAAGCACGGAATTGAGTAAATCCCTTTGTTTTTGCAGCCTCTTCAAACTTAAGTTCTGATGAAAGCCTTTTCCATCTCACTTCTTATCTTATTTACAATAGGTTCAAAATCTCCGCTTAGAAAATGCAGTGCCTCGGAGACATTTTTTTGTTGTACTCTTCTTTTGATATATAGTTTTGGCAAGGTGCATCACATTGATGTATAAAATAGTCAAGGCATGGGCGCTGTGCACCTATATCCCTTGGCAGATTTCTGTTGCAGGTTCGCAATTTATATACTTTATTCAAAAAGATTTATAGTATCCCTTACCGCATTACCGCTTGAAAAAGGGCCGAAATATTTGTTTTTTGTCTTTTTTTAATCTGTCTTACCATCAAGAGTCTTGGATAATCTTCCTTAACTGTAAGTTTGATATATGGATAGGTCTTATCATCCCTAAGCATTGTATTATATCTCGGTCTGTTCTCTTTTATGAGATTATTTTCAAGTACCAATGCTTCCAATTCAGAGTCTGTAACTATGTATTCAAATCTTTCAATCTTTGAGACCATTTGCTTTATCTTTGCACTCTTGTCCTTACTTGATTGAAAGTACTGTCTGACTCTGTTTCTTAATGAAATAGCCTTGCCGACATATATAATATCGTCTTTTTTGTCGTGCATAATATATACACCGGGTTGACGCGGCAATTTCTTCAACTCATCTTCTATTACAAATGCCATTTACTTCCTTAGTCTTTTCCCCTCGTATTGCTGTTGCATATCAAAGTAACCTATAAGGTCGGCTATATCCAAATCTCTGTCTATTTTTCTGCGCTTAAGCCCATATATCTCATAAATTGTATCCAGCTCTCTCTCACTTATAAGTCCTCTGTTTGCTATAAGTATTTCCTTTTTCGTATTTAAATCGTCCGCCTCCAAAAACTCTATAAAATATCCTTTTCCGAAGTCGGTATCACTATCTGTCTTTTCATTGTCTTTTTCGTTTTTGCCTAAACTCTCACTTGATACACTCTCTTCTTTGGTTCTCTTATCCTGTTCAACTACATTAGAATATGACGAATCATCAAGCTTCGATATTTTAGCTATATCTTCTATTCTCTCAAAGCGATATTTCTGTTTCACATCCGGATACTTTTCTTTATCCACCTCACTCATAAACATATCAAGCGGTCTGGCATACACTCCATACTCACCGTAAAGTGCCTGATATATTACCAGCTTTTCCCTTGTTTCGGAATGTGTGGCCACTGCAACTATCTGATACAATTTATTCTTAAAATGCCTGTAAAACTCTCCGGGCTTCGGTTCTTCTCTCATATTACTCCTCTTTATATTCCAAGTTTAATCCTGCTTATCAAACATATCCTTAAGCAGATTCAGTTCATCATCTATAAGTTTTTTCACACTTTCTGTCGCATACACCACTTCATCAGGATCATGTATATAGCAAATCACCTGTCCTAACTTACCGTCTATATCAGGATTAAAGTCAAGCATCAGATAACAACATTCACAGTATGATGCAAACGGAAACCACAATTTATTGAAAATATACGGCTTTATTCTTGAGTCTTTCTTTGATTCAAGCTCCTTGACGTCAAAATAATTACTGAGTAAATCATCTACATTTTGAAAAAAGCCTTTGATCCTTTTCATCTCTTCAAGACTCATCAATGTAAACGACATATCTCTGCCGTCAACATTCGACTGAATCAGTTCAAAATATCCGCTTCCGTTTTTATAACTGTACAGTTCTTTGAAGTCACCCGGAAGCTTTATATTAAACTCCTTTTCAAAATTGTAAAACTCATCCTCATTTGCTCCCCTTATCTTCTCATACTCGTCAAAGTACCCTTCTTCCACCGGATCATCCATATCCAGCCCATCAAAATTCTCACAGATATACTTCTCTATATCTTTTAGTTTTTCTTTTATCGCTTTCTCCATCTTTTACCTACTTTTTATACTGATACATATAATTAAAAAAATACTATATAGGTATATTATAGCACATTTGAATAGCTTTTTATCTTATCATTTTTGCTTCCCTATTTATATTATTTATATAAAAAAATATAGCTGTAACTCATATATAAAAGATATTAGATACAGCTATATTTTTAAAATATAATTTTTTTCTGATGATTACAGTGCCAAAATCTTATCCTTTGATAATCCTGTAATTTCCATAATCAAACCTATATCAAAGCCCTTTTTCTTCATGGTCTCTGCTATATTTTTCTTTTCAATCTCGGCTCCTTTTTGCATTCCTTCTTCAAGTCCTTTTTGCATTCCCTGTTGCATTCCGCTGTCTATAGCTTCCTGCCATCCGTTATTAAGCATAATATCAATAACTTCACACATATACTTTGCCTCCTTTTCATGTACCTCTTCTATCACTTCTTCAAACCTGTTGTCACTTGTCATTGCGGACATCAGATTCAATACTTCGTCTATATGTTCTATCTTATACATCTCAGGTTCATATTTATTATTTTTTCGAACCTGATACAGATAGTCAACCACCACCCTGAAATCACTTTTAAACAGCTTTCTCTTTTCCTCAGGCAGATAAGCCAACTCAAAAAGATTTATTTTATAGTCATTTACATATGGCTTTAATCTCTCATCCACATCCACTACACCCATTATATTTTTCGGATAATTCCATCTGCCCTTTATATCCCATGTACAATACCAATGTGATAACCGGATATTTCGGCTTATCTCTGTTTTTTCTGCTTGATTGCCACCCATACTCCGCACCGTCGTAGCTTATAACTCTTAGCGGCATCAGCTTGTCGGGGTCTGTCTGATTTTCAAGCCCTAACATGGCAATATTTATCTTATTTCCCTGCCAATACTTTTGCTACATCTCTGTCTTGATAGTTGATTTTTTTCTGCCTATCTTTTTTGAACTGCTTGTAGGCAAATCAATTAAATCATCCGCTCTTACCACTATCTCACCGTTAAAGAGCAATACATTCACTATATCCATAAAAACATCATTGTACTGCTCAAGCACCTTTTGTGTTATGTCTTTCTCCGCCATACTCCCTCCTGAAAAAAATTGTTAAAGAAACTGATTAGAATAAAATAAAGAATAAAACCACGTACCATAAATCATTGACTTGGTTTGCTTGAGTTAATTATATCAATTTATAAATACATTTACAAGACAAAACTAAAAGGCGGGCTAAAAATTAGCCCACCTGAACTTAGTAAAATATTATATTATTCAAATCTTGCGGATTTTTATAGCTATCACAATACCAATTATCTTGCTGGAAACATGCAGCTGAATCTTTACTCTGACCTGTTATATCCATATCTATATCAAAAGGTTCTGTCTCATTTCCTTCACATTTCATCACTTCTATAAAGAACATTGCCTCCATCTCCATATACTATAAATTCACCTGTTTCCCCTTTCTGATTATTAAATTCGAGGTGCTACGGTTTGCTTTAAGTACTGGTATATCCCCTTTTCATTTGAAAAATTCCATTACGCCGGTCCGGGCTGATATAGTTTAATGCATCTGTCCACGTTTCTCCACCTGTAACCCTAAATGTCTTTTCTTTAGTGGCTCTTCCCCACCCCCATGAGTGCTGTACGTAGGATCTACATCATACAAAAGATGACTTGATTTCTTGGCTTTATTGCCACCTGAATTTTTGTCAGACTGCGTTTGTACTCACATTCTTTGTCTGAACCGCACCGTTTTGAACCCATGCGCCTGATGCATTTACCTGATATCCGTCAGGTGTGCTTGTATTTGCCAACATATAGCCTGCACGATCGAAGTAATAGCACTCTGCTATACCGTCATTGTTGCCGTCTATCCACTGCCATGTACTTGCAGGATAAGTGCCGTTACCATTGTCAAACCACCAGCCTACATTGTTCTGCTTCCATGTACCTGCCCAAGCACTTGATACCATAATGCTGCTGAAAGCTGCCACTGCTGCTAAACCGATAAATTTCTTCATATAATACCTCCTATGTGTATATAAAATTAAAAAGTTACCAAAAATAATATTGTATATTACTTAATTATTATCTGATTGTATATCAAAACCACTTAAATCACTGATATTATGCCATTCAATTTCTGTTCCATCAAATTCAGCAGGTATATTATCATCAAGCCTACCCGTGTAAATATCCTCTATATTGAGATTATCCCCGGCAAGTGTGACCTTTTGAATCAATACTTCTCCTATTCCTCTACTGACACCAAATATACGAAGACCGTCTCCGTTAGCCATCTTACTTAAACTTATATTGGCAGAATTTCTGCCATTTGAAAAGTTTACCACTATAGGAGGCTTATATGGTTGATGCATGACTTTCGTATCAGTATCATATTTAAAAAGTCTGACATAACTGTCTCCATTGCTTACCTCCTGAGCTAAAAGCAAAGTTTGAACCGGATCATCTGATTTCATCTTCACTAAAGCATACTGATAATTACCTGTGGGAGAAAAGTAATAATCATCACTGAATTTATATGTGGAAGCTTGTTCCACAACTATTTTATATTGCTCTAATGCCTCATCATTTGGAGAAATACTCTCTGTTACTTCAGTACTCTCTACGGCTTCAGTACTTTCTTTCGCCTCGGTTTCTTCTACAGTAGATTTCACATTATCTGATAAACTGTTTTTATCTATAGTATCTTCTACTACCTCCTTACCGACACTACTTCTGTCAAGTACCTTTGATATTCCAAAAACACCTCCACCTATAGCAGTAGTACTTATCAATGCAATCAATATAATTTTTGCGACACCCATACCGCCTGTCGCCACAGCAGCTCCTACACCCGGTGCTTTTACATTTCCCTTGCCTGCATCCCCTATATGTCCGGTCTTTGTCGGATTATGAGAAATACCGTCAATACTCTCTATTACATTATGCAATATATTTGCATCCGGTATAAGTTCAGTTGTAAAGCCTTTCATATTGTGTATGAGCAATAGCCAGAATGTAAACGGTGCAAGACCATATAGATTTGTACCCTTGCTTTCAAGTTCAGCAACCTTTGCTTTAATCTTATCTCTACCATATTTAAGTCTGCTCTTTATAGCACTTTGAGATGCACCCATAGCACTTGCGATATCATTTACCGACTTCTTCTCATAATAGTACATACCTATAACCGCTCTTTGATCATCCGGCAAACTGTCGACAATTTCCCCGATAAGTCTTATAGTTTCTTTTTGCTCTATAAGTTTTTCAGGTATATTCTCTTCTCTTTCATCCTCGATTTGCTCCTCAAATGCCATGTCATCATCATCATTTAAATCTGTAAAAAGCATGGGCTTCTTTTTCTTTAGCCAATCTCTCGCTGTATTGGCCGCAATTTGTTTTATCCATGGCAAAAACTTATCATCACCTTTAAATGAATCCATATGTATGAATGCCTTGACATATGAGTCTTGCAGTATATCTCTCACCGCATCATCATCTTTAATCATAGACTTTACAGTATAAAATGCTTGATTGTAAGTATTATTATATAAAACTCCAAAAGCATCTTTGTCTCCGGCTCTTGCTTTTCTTACAAACTCCGCTAATTCATTTTGAGGTTTTTGTAATTCTGTAGGTTTACCACAAAAAATACAAAAGTTTGAATCTTCAGCAATCTTCTTACCGCAATGACCACAATACATATTTGCCGTCTCCCCATCACATAAATCTTTTAATATACAACCATATGTCTTTCTTTTTGTTTATTATCAATAATAAACGATTCTACTACCAATCTCACAATACTTCTGATTATGTCTTCATACATATATTACTCCTTTCTTTTTATCCTTCACTTATATAACGAATGACAAGCGGAGTCGGTTGCATATAATAAAAATATTTTTTTAATCTCTCTTGCCCTTCACTTATATAACGAATGATATATCGATTCGGTTGCAGGTGATTTTTAAAATTATAATTGTTTTTTTATAAAGTACTATAGATTTCTTTCTTATTTATTTTTCCACAATACTACCACCCCCCGAAAAAAATTGTCAACATATTTTTGCCAATAGTGTAATATAATTTAAAATAAAAAGAAACAAACTATAAGCATATTTTTGATATGCTGTATCAGTCTGTTTCTTATCAATATTATAGGTAATCTTGACTCCATATTATTCTTCAATATTTATCTCTCTATATCGTACAACAGCATCTTTTTACCTTAATAGAAATGCCAATTTTATTCTGTTTCGGATATATCATTGACGTAAAATCATATTTACCGTCCAAAAGATAAACTTCAAGAACATTTCCATCCTTTAAGACAGTAAATTCTACATCCAATTTATCTTGTATATCAGCCTTGTAGATTCTTGGACCGTTATTAATATATCTATCTGCTTCAGTATAATCTGTAATAATATTTCCAAATAAAAAAATCCAATGTAATCAGAATTCTATGTCCTTCCATATCAAATATTGAAATACTTAAATCTGTACTGCTCCTGCTTCTGGACACGATTCCGTTTATATAAACATGCTCTTTTAACTCGTTAAATAAATTGGATTTCAATCTATCCGATACCTTTAGCTTATTAGGATAATCCGATTTATCCCTTGTATCATTACCGCTATTATATGGCAATAACTTCAGTCTGCCATCCTCAATGTATACAAGCCTTGGATATGACATAATTCCTCTATAACCATCTTCTGTAGACGGTCCATGATCATTTATCCAAGGCATCCATTCCCATCCTCCAATCCAAGCTATAGAAATATACCGATTATATTTGTCCTTGTATACTTGTGATGCATAATAATGAGGTCCCAAAATCTAATGTATCCGTATATTCATGGCAAAATATACAGTTTTTAAAATTTATATCTCCCACCATATATATTGTCGGTAAAAAATCTGTGCGATTCATAGGTGAAGCGGTGATGACCCATTTTCCATCTAATTCAAATATATCCGGACATTCAAACATTGTCCCTTCTCCATCTTTTGCTTCATACAATATTCCACCGTATGTCCAGTTATACAAGTCATCAGAATGAAATAAATATATTCTTCCATGGCTGTCACGATTCAAAGCACTTCCGTCAGAACCGCCAACAACCATTTGCCACTCACCGTCATGATATATAACTTTAGGGGTCTCTAAAATCAACACCTATGGATTCTATAATAGGATTTTTATCATATTTTATAAAATTATATCCGTCAAAAGAATATGCCATACATTGCCTCTGCGTAATCTCCCCATTCACCAATGTTACAGCCGTATAAAATGCATATATTTTATTTTCGTGCACTACTACAGAACCTGAAAAACATCCGCCTTTAACATAATCTTCATATATTCTATCCGGAACCAAAACAGGCTCGCATTCTTCCCAATGTATCAAATCATCACTTACAGCATGACCCCAATGCATCTTATCCCAATTATTACTATACGGATTACATTGAAAATAAAGATGATACTTATCGCAAAACCAAACCAATCCGTTCGGATCATTTATCCACCCTTTATTTAATGAAAAATGATATTTCGGTCTGAAAATAATTTTCACAATCATTCATGATTTTACTGCCCCCAATGTCATTCCTGCCGTCATCTTTTTATTTAATCCGAAATATATAATTAAAGTAGGGAAATATTGATGTCGCAATTGCCGCATATGTAGCTCCCCAGTCTTTTAAACCTCTTGGACCTATAAAGTCCGCTAATCCTATCGATATTGTTTTTCAACTCCGTACTGTTTATAAATACAAGGCTGAATGTATAATCATTCCATACAGTTATAAAATTCATTGCAAGCACAGTCATAATCGTATTCATTGACAACGGTATAATTACTTTAGCATATATACCATATATATTTGCTCCGTCAATAACCGCCGCCTCTATAATTTCATTAGGAATAAATGAATAAAAATTTACAAATAACATTATCGACACAGGTAATTGAAAAGCAAGCAACGGCAATATAACGCTTATCCTTGTATTTATAAGTCCGACTTTTGCAAACATAGTAAATAGCGGAATCAGCGTAACCGCATATGGAATTGTTAAACCTATAAGAAAATATCTATATATCTTTTTTCTTCCTGCAAACTTCATTTTTGCTATAGCAAATGATGCCATAGAACTTATTACAACTATAAATATTAAAGATATTACAGATATTATCGCGCTGTTCTTTATATATGTCATAACATTACTCTGTGTAAATATTTTTAATAAAGTTTTTCTAATGTAAGACTCTTCGGAATACTAAACGGATCTGTAAGCAATTCTATATTCGGTCTAAACCCTGCCAAGATCAACCAAATGATAGGATAACCTTGGATTATTAAAAAAACAAAATCATAACAGCCCAATATACTGTTTTCTTCACATTTTCTCTTCATCTATTCACCTACTCGCCTTTCATTATCCATATACTTTACTTATCAGCAATACACCGATAATACTAAGTATGACAATAACAACCGCTACTGCACTTCCATATCCATAGTCTCTACTTGTAAAAGCTTTTTTATACATATATGTTGCAAGTATTTCAGATCTATGATTCGGTCCGCCCTTTGTCATATTCATTGGAGCTGCAAATCCTCTAAGTGCTCCCTACCAAACTGAGTATACAAGAGAGCATAATTACATTTGAAATTGCCGGTATTCTTATATTAAATAAAATCTGTAATTCACTTGCTCCGTCTATTCTTGCCGCCTCAAGTATATCAGGTGAAACAGATACAAGAGCTGAATAGAAAATAATCATATAAATTCCGATATACTGCCATCCTTCTACAGATGCTACCGCCCATAATACAGTTTTGTACTCACTGAGAAATGCTATAGGTTTTAATCCTAATAACTTTCTAAATATATTAAACAGACCCCATCGGCTCATATGAATAAAATCCGGTAAATAATTGTGATATAGCAATAACCGTTATTACTGAAGGAATATAGTATACCGTCTGTATAAATCCTCTTCCCTTTTTTTAAATATGTTAACAATACTGCAATTGTAAACCCAAATCCCAACTGCAATACCATAACAATAATAATATAAAGTATATTATTAACAAATGCCTGTTTAAAAAAACATTGTCACCAATCAGTTTTATGTAATTATTAAGTCCTATAAAAGTCTTTTTTTCCAATTCCGTTCCAATCGAGTAAACTATAATAAATTGAAACTATTATAGGGGTCATAACGATAAGAGAATACACAATGAAAGCCGGCAATAGAAAAAAACGGCAATTGCCTTTTTTTATCTCTTAAAATTTTCATAAATCAATTCTCCAATAATTTAATATATGGGGCAAAGACTTGCCCCAATAAAATACTTTTATTTATTTGCATCCAATGCCTCATCCACAGCCTTTACAAATTCATCAGGTGTTTCCTCATCCATACATAATCCCGGGAGATTATCATTAATCGTTGCTATAACGTCCTCATTCAATACAACATCCCAAGGTCTTGCAGCTGTAGTACCTATATTGTTTGTATCTTCCATTATTTTTAAGAAAAGCGGATCAAACTTACTGTTGTCACTCATTTCAACTTTTTGTGGCGCAAGATGTTCATGTGCAAAATATGCAGGACTATAATTTTTTACTATAAATGTCAAATAATCTTTATATTGTTCATCAAAAACTTTAGGATTTACAGATAACCCTATTCCGCCGAATGCCCAATAATCATTTGCACTTGTTTTTGCATCTTTTATTGTCGGCATATAAAAGTAATCTACATTCAATCCTTTAGGTCTGTTTTTATCTGTAAAATAATTCAGTTCCCATGTTCCTGTAGGATACATAGCACTTTTCCCGCTTAAGAACAGATTCAAACCTGTAGCCACATCTGTAGTGGAAAATCCCGGTTGGAAATATTTTCCGATATCAGACATAAACTCGGCCGCTTTCATTCCCGGTTCATCAGACATCTTTGCCTTCCCTGTGGAAAGGTCATTTAAGAAGTCATTACCTGTCATCCTGAACGGATATGTTGCAAGAAGACGAAGTAACGGCCAACCGTCTCCTCCACCTATTCCGAAAGCTGTATATCCTTTATCATTTAATGCCTTACAATCCTCCAAAAGTTCATCCAATGTCTTTGGAGCTTCAATTCCCGCATCTTTAAACATATCTACATTGTACCAAATCATCTCTGTAGAAAGCTCAAGCGGTAAAGTATATAATTTCCCGTCAGCAGTCCTTCCGTAATTAAGTGCCAAAGGAATATAACTGTCCTTTTCACCTATCTCATCTAAAAATGCATCCATATCTGTCAGCATACCCTTTTCTCCAAGCTCAGCGGCATATGGTGTTGCATCCAAGTCAAACATATCAGGCATCTGTCCTCCGGCAATCATAGTACGAAGCTTTTGGTCATATGATGTTCTGTCTGCATTACTGTCAATGACAAGCTTAATATTTCCGCCTTGCTCATTATATTTATCGGTAATTTCCTGTAATGTTACTATCGTATCATCTGACGCAGATCTTGATGAAAAATAATGGATTTCTCTTCTCCCACCTTCTTTACCTTCTGCTTGCGATGAACTTTGTGTACTTTGTGACTTTGTTCCACAACCAATCAATAAAATGCTGACTATAAGCCCTATTACTCCTATTTTCCTATACATAATTTTCCCCTTTACAAATATGATACATACAAATATCCGATACTTTTATACTTCCGTCATTTACAAAAAATCCCCAAAAAGGTCTTTCATTATTGTAGGCTCTCATCGTCAAAGCCATACTGTTATTTACATAAAGACAAAGTATTGTATCATCCGCTATAACTCTTATGTCTACTTTATTATTCTCCAAACTTCTATAATCAAAAGGTCTTTCAAGTTCAACCATAAACGGCTTATCGCCATCCACATACCACTGATTCACTCCTTGTATACACCTTGGCCACATATCAGCAACAACCCTATTATAGAACGGCTCAAATCTTAAATAGTAACCATTTGAAAAACTGTTGTCTTGTCTTAATCCTATACCAAATGACCTTGTATTACCGTCATACTCTATCTTAGCCTCTATCATACAAGTACTATTCATCTCACCAATTACATAAAACGATTCTCCTTCATTATTTTGTATTTCTATCGGATTAATATCTGCCGATTTTATTTCATTACCAAATACATTAAATATTCCTGATACAGGCTTTTACACATAAATTTCCGTTTTCTTTTTGATTTATTTCATGCGCAATAAAATCACCGCCCCACTCATATTGTCCAAAATCACTGTCATCACGTTTGGTCGGAACCCATGCAAAAGCAACCCTTTTTTCTCCTGCCTTTGCAGTCTTTGCAGCATAGAAAGCTCTTCCGTCAAATGTATCTTCTATCGGTGCGACCCATGGACCTTTTAAACTGTCCGCCATTCTGTAGTGAGTTACAAATTTTTCTGAAAATGTGGAATATATTAAATACCACTTATTCCCCATCTTAAATAAATCAGGACATTCATGTGTCATATAAGACTTCGGATTATAAAACGGACTCATCGCTTTCCAGTTAATCAAATCATAAGATCTACACAGTCCGACACATCCTCCGTTTTTTTCACTTGCTCCTTTTAACCTTGCCGCCAATAACATATCAAAACATTTTTCTTCTTCATTGAAAAAGACATACGGATCACGCCAATCAAAAGGCTCATATATAGACTCATCCGCACCGAAAGTAAGCTCCGGAAGCTTCTCCCAATGCATAAGATCTTCACTAACAGCATGAGCAACATATTGTAAAGGTCTACCGTCTCTATGATATTTAGGATTATAATTATTTTGTGCCGTATAAAACATATGAAATTTACCGTCATTTCCTTCTATTACAGAGCCTGTATAGCAAGCATAGTCGGCATCTTCATATTCACCTACCGGCAGTACAATGCCGCAATCTTTTATATTTACTCCATCCTCTGTAATCAAAAGGTTCCAACTTGTTCGGTAACCATACTCATCCTGTGTTTTTCCTTTTCGCTCATCATGAAGATAAAATATGTAAAATTTACCGTCATATGCAAAAGGTATAGTGTCACCTACCCAACCGTCCTTCGGTCTGTAGAAAATCTGCCCCATCTTCAACCTCATTCCATATTTTTTCTTTATTTATGCTCATATACTATACTATTTAAACAGAATATGATATTAGCAAATGCCCCAAAAGTTTTTTTATAAATGATTATGCAAGTGTATGTTTTCTTGCATTTTCTATGCAAATATGCTATTGTTTTCATAGTTTTTCATTATTATGATTTGATTTTTCATTTTTATTTTTCATAAAGGAGGAAATATGGTCAATATAAATGATGTTGCGAAGGCGGCGGTGTTTCTATCTCAACTATCTCCAGAGTGATAAATCAGAGTAGTTCGGTATCACCTGCCACCAGGAATAAAGTAATGAAGGTAATAGCTGAACTTGGATATTCACCAACCGCTTCTGAGAAAAAAGATAGAAAAAAATCAAATAAACTGATAGGAGTTTTATTTCCGGATATATCAAATAATGTATTTGGAAGAATTTTGCAAGGTATAAACAGTGTACTGACTCCTCTTGGCTACAACACCGTAATATGTGAAACAAACGGTGAGTTAGATAAAGAAATCCATTTTTTAGATGTATTAAAGAATAAACAGGTTGAGGGAATTATAATGGCTAATGTTCACATACCTGAAGAACATCTGCTCTGGATACATAGAAATAACAAGCCTATAGTATATGTTTGTCAAGATATTCCTGATTTTAGCTTAAAGATACCTATAAGTTCTGTAAACATGGACAATCAACAGGCGATTTGTGATATGGTCCATTTTCTTTATAATATGGGACATAGAAATATAGCTTTTATAGGTGGACCGTTACATGACCTATCCGCCGGAAAGAAAAGATATCAAGGCTATATGAAAGGCCTCAGGGAGTGCTCACTGAATACATCACAAGATTTAATCAGCTTTCAGGAATCTTTTACAATTGCTGACGGATATGAAGGTATGCATCAAATATACGAAAAATCATCTATACTTCCTACAGCTGTACTCTGTGCCTGTGACAATATAGCTGTCGGTGCTATAGACTTTATGTATGATAATAATATACAGGTACCTGAACATATATCCGTAACAGGTGTTGACGACAGCAATCTTGCAACAGCAATAAGACCGTCCCTTACTACTATAAGACATGCAACATTTGATACGGGTATAAAAGCTGCTCAAATATTGCTTGAATATTTCGCTTCGCCTTCATTTACCGGAAATGCATTCAAACTGCCTTATCAACTCCTTCGAAGACAAAGCGTAAAACATCTATAAAAACAGGACCTCTTTTAAGAGGTCCCTTTTTTATCCGGTTATTCCGTCGATATTCTTTATTCTCTTTTTTTGTCACCTATATTCTCAAATCTTATAAGTAACTGTTCTTTGTTTTCAAAAGTCGCATAGATATTGTTGTCTTCCCAGTGGTAGTCACAGCCGTTCCATGCCAAAAATCCCTCAACCAATATCTTATGATCAAGCTCATACAGACTTATCGCCTTCATTATATTGCTGATAAATCCTGTAGAGGATACAGGTGCAAAGAACTTTTCAGGCAAATCATACAGTGCTACAAAGGCAACTCCGCCCGAATGTTTACATGGATAGTATCCGTAGTTCTTATCACTTATACCGCAGGCAATCATAGAAAGAATATATCCTGTCACACTCTGTGTAAGCGGCAGATTCGGAGTTGTTAAAGCATCAAATCCCACTTTCTCTCCGAAAGCTCTTGCCTCATCCACAAGCTCAAGCAGACTGTCATCAAAACCGTTTATATTCTTCCAGCCCCATAGCCAATCATTTGACTGTATAGACTCACTTCCTATGAATTGAATAGGATATGTGCTGTTGCCGATTTTTATTTTATGCGTGGCAAAATCAACATTCCAGCCCTGTCCCTTTGCTACATACATCTCGATCATATCCTGTACACGAAGCATACCTCCAAAGACTGCAGATACGACCTGTGTCCAGTCGGTGCGATCCATTTCATAGTCTGTTTTTAATATATTTATTCTCTCAGCCATAACACCTCTATAATAATAATATTTTCGGTCAAAAACGCTTAAGAACACCAACAGTGTTCCAAAATCTATAGTCAAATACCGATATAATCAACCTCTGACCATGATATTATTTAAAACAAAATAATTTAATAAATGCAAGCATTATTTTTAACACTCTGTACTCTTTCATTACATGATTGTCTTCAAATATAATAGGTTTTGCGGTGAGTCCCTCTGCATCATTGTCATAATATCCCATCAAATAGTCATTAACATCCTGCAGATTGTCAAACTCATCTACCTGATACGGTAATTCAAATGCAAGTTTTTCAATAAACAGATATTTATCTCCATCATTTACCAAAACACCTGTATGTCCTATAAATTCCTGAACCGCATTCTTGCCGTCATCCATAGTCATAAATACTGAAATCATATGCATCTTGTCATTGTCAAATGAAATCTGCTTATCATTCCATGACTTCACTATCTCATCGGCAAGTTCATTTGTATCATGTGTATTGTTTACATCTATATATGAGAATATCGTATCAAACTTTTCTTTGTCCTCACCCTCAAATATCTTTTTTGCATCTATTGCGGCAAAATCATTGAATAACATAGTGGTATCTCCCGGAGTTTTATTTCCTACCTTAATAAAATCTCCCATCAAAGAATATGATGTTATCCTACAGTTTCTGCCTACAAAGCCTTGATTATTATTAAGCCATGCATCTATTAGTTTATCTTGATCAAATGTAGGGAATGCAGCCTCAATACTTGTCATCTCCTGTACAAGATTTTTACTTCCTACGGCATTATTGTACTCGTCTACAGCCTCAAAAAACTTATTTATCTTATCCTCACTCAAACCTGCATTTGCCAGCGCCTTTTTTACTCTGTCTCTCGTTTCATTATCCGCCAAGTTTGAATACTTAAGATGAATCTTTGCCTTACTCAGGGCTATGCTTGTTTCTGTAGCATCGGTATTATCTACAGTTGTATTGTCTGTAGCCACCGTAGTGCTTTCTCCTACCGTACCTGCATTGTTTGCCTTATTTGAACATGCTCCCAAAACAATCGCCAATCCGATTGCAGTTACTAAAAGTTGCTTTTTCATATGCTAACCTGCTTTCTTTCTTAGTCGCCTTAGTATATCACTTTCGCCGTATTAAAAAAATATATGTTTTTAGATTTATTCTTTAAAATTTAGATAAAAATTTATTACTTACTATATAAGAAAATATCTTTTCTCCCTTTTATCTTGTATTGAAAAGTGCTATAATGTGTCTTTGATTTTTATAATTCAGTTTTAAAAAGGAAGGCATATTATGAAGGTTGGTTTTGACAATCAAATGTATTTGAAGACACAGTCAGAGCATATCAAGGAAAGAATTGCAAGTTTCGGTGACAAACTCTACCTGGAGTTTGGAGGAAAGCTTTTTGATGATTACCACGCATCCAGAGTACTTCCGGGTTTTGAGCCTGATTCAAAACTTAGAATGCTTCTTCAGCTGAAGGATCAGGCTGAAATTATCATTTCAATATCTGCAATTGATATAGAAAAGAACAAGATTCGTGAGGACCACGGTATCACCTATGACGCGGACGTTTTAAGACTTATAGACGCATTCCGCGGTAAAGGGCTCTTCGTAGGAAGTGTTTGCATTACACAGTACTCAGGACAAAAGAGTGCGGATACATTTAAAGAAAGACTTGAAAACCTCGGTATAAAAGTTTACAGACTTTATTTGATAGACGGATATCCAAGCAATGTATCACATATAGTCAGTGAAGAAGGCTACGGTAAAAATGACTACATAATTACATCCAGACCTCTTGTAATAGTTACAGCTCCGGGTCCCGGTTCAGGAAAAATGGCAACCTGTCTTTCACAGCTTTACCATGAAAATAAAAGAGGAGTTAAGGCGGGATATGCAAAATTTGAGACCTTCCCGATATGGAATCTTCCGCTAAAGCATCCTGTAAATCTTGCATATGAGGCTGCAACCGCCGACTTAAATGATGTGAACATGATTGACCCGTTCCACCTTGAAGCATACGGAAAAACCACAGTAAATTATAACAGAGATATTGAAATCTATCCTGTACTTATGGCTATCTTTGAGGGAATATTCGGTGAGTGCCCATACAAATCACCTACAGATATGGGCGTAAATATGGCCGGAAACTGTATTATAGACGACGAGGTATGCAGAGAAGCAAGTAAGCAGGAAATCATCAGAAGATACTATAATTCACTTTGCAGATTTGCCAAGGGTGAATGTAAAGCCGGTGAAGTTTATAAGCTTGAACTTATCATGCAGCAGGCAAAGACAAGCATTGACGACAGAAGGGTCGTATCCGCTGCACTTTTGAAAGCTGAGACAACACAACTTCCCGCAGCCGCAATGGAACTTGAAAACGGCGAACTTATCACAGGTAAGACATCGGAACTTCTCGGTGCAAGCGCCGCTCTTATCCTTAATGTACTTAAAGCTCTCAGTGGAGTTGACGATGAAATCAAGCTTATTTCACCGACTGTTATAGCACCTGTTCAAGAGTTGAAAACAACTTATCTTGGCGGCTCCAACCCAAGACTTCATATAGACGAAGCTCTTATTGCTCTGTCAATATCCGCCGCAACTGATGAAAATGCAAGAAAAGCTCTGCATGCCATTCCAAAGTTAAAAGGACTTCAGATGCATTCAAGTGTAATGCTTTCCGATATTGATATGAAAACTATAAGTAAGCTTGGTATAGGTCTTACCACAGAAGCAAAATACGGAAACAAAAAATAAAAGATACAAAAAGTGGCTGTTGCAAAAAGCAACAGCCATGTTTTTAAACATCTACATCTTCAAAGTCGTCCGAATCTTTTTTCTTTTGTTCTTCATTTGACTCTTTATCATTTTGTTCAAATTTTATTTCTTCTTTTTGTTCATCCTTTGTATCAGGTGATTCATCCGTTCCGTCAGATATATCCACTTCGGCAAATCCGTCATCTGTATCCGGTTGACTCTCCTTCGCCTCTTTTACCTCTTCCTTTTTCTGTCCCAGAGGCATATATTCAAGAGGAGCCTCATTATCCTGGTCTTTGTCGGAAATAAGATCTACATTCTTTGTTATATTACTCTTATTCTTCTTTTTTGTAACCTTCTTACTTACCTTCTTGGCTTTCTTTTTATTTGAAGCTTTTGAAATAAGCAGTATCATTACAAATACAGCCAATATAATTGCCAAAGCTATTACATTTCTGAGCCATTCATTGCTTCTCTCGTACTTCTTTTCAAGTACATCATATTCAGCCTTTGACACTCCGGTATCCGCATTAGGATCTACAAAATATCTTTGTATGGTACCTTCTTCCATATCATATCTGTAGAAATCTTTTCTACCGTCGGAATTCATAGCGTATACTACACAGTATCTCTTTTCATTGTCACTGCCCCATATCCAACCGCGAATTTTCTTGCCGTTTATTACCAATATACTCTCAATAAATCCCTTAGGTACTTCCACACCCTTATCAAGAGGCATTACCGTGATGCTCTTTGCATTGGTATCTATCTGAGTGTATACAGACCATTTATCTGAAGCATCGTCATAGATATAAAAATCTCCCGAACCGTCATTACCTACAAGATATAAGATGTATACATCCTGATTCTTCATCTTACCGGCTTTGACTTCTCTGCCCTTATATGTAAATGTAGATTCCTCAAAACCTTCAGGCAAAATATTCTTATCAAATGAGTCGGATACCTGATAATCTATTCCTCCGATTGTGAGACCGTTGGCTGTAGAAACAATATCCATCGACTCTTCACTTTCGCCTTCACTCTCGGCAACAACACTCTCTCCGGCAGTTGTCGACTCTTCCTGAGTCTTTTTCATCTCACTTTTCTTTACATTTATTATGTAACTTTCCACTACAGACCCGTCAGGTGATGTTACCTTTACTGCTACAGCATTGACACCTACCACCAGATTATCATTTCCGGTAATAACAACCTTTGAACCGTCCTGCCTCGGCTTTGCACTTACCGCAATATTTGAAATATTACCGGCAACATTCATGTCGTAATTTTTCACATTACTCTTAAAATCAGGAGTAAGTTTTCCCGGGCTGACCTTCAAAGATGAAAGTGAAGCGTCTTTTTTATCTGCCGCCGCAGTAGTAGACTCTTCCTTGCTCTTTTCCGCCGTACTCTCGACAGTTGTACTCGGAGCGGCCTCAGCCTCCTTTATTTTTATCTTACCGCTGCCCTGTGACTGCATTGTAGCCATCTTTGCATTGGTATCATATACTTCCCATGAACTTACCACTACGGTAGTATCTTTGGCAGCTTTAGCCTTAAACTTTAAAGAATAGTTTTGACTGCTTGAATTGGTTCCTGTATTTGATGTTACCTTTATGCTCCCGGCACCGCCCTGTGCATTGGTTCCTCCTACAAAATCAAGTACACTGTCATCATAGCTTAACATCACAGTTGCACTGTCTATATTTCCGTCACTTGACGAAAGTGTCATCACCAAATTTACTTCATCGCCCACTGATGCATTAACATCTGCAAAGCTTATACTGATACCCATCGCAAAAGCATTAAAAGTCAATACTATTGAAAATATTAGGGCAAGTAAAAAAGAAGGTATGATGACATTTACATTAGAATTTTTTAAATACTTCATCTTATTCTCTGACATTACTGCATAAAACTATGTAAATACAGTATTACTTTCCTCTCTTTATATTTAGTTACCGTCAGGCATCGCAGCCGGTATATCAGGCATATCCCTGTACACAGGTATGTAGAATGTAAATACTTCGTTCTTATCTTCTTCAGAGTATGCTCTCGCCAGCATAGCACCCTCATTCTTTGCACCCTCTATATTGGTCATATACTGATGTTTGTACCTGTTATCTCCAAGTACATTGAACTTCTTAAGGTAGAATGAGTTTTGTCCCGCCTTTGCATAATTGGTACCGTAGTACAAAGCGCCTCCTATTATGGCTTTAGCCTTTGTATTCCACGGTCTGAGGTATGTATCTCCGCTTCCTGCCCAAGCAAGTCCCCTCTCGGTAGCCGACTGATTTCCCGACTGATACGCTTCTATATTGAAGAAATTATATATACCCCCGGCTCCGCTTATAAGCCCCTGATGTTCCTTTATAACCCTGTTCTTGTATAAGCATAGCTGAAAGTACATACGGATTAACGCCCGATGTCTTTGCGGCATCCATAATCATATCTACATAAGTTGTTCCGTTTGAGAGCGCATTCGGATCTTCAGTCTCTGCAGTTGCCGCACTTGATGCATAAATACTGTCTGATGAGCTGATACTCTCTTTTATAGCATCACCGTTCACCACACCCGGCCCGTGCTCAGGGTCTGAAACTCTGTTGTCGGAACATAAGCCGTTGTAGTCGCAGGCTCCGTATATCCCGGACCGTTATCACTTTCACCGATAGAGCTGCTTTCTTTAGCAGGAGAATCCACACTTGATTCAGGCTCTTCCATAGGTCCTACAAGCTGTGCACTTTCATTAGGGTTTGCAACCGGACCGTCCACTTTCACATATTCCCCGGCACTTGTGCTCTCATCCGGTGCTTTTGCACTTGAATAGTCAACACCGCCTTTGCTCTCTTTAACCGATTTTGCGGCGGAAGTCTCACCGCTTTTATCAGCATTCGTAGCCTCTGTAGTACTTTTTTCTGTGGCCTTTGTTGCAGCCGCACTTGTTTGAACGGCAGTCTTTTTACTTGACTTACTTTCCATAAAGGTGCCTTTAAGCATCTTTTCAATACCCTCTTCAGTCTGCTCACCTGTTGAATAACCATGGTTTAAAAACTGAAATATATTTGTGGAATCAAGGAAGTTTCTGGGGTCCATATAGTATCTTATAATACCTTCACTTGCAGATACCCACTTATCCGAATCATATCCTATCCAAGTTTTGCTTTGAGCATTATATGCACCTTTTTCCATTGATTTCCAAGACGGCTTTGCATCTTTAGACACCAAGTTCAAACCGACTTGCGATTCATTTTTTATTACTTCATCCCATGGAATATCTACATTCTGTACAACAAATTTCCAGTTTGGATATTCGGCATGTAATGCCCTAAGTCTGTTCTTATAGCTCTCAGGAAAGCCTGCAATTGAAGACTCAAAATTTGCATCTGTTTTATAACTTGTTGTAGCCTCGGTCCTTATATAGCTCTTTGCTACATATCCTTCCTTATCACCTGAACCTACGTTAAATGAAATCTTGTACCAATACATTCCGTCACTGTTTACCTCATCAAGTACAGTGACGGATGTATTTCTTTGCAATGTTGCAACCGTATTATTTCCGGTGCCGGCTTTTGATCTGACATTTAAGTTACTTACATCTACATATCCCTTTTTAGTTGTAAAAGCATTGATTTCTTTTATAAACAAGCTCCTTCCGGCACCTGTAACGAGTATTGCACCCAATGTAGTAACCAATATAAATTTATTTAAAAATGTTTTTTTCATTAAACCATCCTATATCATTTTTATTTATTCAGATTATCAGGTCCAAATCCAAACGGCAACAGTTCTTCCAATTTCATACTTCTTATATTTGCACCGTCAGACATTATAATCTCAAACTCTTTCGGATTGCAAAACTCCTGCATAACCTGTCTGCATACCCCACATGGAGTACACATATTGTCAAAACCTGTATCTTCAAATCCTCCGACAACGGCTATCTTACAAAAATCATATATTCCTTCCGATATTGCCTTAAAAAAAGCAGTCCTTTCCGCACAATTGCAAGGTGTATAGGCAGCGTTTTCAATGTTGCAGCCATGTATTACTTTCCCCGACTTTGTCAAAAGTGCGGCCCCTACTTTAAACTTTGAATAAGGAACATATGCCATCTTTCCGGCCTTCTTTGCCTCATTCAGCAATTCTAAATCCGACATAATCCTCCTAAAACTGAACCAAACCGTCTATCGGTCCTGTAAGCAATACCTCAGTTGCATATATTACAGGTCCTTTTGCACGATATTGCTTATTCATCTCGAACTTGATTTTTCCATTTACCTTAACCCAGTCCTTATTTTTAAAGTTCTTTGCACCTTTATATTTACATACAAAGCCTAAAAACTGGATATCCGCCTCACAGCAAGTCATCGCTCTTCTTCCGGTTATAAGTATATCATCATCTATTCCGTTCGGTCTGACAACCTGTGCCGTAAACTCCACTTCTTTGTCGTCATACCTTTCCGGTCTGTCCATGGTATCCACATAGAAAATACCGTAATCTTCAGGCTTTATGATAAGTCTTGCATCATCAAGGTCATACGGTAAGTTTATGCTGAAATCTCCGGTTATCTCACCTTCTTCACCTTCAAATATAATCTCGGCATTAGGAGCCATAGCCTTTATCTGAAGATGGTATGCGCTCAGTGTATCCTCATCAATATCATCAGCCCTGTTGCAGATAACAAGTTCCGAATTTCTTAACATTTTACCCATATATGCTTTCAAGTCCTTGTTCTTAATATAAAGATCAAGTGTGGATGTGTCAAATATGGTAATCATCTGATTGATAAACCAGATATTCGGTATTTCAAGCTTATCCTGCTCCCAAAGTCCGTTCCACTCTGTAAGTATTCTCTCAGGATTTACCTCTTTTGTAAGCTCCTCCATCTTTTGCAAAGTTAAGTCGTTTATATCATCTATATATTTTACAGTGGTATGAGTGGATTCAAGCAACCCTTCATCATACTCTTCCTCGCCCTCTTCACAAACAATCAAAAGAGTATTTCCGTCAGTTCTGAAATACTCCTGTTGCATTGTGAATTTCATAAATTGTGTCTTTCCTGCTTCCAAAAAACCGTTGATGACAAAAACAGGTAATTGTTCCATAATATCTCCATTCAACAAGCACTATGCTCTAAAGCACTTCTTCAGTTCTTCACTCTTTAATCCGGCACCGATAACACATACCTTACCTGTATATTCGGCATCTCCTCTTCTTATATCATTCTCTCCCGGAACCAAATCAAAGTAGAACCAGTCGTCACTGTTTGCATCTTTTATCATTCCCTTTGCTCTAAGTATAACACCATACTTTTCTTCATCGGCAAAGCCGTCCAAGATACTCTTTAACTTGTCTTCACTGATTGCAGGTACCTGCTCCATACCCCAACTGTCAAATACATCGTCTGCATGATGATGGTCATGGTGATCATGTCCGCATCCGCAGTGGTCATGATGGTCGTGATGATGTTCATGCTCACAGTGTTCGTCATGTTCGTGATGATGTTCATGTTCACAGTGTTCGTCATGGTCGTGATGATGTTCATGTTCACAGTGTTCGTCATGGTCGTGGTGATGCTCATGCTCACAGTGTTCGTCATGGTCGTGGTGATGCTCATGCTCACAGTGTTCATCATGGTCGTGATGATGTTCATGCTCACAGTGTTCATCATGGTCGTGATGATGGTGATGGTGCTCATGCTCCTTTGCCAACTCTTCCAACAACTCACTCTTTAAATCTATAGGCTTTGACAACATCTCCTCTATCTTTTCATCACTCAACTTATCAAGCGGAGTTGTAACAATAGTTGCATCAGGGTTTACACCCTTTATAAGTGCAACCGCCTCTTCAATCTTTTTATCATCTGCAAGGTCTGTTCTTGAAAGTATTATTGTATTTGCAAACTGAATCTGATTATTAAAGAACTCACCGAAGTTCTTCATATACATTTTGCATTTCTTTACATCCACTACTGTAACAGCTGAATTTGACTCAACCGGTAAATCTTTTTCCACATCGGATACAGCCTTTAAAACATCTGAAAGCTTACCCACACCGCTCGGCTCTATTATGACTCTGTTCGGAGAATATTTTTCAAGCAATTCTCTTAGTGAAGCCTCAAAATCTCCTGCCAAAGAACAGCATATACAGCCTGAGTTCATCTCCTTAATCTCAATACCTGAATTCTTTAGAAAGCCTCCGTCAATACCTATCTCTCCGAACTCATTCTCTATTATTATTGTTTTACCTTTGTCCTTATTACCTTCTACAAGTCTTTTTATAAATGTTGTCTTTCCTGCACCAAGAAATCCTGAAATAACATCAATCTTTGTATTTGTCATATTTTCTCCTTTACTCTCTAAAAAACAAGCCTGATTAAAATCAAGCTTGTATATTAAATACATCCGACTACTTATAACTCTTAGCCGATTTTAACATTTGTCAGCCTTACTGAAATAAGTCCGGCAACTATACCTATCAGTGCTCCGCTTACCAAACCTGCTATCATAAGTACAGGTAAATATGTGAACACTCCGTTAGTCCTTACCACAAATGCCGCACATATAATCTGTCCTACATTGTGCATAATGCCTCCGACAATGCTTACACTTATAAGCGAAAAACTTTTAATCTTTGATATCGCAATCATACTCAGTAAGCTGAGGCTTGCGCCTGCTATAGAATAAAACATCATGGACATATTTCCAAATGTCATCGCTATAAGTATAATTCTAAGTATCGACACCACAACGGCGGTCTTGATATCAAACAAAAATAATGCAATAACCACCACAATATTTGCAAGTCCGAGCTTCATTCCCGGTATGCCTAAGTTTATAGGTATCAGTGTTTCCACAAATCCTAAAACCATTGCAAGTGCTACAAGCATACCCATAGTAGTTATTTGCCTTATATATTTACCTGACCTCATTACTTTGCTACAACAGTAGCTATTTTTATGTTCACCTCAAGTACTGTAAGTCCTGTCATATTCTCAATAGCGTTTTTCACTCTTTCCTGAACCTTTTCACTTACTTCAGGAATATTGTAATTGTAGCTTACATTGACAGATAAATCCACACAGACTTTATCATCATTTACTTCTACATTTACACCCTTCATACTCTTTGCTATCTTGCTTCCTGAGAGCTTACCCATAAAATCTCTGGTTATATTTCCCGCCATTGAGTCAACTCCCTCGACCTCAGTTGCGGCAATACCTGCAATGACAGCCACTACTTCGTCAGCTATCTTTACTTCACCTAGCTTATTATCCTCTGTCGCCTCAATATTATCTTCTTTATTTATATCCACTGTATCAGCCATAAAAGCCTCCTTGTATTCTATGATTATCAATTATATCAAATATTGTGTAAAATTAAAAGAGAGAAGAAAACAGGATTGTCCGACCTTATAACCTACCTACTGTGTCGGTAGTGCATACCATGTTCTGTTACCGGTCTCATCAAGCACATATAAATTTTTTAATGTAGCTTGAACATACAGTAAATCTTCAGTATACATTATTGTATCTTTTTCACTGTACAATCCCACTTCTCTTAAGTACTTGTCTATTCTAAGATTATGCTCGTAGTTTTCTCCGCATATTACAAGCTGCGGAACCGTTTTATATCCGTAATAGTTATTTTCTTTGTACTCTTCATCATTTACAATTTTGTAATAACGACTTACCTTATCGGCAAGATTATCTAAGGCATCAGGTGTATTTCTGACAACCTCATACAGTATATGTGATTCGTCATCTATATGAACATTGGATGCCGTACGAATGATAACATTTTTAGCATCAGTACCGCCTTTGATACGCATTGTCTCAAGAATACCGAATCTCTTCATTTTTACACCGTTCATAAGCAATCCGAGAATAATCATATTGCCTACAACTACTCTTTTAATGCCTTCCGCCGTGTCATAAAGATTTTCTGTTTTTTTCTTATATTCACTTATTATCCTGTTTCCTCTGTTGAATATAACTTTACATTCATTAGCTATCGGTATCGCCTTAACGTCCAAGTCATAAAACCTTAAACCGTTTGTAAGTTCGTCATTTTTTAGGATATACTCCCTAATAAGTCTGTACTTTAAAAATTTATTTATTCTTTTTCTTATGCCTTCTCTTGAAACAAACAGTCCTCTAAGCCTGATATATTGATAAATCTGTATTGAACTCAAATATTTACTTCTTCCGAGTTCTTCCACTATAGCAAAATCTACAGCATCAAAGCCCTTCATAATCTTTCGCACTCCGAAACCGTTAAAAGGGTATTCCGCAATTGTTACCTTTTCATTCTCAATTACTCCCAAAACATTCTTTGTCGGAGCTGTTTCAGCGTTAAATCCGAAATCAAACATCCTGTTGTTGTAATTTTTCGCATCATTATATATTTCCATAATACTTCCAATCCTATCAGCCAAATGAAATCATTTGGATTATTTTATTGCGCAAACTTGATGTATCACAAATATAGTATCCGCAAAAATATTCAATACTTTGAATATCTTCTTCAGTAGCATATGAATATACCAGACACATTCTCTGAGGCAAAATACCGTAGTCAACTGCAATCTCTGATAACCTGTTCCAATCATCAAAATTTTTTCCTGATTTACACTCAACTATGTAAAATTTATTTCTTATAACAATTACGATATCAAATTCGTTCTTTACAGTACCGTTCAGACTTTCAATCTTTACATTGCGATAAACTTTATAAGGTATGCCTTTGCTCCCTGCCCATTCGCTTAATATGTCGTTCACAACTTCTTCCACCGCAATCTCCAAATACTGTCCTGTAATAAATCTTTGTGCTTTTTGTGTCATCGTCAAAGAACATTTAATTGTATTATTTTCTCTGTTATACCTTACTCCGCTTATTATTCCCGACATTTTCCTAAACAGCTCAAGAATCTGATATCTTTTGTATTCCTCCACATCATTCAGTGAAATCTCAAAATCTTTATCCTGCCTTTGATACTTTTGTCGGATTTCTCCAAGTATATACTTTATCAAATCATGATTTTTCATTATCTCAACTGCCAATTTACGTACTTTAGGCGGAACATAATCCTGAATTCCGGTAGAATACATGATTACATTTTCCATACGTTCAAGCAGGTTTATAGTACCGACTCTGTCAGATACCTGAATCTCATATTTTTTAGTTTTATCTTCTGTAAGCGGTACTGCTTCCAAAGGTTTATCTTCGTCCTCTTCCACTTTATATACTGACGCCAGTTTTAGCATATACAGACTCCTTTTTTCAAACTGTAACAAGAATTATTTATAACAAAATAAAATAACCTCTTATCTGTAGTATTATATCATACATTTAAGAGGTCTGAATATTATGTTTTATTTCTTTGTGTATCTTTGTTAAAATTTGACAATATACTTTTAACCAAAAAATATAGATGTCTGTCCTGTTATTATAAGGCTTCAATCATTTATGATTTTCCGGTTTTATGATTTGATACCACATCAAATACTACCGCTCCTAAAAGTACGGCTCCCTTTACAATGTATTGGAACTGGTCCGGTAACCCGAGTATTGACATTCCCTGATTGATTACACCTAAAAGTATTGCTCCAATCATTATACCCTGTACAGTTCCTGAACCGCCATACGCTGATGCTCCACCTATAAAAGCATGAAGCAATTGCATCCATCTCATATGAATTACCCATATTTCCGTCAACTGAACCGATACGCGCTCCTACTAAAAGTCCTGACAATCCTGCCAAAAGGCTCATTAAAAAGTATGCCCAAAAATAAACCTTTCTTGGGTCTATTCCTGACAGTCTTGTTGCCTTTTCATTTCCACCTACAGCGTAGAAATATCTTCCAAATACTGTTGAACTTGTAACAAATGCAAATATAGCCACTACAACAAGTATCCATATAAGCATAATCGGAATGCCTTTATAACTCATAAGTTTATATGCATAAAATAATATTACCAAATCAAATATTGCTACTCTTATCGCTGTTGATGTAATACTTGCACTGTCATAGCCTTTCTTTACTTTTATTATGTTCAGAAATAAAAGTATAAGCTGTAATTGCTATCGCAACTGCTATTCCGACTGCCATTGATGAAATAACCCTCTGGTTTACATCAAGTCCCGGTATTTGTATATATGATGTAAAAAGGCTAAGAAATTTCTTATCCATAATGGCAACAGTCTTGGAATCAAGTATTACTCTTGCTACTCCTCTAAAAAGAAACATTCCTGCCAATGTACATATAAACGGTGGAATATGTACATATCCGATAAGCCAACCTTGCCATATACCTATAACACATGCAACTGCAAGTGATAATAATATAGCAATAAAAGGATTTGTTCCGACACTTAATAATTTTGCCGAAAGTGCCGCCGATAAAGCAAAGTGTCGATCCTACAGATAAATCTACATTACCGCCTGTAAGTATACATAGAAGCATTCCACAAGCCATTATAAGAACATATGCATTTTGTAAAAGTAAATTTGATATATTCTGTGCAAGAAGAAGTCTTCCACCTGTCAGATATGTAAAGAATACAAACACAACTAAAAGTGCAAGCACCATAGTGTATTTTTTTACAAATTTATTTGCATTCATCTTTAACCTCCTATTTAACCACAGCACAATCAGATTTTAGTATTGTACTCATTATTTTTTCCTGTGTTGCTTCCTCGGCACTGAATTCACCTGTTATCTTTCCGGCATTCATAACATATATCCTGTCACACATACCTAAAAGCTCTGTAAGATCTGAAGAAATCATCACAACCGATTTACCTTCTTTTACCATATCATTTATAATGGAGTAAATCTCATATTTTGCGCCCACATCTATTCCTCTTGTGGGTTCATCAAGGAATAAAACCTCCGGACCTGCAAACATCCACTTTGCCAATAACACTTTTTGTTGATTTCCGCCTGACAAATTCCCTACCTTTTGATGTATTGACGGCGTCTTGGTTTTCATTGCTTTTACATATTCTTTTGCAACATTATTTTCCTTTGATATATCAACAATACCCTTTTTATCAGCTATCTTCTCCATTCGGGCAAGTGTAGTATTTTTTGCAATTGATTCTGAAAGTATAAGTCCGTCAGTTTTTCTATCTTCTGTAACATATGCCAAACCGTTTACAATAGCATCTTTGGCGCTGTTAAGAAACACCTCTTTATTTGCAATAAATTCTTTTCCTGAAATACGACTTCCATAACTTTTACCGAAAAGCGACTTTGCAAGTTCGGTTCTACCTGCACCCTGCAGCCCTGAAAATCCTACAACTTCACCCTTCTTAACATGAAAACTTATATTGTCTACAACACACTTTTCTGTGTATATAGGATGATATACGGTCCAATTTTTGGCTTCAAACATTATCTCATCACTTATTATATGGTCTCTCTTCGGATATCTGTCCTCCAATTCACGTCCTACCATACCTTTTTATTATTCGTTCTTCATTTATAGAATGATTGGAATTATCTATAGTCTCTATAGTCATACCGTCTCTTATTACTGTTATCTCATCGGCAACATATGCAACTTCCTGCAATTTATGAGTGATTATTATTGAAGTTATTCCCTTTTTCCTTTTTTTAAAACGAATAAGCATATCAAGTAACATCTTAGAATCCTCATCATTCAGTGATGAAGTAGGTTCATCCAATATCAAAAGCTTTTACATTCTTTGATATTGCCTTTGCTATCTCTACAAGCTGCTGTTTTCCTGTTCCGATATCCTTTATCAGAGATTGAGTGCTCTCTTCCAATCCTACCGCCTTCATCGCAACACCAGCCTGATGAAAGGTTTCATTCCAGTCTATAATACCCGAACTTGTTTTTTTCTTTCATTGCCAAGGAACATATTTTTCAGCTATTGTAAGCTCCGGAATCAATGCAAGCTCTTGATGTATTATTACAATACCAAGACTTTCACTGTCATGTATCTTTTTGAAATTTACACTCTTTATTATTATAAAGAATCTGACCTGAGTACTCATTATACGGTATTGTACCTGAAAGAATATTCATAAGTGTTGATTTTCCTGCACCGTTCTCTCCTACCAACGCATGTATACAGGCTCTTTCAATTTTTAGATTGACATTATCTAAAGCCTTTACTCCGGGATATTCCTTTGTAATATTTTTTTCATTTCCAAAATATAATCTTTCAATATATCCGCCTTTCCGACAAATATGCCGCTATTATGATTTTGGAGGCAAATGCTTTGCCTCCAATAATGTACTACTAAGAAAACCTAGAGTATAAATATTTACTGTACAGGATGTGGGTATCCGTCACTTCCCATTGTATAATAGCCTGTATCAATCAATTCCTTTTGAATATTGTCTTTGGTAACCGTTACAGGAACTAAAAGATATGAAGGTATTACGGCAGAGCCGTTATTATATGATGATGTATCATATGTACAATCAAAGCTCCAGCCTGACTTCTCAATCAATGATGCATCCGGTTTCTCACCTTTTAGTATAGCTTCTCCCAAATTAAGTGTAGCAACCGCTTCATTTGCAACCGCCTTATATACCGTCATTGTCTGCTTGCCATCTATAATATTTGCCAGATTTGCCTCATCACCGTCTTGTCCTGTGATAATGATTTCATTGTTACCTGCATAATCCGATTGAATGGCTTGAGTAACTCCAAGTGCTGTTGAGTCATTTGAACATATTGCAGCATCAAGCCTTGTTCCGTTTGAATAATAAGAGCCTAAAATATTTTGGAATCTTGACAGAGCCTTTGAAGTATCCCACTGCGCCGTACCGACCTGTTCAAATGTAGTCTGACCTGAAGGTACAACTACGGTTCCTTTATCTATATAAGGCTTTATAACGTCCATTGCTCCGTTGAAGAAAAATGTCGCATTATTGTCAGCCGGATCACCACCGGTAAATTCTACATTAAACTTTTTATCTCCTGCATTTGCAAGTCCAAGCTTATCTGCTACAAACTCTCCCTGAAGTTTTCCTACAGTATAATTATCAAACGATACATAATATGATATAGCATCTGTATTCATAATAAGTCTGTCGTAAGCAATAACAGGAATATTCTGATTCTTTGCTTCAGATAATACCTGTGCTAATGACTCTCCGTCAATTGCCGCAACTACCAAAAGGTCAACCTTGTCCGCAATAAGTCCCTCTATATCCTTTACCTGCTGGTCAATCTTATTGTCGGAGTATGTCAAAGATACATTATATCCTGCTTTCTCAAACTCTTTCTCTAAGTATGAACCGTCTCTGTTCCATCTCTCAAGTGACTTTGTAGGCATTGAAATACCTATCTTACTTCCCTTTGCATCCGTATTTGTGAACCGCTCTCAGTCTTGGAACTCTCAACCTGTGACTGTGCATCCTTTGACGGCTCGTTCCCGTTTCCGTCTGTACATGCCGCCAATGACACTGCCATCATACCGGCTAACACAAAAGCACATAATTTCTTCAATTTCATAACTTCCTCCTTAAAATTTCAAAATAATTTTAAACATTTTTATTATTATCCGAACAATATATTATTTACCACGCTCTCAAGATATTCCTGCTTGCCTGAATCCGGAAGCTCAGGCTTCTTTAACTTAGCCGCATACTCCGCACACTCTACCAGTGTAACTGCTCTGTTTCTTATCTTTTCGCCTATTCCTGAATTATAGCTTGAATATCTTTCCTTCACGAACTCATCTATTCTTCCGTCCTCTATAATTTCCGCCGCCTTAATAAGTCCAAGTGCAAAGGCATCCATACCTGCTATAAAGCCGTAGAACATATCATCAGCTGTATTGCTTGGTCTGCGATTCTTTGAATCAAAATTTAATCCTCCGCGAAGTCCGCCAGCCTTCAGTATTTCATACATGGACAAGGTAGTGTCATAGACATTTGTAGGGAATTGGTCGGTATCCCATCCAAGCAATGTATCTCCCTGATTTGCATCTACAGAACCTATCATACCGTTGACCGCACATACTCTAAGCTCATGCTGGAAGGTATGTCCTGCAAGTGTAGCGTGATTTGCTTCAATATTCAGTTTTAAAGTCCTTATCAAGACCATATTTTCTTAGAAAAACCTATTGCAGTTGCCGCATCAAAGTCATACTGATGTTTCATAGGCTCCTTCGGCTTCGGTTCAATATAGAAATCTCCCTATAAATCCTATACTTCTGCCATAATCTCTGCACATTGTAAAAAGTGTCGCTATATTCTCCTCTTCAAGCTTCATATCTGTATTCAGAAGTGTCTCATAGCCTTCTCTGCCTCCCCAGAATACAAAACCCTTTGCTCCAAGCTTTACCGCATTTTCAAGACCTTTCTTTGCCTGTGCGGCTGCAAAGCAGAATACATCCGCACTGTTTGAGCTTCCGGCACCGTTCATAAATCTCGGATTACTGAACATATTGCAGGTTGTCCAAAGACATTTAATATCTGTACCTTTAGTCTTTTCCAAAATATAATCTGTAATCTCATCCAATCTTGCATTCGTAACATTGATATCTTCCTGATCCTCAGGCACAATATCCGTATCGTGGAAACAATAATACTTTATTCCAAGTTTTTGCATAAATTCAATTCCCTGCATCCACTTTCGCCTTTGCATGCTCCATTGTTCCGGATAGCGCTCCGAATGATTTATCTATAGTACCCTGTCCGAACATATCTACACCGCATGCACAAAGATTATGCCACCATGCCATAGCAAATGATAAATGTTCTTCCATTGTCTTACCCATTATCACTCTTTTTGCATCATAATATTTGAAGCTTAGCGGATTTTTACTGTCTTTACCTTCAAACCTTATAGTTGATATGCCGGGAAAAAATTCTTTCATAAATATCTCTCCTTTAAAAATAATAAATATAATGTTGTTCTTTACTCCACACTCTTCTTTCCATGTACGACTATAATAACCGCTTTTTTTATATGTAAATGTTGGTAATCTTGTTATGTATTGATGTTAATATTGCTATTTTTATATTGCTATAATATATAGTTTGAAATATACTTGACTTGGCATCAAAGAAACAAAAATATTTTTACTTGGTTTTTTTAAAATGCCGGATTTTTTATAATATAAGGATTATTTATGGATTTTGATTTCAATAAAAGTATAAAAACAGAATATGAGATTATCAGACATACAAAAAAACAAATTCACTTGCCATGTTAATGATTGAGATACTTTCAAGATGTGTACACTGTCACTCCGATTTGGAAATCGGTATGCTTCTTGACGGAAGTATCGATCTTGTGATTGATACTGAAGTGTTTTCACTAAAGAAAAATGATATATACATAGTCAACAGATATCAGCCACATTCATTCTACAGTCATAAAAACCACAATAAAATAGTTATATTTTTTTGATAAATCACGCTTTATAAAAAAATATCGGCCCTGATATCATTTATAAGACAAACCATATAAAATATGATGAAAAAAATACAGTTCACTATATAAAACTGTTTTTGAGTGTGCAATGTGCTATGCAAGTGATACTGATTTTACTGAAATCGGTGCTTCTGCAAAGGTACTGGATATCATATATCAACTTACCGAGGTTGCCGATCCTTTTATTGATGAACAAAGTACAAAGCACAGTAAGTCAAAAGCAAAGCATCTTCAAAGAATCACTGATTTTATTTCTGAACATCATGCTGAAAATATATCACTTACCGATATAGCTGATTTAGAGTCTTTGTCCACATACTATATATCACATTTTATAAAGAAGATGACCGGAATGACTTTTACTGCATACTTAAACAGTATCCGATTTGACCATGCGTTCTCATTGATTACCAAAGACCAATCTTAGAATAAATGATATTTGTTGTGAAACAGGCTTTTCCGACAGCAGATACTTAAACAGAATGTTTAAAGAAAAAATGGGAGTAGATTTACAGGAATACAGAAAAAATATGGATAGGATTGAACTTCCACTTACAGACCAACCGTATATGACTGTGCAGACACATGTACCACAGAGCAGATTTATGCCACTTTTGCAAAAATATTATGAAGAGAATTTGAAAGAATGATATATTTCTTAAGTTAAATATGTTCCTGTACACAAAAAGCCCACCAATGATTTATGTCATCGGTGGACTTTTTATCTACTCTTAATTTTTTTATATTTAAATAAATTTATTTATCCATTGTTAAAAACACGTATTATAAACAATCAGGCTAAAACTCATAATGACTCCACAGACTTATAATTTTTAATCACTTTATCTTCCTCATATACCTCGTAAACAAGTCTATGCTTTATATTTATCCTACGTGAATAAGCCCCTTTCAAATTTCCTTGTAATTTCTCATACGAAGGTGGAGTTTTATATGGATCATTTTTTTATAAATTCTATCAACGCCTTTTGCTTTATTATCAAGTTTTGCAGACTTTAAATTAGCAATATCGCCTACCGCTTTTTTTAGTATATTCATAAAATCCTCTTAATTTTACAAAAATCTTCCCTATCCTCCGCATATACAATATCTATATCTGTGTGAAACAGTTTTATATTTCTTTTTAAATCCCTCATATTTTCTATAAAAATATATTCCGGTGTTAGTCTAATATTTCCCACAACTCTAACTCCTTAGGGCTTCTGGCTTTTTATAATGTTAAGATTATTATTTTCATTTTCACTTATTGACATCTTCTGCTTTTGGATCATGAGAAAAATAATTCCTTGAATATTTGTTCCTTTATTATCATAGTTTTTCTAAAAATAAATTCAAGTGTACTTTTCATATATCCTCTGTGTTTCATCAATGCAAATTATTTCATAGTGTTTCAACCAATCACTATATTTATATAATATAAAGTCATCTGTTATCTTTTTAACAGATATTATAGATATATTCATATTTTCTTTTTTAAATTCATTATTCAAACAATTATGCCCATTATTTTAGATTTCCACAATGAATAATACCTACCGCATAATCTGCAGAAAGAGTTTTTAGCTATATCATATAGTAATAGTGTCTTACCTGTTCCGGCTTCTCCTTCAATACTATACAAACTTTTCTTTTTTTAATATTACCAGTAATCTCTTTTTTATTTTTTTCTTGTTCATTAGTTAAAGATACCTTCCTTCAATAAATTTTTCGGGATTATTAAATGGTGATATAAGGTAATCTTTTGGTCTAAATAAATCTTCAATATCATTATCCCTTGCCTTTTCGATTTTACGAGCACACTCCAGCAATTCATCTATACTTGATTCTTCAAGTTTTTCATCATATCTAAAAATTTTTCAACTTACCCTTATCCAGCATGTCATGTAAAAGAAAAATTTCTCTTTTTTTCATCTTTATGTATATGCGAAAGATATCCTATATTTTTGACGCAATTGCTTTTTCTATTTTTTTCATTTTCTACTCTATTACTTTTTATTTCTATATTTATAATCTTATTGTCTAATCCAATTTTCAGTAAATCAAACTCTTTACTAATATTAGGAATTGTAAAAGAATAAAACCAATTTTCATAAACAAAATCTTCTGCTCGTTTTTTTCTCGAAAAAAATATCAACCATTCTTCTTATAATTTTTTTATTTCATCAATTATCTTCTTTTTTATTGTGATCTTTTTGGCTCTTTTTATTATGATTTTCTGGCTCTTTTTTTATTATGATCTTCTAGTTCTTTTTATTATGATTTTCTGACTTTTTACCTCTATCCGACAATAATCTCTCATATAATACTAATTTATCTTCTAATCCTGTTTCACCCTCTCCTATTATTCTTGTCAAAACAAACAAATTAATTGCACGCATTTTAAATACCTACCCCAGCTTTCGTAAAATCTAATTAACATAAATATTATATCATTCCTTTAATTCCATATAAATTTGTTTTTATAAAAAGCAGACTGATTAAAAATCATAATGACTCCATAAACTTATAATTTTTAATCACTTTATCTTCCTCATATACCTTGTAAACAAGCCTATGCTTTATGTTTATCCTACGTAAATAAGCCCCTTTCAAATTTCCTTGTGATTTTTCATACGAAGGTGGAGTTTTATATGGATCATTTTTTATCAATTCTATCAATGCCTTTGCTTTATTATCAAGTTTTGCAGACTTTAAATTAGCAATATCGCCTACCGCTTTTTTAGTATAAACAATAGAATACATTACCACTCCACCCGGTCCTCAGGTATGCAATCCTCTATGGGGGTTTTCAACCCTTCAACAATCTTTTCTTTCATACCGGGAATTGATGACAAGTATAATGTTTCCATCAATCCGTTATAGTCTTCCTCACTTATAATTACAGCATTTCCATCCTTAGTGTTTACATTTATCGGCTCATTATATTTTATAGTTTGCTCCAACAGTCCAAAAATTTCTTTTCTAAAATTTGTTATATTTGTATTAATCATAAAAGCACCTCTTATATGTACATTATAGCGTACATATAAAAGGTGTCAATAGTTTTTATATTTAATCAATTACTTCTTCTGTATATACTTTCTGATATCAAGTGCGATAGCCACTACAATGATAATACCCTGTACTATGAACTGGAAGTCAGGCTTGATTCCCAGGAACTGCATTGATGATTTCAAAAGCTCGAACACCAAAACACCGATTACACAACCTGATATTCTACCGATACCGCCGTTTACTGATACACCGCCGATAGTACAAGCCGCAATAGCCTCAAGCTCATAAGAAGCACCCATGTTTACAGATGAACCGCCTGATTTTGCACCAAGTAAGAAACCTGCCACTGCATATAGAACTGCTGCGGATGTATAGATGATAATCTTTGTCTTCTTAACATTAACACCTGAAACCTCTGCTGCAGCTTCGTTTCCACCGATTGCATACATATACTTACCATGTCTGGTTTTATTAAACACAAACCACATAATAAAGCCGATTATAAGTGCATAGATGAAAAGATAAGGTATTTTAAGGAAATTACCTGTAGCAACTGTAGTATAAGCTGTTCTATATCCTCCGATAGGCTCGGCCTTTGTATAAACAAGACATACACCGTATACTATAAGCTGCATTCCCAAAGTTCCGATAAATGCAGGAACATTAAGATGTGCCACAACTACACCGTTTATAAATCCAAATACAGCACATATTGCAACTGAAATCAAAAGCACCAAAAAGATATTCATATCGCCAAGATTCGGGAACATCTTGTTTGCGTAGTCCTTGTTCTGCAAAAGAGTACCAGCGATACATGCTGAAAGTCCTACAAGACGACCTGCCGAAAGGTCTGTACCCTTTGTTATAAGACAGGCTGATACGCCAAAGGCTATTATGACTCTCGGTGCCACATTTACCAAAACATTTTTCAAGTTATTTGCTGAAAAGAAATTGTCCTTCATAATACCCGTGAATAATACAAGCAAAAGTAGAACTATTATTATACCGTTATCAAGCAACAATTTCTTTATATCTAAAGATTTTTGTATTCATCAGTACTCCTCCTAAAATCTTGTTGCCAATGACATAATATTTTCCTGTGTTGCTTCAGATTCTGAAACTTCACCTGTAATTTCGCCATTGCACATAACAATTATTCTATCTGACATTCCGATAAGTTCAGGCATCTCGGAAGAAATCATTATGATGCCTTTCCCCTGTTTTGCTAAATTTATCATTATCTGATATATTTCATACTTTGCACCTATATCTATACCTCTTGTAGGCTCATCCATTATCAGCACATCCGGATTATTTGCAAGCCATCTTGCAATAATTACCTTTTGCTGGTTTCCTCCTGACAATGACTGTATAAGAGTCTTATTGCTTGGAGTCTTTATACTGAGCTTGCTTACATTCTCATCAACTACCCTTTTTATCTTACCGTCATCCAAAGCAATACCTGCTATAAGATAGTTATTGAGTGAGGAAATAGCTACATTATCGGCTATTGAAAGGCAACCAAGTATTCCGGTACCTCTTCTATCCTCTGTAATCATTCCAAGTCCGTCCTTTATAGCATCTTTCGGCCTTGCAATGGTCTGCTCTTTTCCCTTCATATATACTTTTCCGGATTTAATACTTCAGGTCCGAATACGGCTTCCATAAGCTCGCTTCTGCCTGCGCCTACCAGCCCTCCGAATCCGAGTATCTCACCTCTTCTAAGTTCAAACGAGCAGTTTCTGAATATATTTTTCATGTATACTTGTAAGGTTATCCACCTTAAGTATAACTTCACCTTTTTCTACGTCATTTTTCGGCGGATAGATATTTGAAAGTTCTCTACCTACCATCTGTTTTATGATTTCACCGTCACTTATATTTTTACTTCCCATGTTCCCACATGGTACCGTCTCTCATGATAGTTATATCATCTGCAATCTCTCTTATTTCCGCCATCTTATGTGAAATATATATGAGAGATACGCCTTTTTATCTTAATTCTCTTATTATCTTAAATAATCCACTTACCTCATTTTTCTGTAAGTGATGATGTCAGCTCATCAAAATGATGATTTTTGCTCCCATTGAAACAGCCTTTGCTATTTCTACAGACTGCATCTGTGAAATAGACAATGTCTGAAGTAATTCATTAGGGATTTACATTAAGTTTTACTTCTTTAAGCCATTTAGCGGCTTCACTTTCCATCTTCTTATGGTCTATTACTTTAAGCGGTCCGAAATTGATTGTAGGATATCTTCCCAAAAACATATTTTTCAGCAATTGATCTTGCCGGTACAGGCTGTAACTCCTGATGAACCATTGCAAGTCCCTTATGAAGTGCATCATCAGGATTTAGTATATTCATTTTTTCGCCGTCTACATAGACCTCTCCAGTATCCATTGTATATATTCCGAACAGACATTTTCATAAGTGTGGATTTGCCTGCTCCGTTTTCACCCATAAGAGCATGTACGCTGCCCGGTCTTACATTAAGATGGATATTGTCAAGTGCTTTTTACACCCAGGAAACTTTTTGAGACCCCTCTCATTTTCCAATCTGTACTCTGACATCCCTTGCTCCTTTCAAAAAAATCAGGGTGTGCACCTGCACACCGAAAGATGTTTACAAATTAATTCATTATTTTACAAGTTTTAAAATATCTGCAGCATTGTCTTTTGTAACCTTTACGTAGTCTACAGGAATCTTTGTGTCAACCTTCTCATCGTTTGTAAATGATATAGCCGCCTTTGCTGCCGCCTGTGCCTGGCTGATAAAGTCGTTAAATACTGTACCTGTCATCTTGCCTTCAGATACGTTTTTGTACAGCCTCTGCAAGTGCATCAACACCTACGATATAGATGTCTTCGCCGACTTTTCTGCCTGCCGCATTGATAGCCTGAAGTGCACCGAGTGCCATTGCATCATTGTTACAGAAGATAACTTCGATGTCTTTTCCATACTGTGTAAGTGCGTCCTGTGCGATCTGCTGTCCCTTAGCCTGATCCCAATCACCTCTTTGGATAAGAAGCTCTTCAGCCTTTAATCCGCTCTTCTCTGTAAGTGCCTTAACTGAATACTCTGTTCTGTACTGTGCGTCAATGTTCTCAGGGTCACCCTGGATCATGATGTACTTAACTGTTCCGTCACCGTTGATGTCACCCTTGTTGTCAAGTTCTGCAATTTCTTCACCCTGGAATGTTTCCTGACTGACGAGCATCAGCACCTACATATGTAGCCTTGATACCGTCTGAAGCCCATCTTGACTCCTCTGTCTCATCCGGCTCACGGTTGATATAAACTACAGGAATTCCTGCTTCTTTTTGCAAGATCTGTAACTGTAGGAGCTGAAGATGACTGTACAAGGTTAAGAATCATAACGTCAACCTTTGTTGCGATAAAGTTGTTGATCTGGTTTGTCTGCTCAGCCTGATCGTTCTTACCGTCCTGAACTACTATATTATCTTTCAGAATACCGCAGTCTTCTGTAAGATATCTAACCAGCTCGTTACGATAAAGTGTCATAAAGTTGTCATCAAACTTGTAAATTGAAATACCTACTTTGATGTCCTTTGCATCCTTACCTGTAGCAGCTACAGCCTCTGAAACGCTCTCACCGGCTTTAGTCTCTTCCTTTGACTCACTGCTTGCTGCCGCTGTTGTCTCAGCACTCTTGCTTCCGCCACATGCAGCTAATGAAAGAGCACACATAGATGCTACTGATACCGCTAATACTTTTTTTAAACAATCTCATTGTTTTTCCTCCCTATATTCAGTTCGTTTAATTTGTAAGCTTATTTTTAATATTGATTACGATTATTTTACATAGATTTTTTTACGGTTTTTATTAAAATTTTTTTGCTGTTTTCAGAAATAATTCCTAATAATTTTCAGATTTAATTATATGCAAAAAGTTGTATAATTATAGACATAGCGGTGATAATAAAAATCATCGTATGCTTATATAGAAGGAGGCAACTATGGGATACAATCAAAAGATAACAAAGGAAATAGAGGACTTGACAGCCAAATGTCTCTCTAATCTGTCCATCAACCAAGCTTTGTACAAAGAATACGATGTACAGAGAGGACTTAGGAATCTGCAGGGAGAAGGTGTAAGAGCAGGCCTTACAAGAATTTCCGAGATTACTTCATTCAAAAAGGTAAACGGAGAAAAAATTCCTTGTGACGGCGAGCTGAGATATCAGGGTATTGATATACATGAGATTACAGACGGCTTTCTTAAAGAAGAAAGATTCGGATTTGAAGAAGTGGCATACCTGATGCTTTTCGGAAGTCTTCCGACTGAAGCACAGTTAAAAGCTTTCAGAACCCTACTTGGCGAGCAAAGGACATTGCCGAAGAACTTTACAAGGGATGTAATAATGAAAGCCCCAAGCAAGGATATGATGAATACTCTCTCAAGATCGGTACTTACACTGTATGCTTACGATACAAAGGCTGATGATACTTCACTTGCAAATGTTCTCAGGCAGTGTATCAATCTTATAGCTACTTTTCCGATGATGTGTGTATACGGCTACCATGCATACAATCACTATATAAGAGATAAAAGTATGTATATACATCGACCTTCAAATGAGCTTTCTACAGCTGAAAACATTCTTATGATGCTTAGAGAGGACAGACAGTATACAAATCTTGAGGCAAGAGTACTTGATCTGGCAATGGTTTTGCATATGGAGCACGGAGGCGGTAACAACTCCACATTCACAACTCATGTGGTCACTTCATCAGGTACCGACACCTACTCGGCTATCGCCGCCGCACTGGGATCATTGAAGGGACCTAAGCACGGCGGAGCCAATATAAAGGTTGTGGAGATGTTCAAGGATATGAAAAAGAATATCCGTGATATAAATGATGAAGAAGAAATAAAATCATATCTTTTAAAATTGCTTAGAAAAGAGGCCTTTGACAAATCCGGACTTATCTACGGTATGGGGCACGCCGTATACTCACTCTCGGATCCTCGTGCAAATATTTTCAAGCAGTATGTAAAACAGCTTGCCCATGCAAAAGCACAGAGACAATGATTTCAAACTTTACAGTGCCGTTGAGAGGCTTGCTCCTGATGTTATCGGAGCCGAAAGACATATCTACAAAGGGTGTCAGTGCAAATATTGATTTTTACAGCGGCTTTGTCTACGGTATGCTTGACTTACCTACCGAACTGTATACTCCGATATTTGCCTGCTCAAGGATAGTGGGTTGGAGCGCTCACAGAATTGAAGAGCTTATAAATACGGACAAGATTATAAGACCTGCATATATGGCTGTTAAAAGAACATGAAGAATATATTGAAATGAAAGACAGAAAATAAAAATTTAACTAAAAAAAGTCCTGAGGGTAACACTTGATAACTGTCGCCATCAGGACTTTAAAAGTCAATTAGTTTTCTTTGTTCTCACACTATGTATGCTGTTAAATCAATCCGACAACCTTCTCCATATATACCCCCCAAGTAATGCCTATAAACATCGCTATCCGTTCACCTTCATTTGCAAAAAGCACATAGGAGTCATAAAAGCATCTTTAATCCGTTAAACTTCCACCAATCCATAGCAAATTGTGAGAACAAAGTGTTTTATATACAATACACATATAAATAACTATATTTTTAATAATATACGACCAATCTTTTTATTTTAGGAACATATTTCATCACCAATGCCCCGAAATAAATTGAAAATAAAATATTAGATGCTACGAACACAAAAATATAAACTGAATGGTGCGACTAAATAGCCAACTAAAAAGTACACTACTGCAACTGACATACATATTGTTTTGCAATATTGAAGTTCCTAAAAAGCATTTATCTTATCCCAAAAATCACCTTCTTTCCAACCGGCAAGTGCCATTATAAAGATAGTTAAAGAGATAATATTGTAGAGTTAAGGCTATTTTTATAGGTTTATTTTTACTATTTTTCATTTTCTATTATTGTTTCAAATCTGTCTTTACCATTGTAATGCTCCATTAACCATGTTTGTACTCTTTGAACCATCTTATCCATAAGCTTACCTCCTGTATAGTCTCATCTTAAAAAAATAAAATGTGTTTTATTCTGTGTCTTATTATTTAAATTCTGCTTAATCCTTTAATAAGTAATTTATATCAATCCGGCAATCTTCTCCATATGTATCCCTGTTGTGATAAACTATAGTTGTAAGCACAAAAAGCAGTCATAAAACAACAAGATTGAAGTAAAAGCCAGGGAAAAAAATTGAAAAAGTTCTATTCTATCCGACTCAATCTCTCTGCTTAAAACTGAATAAAATGCAATTTATTAATTATATATTATCCTTATGTGAAAATAGATTCCAATAAAAAAGCCCCATTAGCATCTTAACTGCTATATGGGGCAAATCTTTAAAACAACACCTTATCCGAACTATTCTTTATCTGCAGGTGCTATCTCCATATTCTTTAAATTATTTACTATACCTGCATTAAGCGGCAGGCTCACACCCATAGGGTTGATAAGGAATCCGTCACACTCAGGTGTAAGCGGGAAGTTGATGAGATTCTTTGCATCAATAATAGTCTTTTTGACCGTCTCGTCATTCGGCATCTTGTCAAACTCAATATTGTCTGTAAATACAGGTATCATACTGCCGCCGTCTTCACCAAGCTTTATCATAAGCATCTGCATCTGAGTCTTTCCGTCAACCTCAGTCTCTCTTACAGGAACCAAAAATCTTGCCTTAAGGATATTGACCATCATCTCCTCTTCCATATCATGTATAACCGGAGTATTCGGATTGTCAATATTTGCTCTGATTTCCTGAGCAAAATAAAGCATTGTAAGCTGCAATGTTCTGTTCTCTATAGGTCTTTTCTCAGGTGGAAGCTCACTGAAATCTGAAATCTTTATAATCTCATCAAGCTGAACTATATAATCTTCACCTTGACAATTGTACTTGATTGCATTCACTCCCGCTATAACAAGATGTGTGAACGCTCTTAATATTCCCTCCTGAGTAAGCTCTACCACAACATTCTTTTGTTTTTTTTCAAGCAACTCCTGTGATTTCTTGTCCGCATTTTCTTTTATATCAAAGAAGAATGCTACATCATCAAAGGTCTTATCGTCACACTCAATATATGGCAATCTTGTAAACTCTGAATGAATCATATAAAGATTGACTGCCTTAGGTATACTTGAAAGTACTTCTCTTCTGTCCATTTTTATCTCCAAAAAAATATATATTTCTTGACACTAATATATACTTTTTGCTTATTAAAGTCAAATTACAATATCTTTACAATGTCTACTCGGCAAGTTGTTCCTTTGCTCCGTTAGAATACACTATACTGTAGTCCGACAAAATAAAGTATCCGTAGGTATCCGGTATGGAATTTAAAAGCTTGACCCCTTCATCAACTCCCAGTGAAAAACATGTGGTTGAAAGTGCATCGGCATCTGTAGACGACTTTGTAAGTATGCTTACCTCTACAAGTCCGTTGTCATAAGGATATCCGGTCTTCGGATTTAAGATATGGTGATAGTTTTTACCGTCTATCACAAAATGTCTCTCATACACTCCTGACGACACTACAGATTCATCATCCACTGTAAGCAGCGCCACAGTCTCATTCCTGTCGGCATAAGGCTTTTGAAGTCCTATGGTGAAATTTTGACCGTCAGGTTTCTTACCTATACAAAGTACATTTCCGCCAAGATTTATTATGGCACTGTCCACACCCTTGCTCTTTAAAAACTCCTTGGTCTTGTCAGCAATATATCCCTTGGCAATAGCTCCAAGATCAATCTGCGTATCATCAGAGGTGAAATTTATAGTATCTCCCTCCACACTTACTCTTGTATAGTCCACCTTAGGCAAAGCTTCTTTTATACTCTCATCACTTGGAAGCTTCGGATCGTCCGTATTGAAATCCCAAAGTTCTTTAAGCGGTTGTGTAGTAATATCAAAAGCCCCGTTTGATACTTTACTGTAATATAATGCCTTATCTATCAGATAGGCGAGGTCCTCACTTGCTTTAACACTCATGACACCATTACCCCTGTGATTAAGCTTATAAAGCTCCGCATCGGGATTGGTCGCTGAAAAAACCATCTCATACTTTCTTATAAAAGTCAAGTGAATCTTTAAGTACATTTTCATCACCGCCATGATATATAGTCACCGTAATAAATGTATCAAGTGCAAAAGTGGTATCTGTCAAAGGTTCATCGCTCTTTTTATCAAGCGATAAGTCAAAGTTATTGGCAACAGACTTCATACTGCTGTTTTTACCCGCTATTGCTATAACTGCAAGTATCACCACTATGGCAAGTACAGCTGTAAAAGTCTTCTTATTAAAAATTCTTCAAAAATAATCTCCCGGCCTTTTCATGTATTTTAGTTAGGTCAATATAACCGTCAACTTTTAAATAATATTACAGAAAGTATATTTCGTCAACTACAGTCTCCTCCGGTTCTCATTACCTCAAGCAGACTCGGTTTTCTTTTTCTTCTGGTTATCTCAAAAAGGCAAAGCTTCGTTATATCTATCGCTACGGTATTGAGCCTGTCCTCTTTTAAATAATCTTTCATAGTGTGATATAAAAGGTCCACCTCAGACTTATCGGAAGTATTTATCAGGTCAATGACTATAATACCTGAAATATTCCTTAGACGCATCTGCCTTGCACTCTCTTTTATGGCTTCAAGATTTGTCTTTAACTTGACTGCCGACGCATCCTTTTTTTGTACATTCTTCCCGGTATTTACATCAATAACTGTCAGTGCCTCGGTGGGCTCTATAAAAAGATACCCGCCGTCCTTTAACCAGACTCTTTTATCAAGTGCACTCTCAAACAATGTATCTATAGAGTAGAGCTTATTCATCGGAATCATCGGATCTTCATAAAGTCTGACTCTGTCTGCAAGCTCGCTGTGATTTTCTTTTAAAAAACTTAGTATTTTTTCATAAACTTCCTTAATATCGGTGACTATATCAAATGTAGTATATTTCAATCTGTCTTTTATTATCTCAATATAGTCACTTTCCCCTGCATAAAAGCATACTCAGTGATTTTATATAATTTTTTCGTGCCTTTATATTATCAAGCACTTCTGTACTTACACTGAAATATTGGCTGTAGCACCTGCAAGCTTATTCTTTATAGAAGCTTTGAAATCTTTATTACAATATCGTCGCCCTCATGTAATACATTATGCTCTTTTTCATCGGCAAATATAATATATTTTACATCCGGCATATCAAAGTACACCGTCTGACGCTCTTTATTGTATTCAATCTCCACAAATGCGGCATTTATATTCTTTGATATCTTCTTTACTCTTCCTATATGTATGCTGCCAAGTAAAGAGTTATTTTCAATATATTCTATCTCATTGGCAATATTGCCGTCATAGGATATGGCAAAAAGTTTATTCTTATATCTTGTGATAAGAAGCTTAGATAATTTCACAGCCGTACTCATCTAAGGCCTTCCCTTCATCTGTGTACATATCAAGCCTGTACAGGTAGTATTCATTTCTTTTTGCATTTTCAAGACCTTCCTCCGCCAAAAAATCCATCACAAATGCAGGCTTTATATTGTTGGTACTTCCCTGAGATAAATGCATGAATACTCCGTTTTCTATAGCCTCAAGCTTATATATATACGGCTTTATATCCGTTACGCTTGTAGTCTCAACCTCAACAAACTTACCGTACTCATTTTTCTTTTTCTTCTTTGAGATTTTTGTAAGTAAAATTGATTCTCTTGAAAGCAATTTATCTATGGCTTTCTTTATCTCATCCTGTGATACACTCTCTTTAAACTCCGCCTTAAAATCGGCAGTATCCATAAGTGCCATAGCAGGCTTTGAGTCATCAGGTATTTGTAGGAACTTTTTAACCTTCATACCTGTACACATCACGGCATTCAATCTTTCCAGTGCCTCTTTTGAAGAGATATGGCTTGCTTCTTTTAACTCAATATCCATATATTCGCCAAGTCCCGACACTCCCATACTTAAAGGAGCACCGAAAGACATTATTTGATGCGGCGAAAAACCCTCACTGTACTTTATCGGAATATCCGCTCTTCTCATGGCCTTTTGAAAATATCTCATCAAATCCAGATGTCCTATAAAACGCATCTGATCCGTCTTTTCAAACTTAATTCGCACTTTCAAGACAAACACCTCCGTTATACTTTCTTGCACCGCATCCCAAACACTGCTGTCTGCAGTTCGGCGAAATCTTATCCTCATGTGCCGTTTTCCACTCTCTGATAAGAAAGTTCTTTGTAACTCCCGAGTCTATAAAATCCCAAGGGAATACCTCATCAATACTTCTTTCTCTGAGTGTATAAAAATCAGGGTCGATTCCTGTTTCTTCATACGCCTTATCCCAGTATTCCATACTGAACTGATCGGACCATGAGTCATACATTGCACCATTTTTATATGCGCTTACTATAACATCGGCAATCTTTCTGTCACCTCTTGCCATAAGTCCCTCAAGCAATGTAACCTCCGCGTCGTGGTACTGATATTTCATACTTTTTTGATTGAGCTGTTCTCTCATTGTATCCTTGACCAAGTGCGCTCTTCTTAGGTATTCGTCTCTTGTCTCCATCTTTGCCCACTGGAAAGGTGTAAAAGGCTTAGGTACAAAAAATGACGAACTTGCAGTGATTGAAACCTTCCCTATTCTTTGATCTTTCGGTATTGAATAGTAATTCTCTGCTATTTTCTCACAAAGCTCAGGTATTCCCTTTATATCTTCATCCGTTTCTGTAGGAAGTCCAAGCATAAAATAAAGCTTTACCTTATTCCAACCTCCCTTAAAGGCTTCCATAGACCCGTTTAGTATGTCTTCCTCGGTAATACCCTTATTTATAACATCTCGCAGCCTCTGTGTACCTGCTTCAGGTGCAAATGTAAGTGAACTTTTCTTTACATCCTGTACCTTACTCATCACATCAAGTGAAAACGCATCTATTCTAAGTGAAGGCAATGAGATATTGATACCTCTCTCCTTGGTATATTCAAGCAAAAAGTCTAAAAGTTTTCCAAGATGGCTGTAATCACTTGAACTCAGTGAGCTGAGTGAGATTTCTTCCGCTCCCGTGATATCAAGCATTGTCTTTGCATAGTTTATAAGGTAGTCAAGTGAATGTTCCCTCTGAGGTCTGTATACATTTCCCGCCTGACAGAATCTGCAGCCTCTGATACAGCCTCTCATTATCTCAAGCACAACTCTGTCTTGCGTGACCTTGATAAAAGGTACTACAGGTTTTGACAGATATGACACAGTATCCATATTTTGTACAACAACTCTGTGTACAACACTTGGAACATTCTCATACTTCGATGTAAATTTATCTATTGTGCCGTCAGGATTATATGTCACATCATAAAACTCGGGGATATACATTCCCTCAATCTGTGCCGCCTTCAATAAAAAATCATGCTTTGACAGCTTGTTTTTCTTACATTCCTTGTAGAGATCAAGCAGTTTATCATATACCACTTCCCCCTCTCCTATATAGAATATATCAAAGAAAGGTGCCAAAGGTTCAGGATTATATGCACATGGACCTCCGCCTATCAATATCGGATACTCTTCACCTCTATCCTTTGCATACATAGGTATATGTGAGAGTTCAAGTATTTGCAATATATTGGTATAACACATCTCATACTGTAATGTGATTCCGAGAAAATCCGCATCCTTTACATTTTCCTGACTCTCCAGTGAAAAAAGCGGTATATTCTTCTCCCTTAGTATTTTATCAAGGTCCACCCAAGGTGAAAAAAGTCTCTCACAGAATGTATCTTCTCTCCTGTTTAACATATCGTATAAAATCTGCATTCCGATATGGCTCATTCCGATCTCATATACATCGGGAAAACACATCACAAATCTTATATCCACATCATCTAAATTTTTATCTCTTGAATTCAACTCGCCGCCTATATATCTTGCCGGCTTGTCAACGCTAAGCAGTATATCGTCGCTTAGTGCCAATTTTCTCATATATTCCTCTTTCTTTAAACCGCATTGTTAAGTTCATAATAGAAGCCCTTCATATCCATAAGCTCCTTATGGTTACCCTGTTCTATTATATGTCCGTCTTTAAGCACCAGTATCATATCTGCATTTCTTATTGTAGAAAGTCTGTGTGCCACTACAAAGCTTGTTCTTCCAACCATCATCTTATCAAATGCCTTACTTATTCGGGCTTCGGTCATAGTATCAATACTTGATGTGGCCTCATCAAGTATCAACATCGGAGGTATTGCAAGCATTATTCTGGCAATACATAAAAGCTGTCTTTGACCTGCCGACAGATTTTCTCCTCCCTCACTGACTACAGTATCATAGCCGTCAGGCAATCTCTTTATAAAACTGTCCGCATATGCTTCCTTGGCAGCCTTTTCCACCTCTTCAAAGCTTGCATCAGGCTTTCCGAAAGCTATATTTTCTCTGATGGTGGCATTCTTTAACCATGTCTCCTGTAAAACCATACCGAAGTTCTCTCTGATGGATTTTCTTGTTACATCATATATACTCTTGCCCTCTATCTTTATATTACCGCCATCCACATCATAAAAGCGCATCAAAAGATTTATAATAGTTGACTTCCCGCTTCCAGTAGGTCCCACTATGGCAATTCTTTGTCCCGCCTTTACATCCAAGTTAAGATCCTCTATAAGCTTCTTTGACTTGTCATAAGAGAAGTAAACATGTGAAATCTCCACATTGCCGTCCACATCCTTTAAGACATTATTTGAATCCTTGTCAGGCAATATCTCTTTTTCATCTATCAGCGCAAATACTCTTGCGGCACAGGCAAATGAATTTTGAAGCTCAGTTACCACACCTGATATCTCATTAAAAGGCTTTGTATACTGTGTAGCATAACTGAGTACGGAAGCCAGCTGTCCTACACTCATCTTTCCTGTTATGGAAAGCAGCGCCCCTGCAATAGCCACACCTGCATATACAAGCGCATTTACAAATCTGGTAGCAGGAAAAGCTATGGCTGAAATAAAAATGGCATTTTGACTTGCCACTCTAAGCGCCTCATCTGATTCCTTAAAATTATCTTCCACCCTGCTCTCCATAGTGAAGTTCTTTACAGTACTTAACCCTGCAATCATTTCATCCACGATTCCCGTCATTCTCGCCCTTCTCTCGGACTGTGCCTTGAAATGCTTATAAGTACTCTTTGCAATAAAACCTGCTACAAGTACTGCAAGCGGTGTAACAAGCAGTACAACCAAAGTTACATACACATTTATTGTAAACAGTATGATAATAGTAAGTACTATAGTCAACGCACCGGTAAAAAACTGTGCAAATCCCATCAGAAGTCCCTCTGAAAACTGATCCACATCATTGATTACCTTGTTTATAATCTCTCCATGGCTGTTTGAATCAACATATGATATAGGCAGCTTCATAAGCTTTTTAAAGGCCTGATTTCTTATATCTCTTACCATATGATAGGCAACACCGTTATTTATAGCAGTCATACACCACTGTGAAACGGCTGTAACAGCCATCATTATAACCATCAATATTACTATTTTTGAAAGTTTTGTAAAATCCACATTTCCCTTTGAAATTATGGTATCCACGGCTCTACCTGTAAGTATCGGCAAATAAAGTGTGGTAAGTACAATAACCACCGCCAATAAAAGACTGACCGCCATTCTCAGTTTGTACGGGCTTAAAAGATTCAAAATTCTTTTTAATGTATTTTTATTATTCTTCATTTGAATCCTCCTTAAGACATAACCTGTGAATTATATATTTCTTTATATATAGGACTGTTATTTAAAAGCTCGTCATGAGTTCCTATTCCTACTATTTTTCCATCATCAAGTACCACTATTCTGTCCGCATTCTTTATAGAAACTATTCTCTGACTTACGATAATCGTAGTAATATCTTTTATCTGCCTTATCGCTTTTCTAAGTCTTGAGTCTGTAGCATAATCAAGTGCCGATGACGAGTCGTCAAGTATCAATATACCTGCCTTTTTTACTAAGCTTCTTGCAATGGAAAGTCTCTGCTTTTGACCTCCTGAGAAATTATTGCCGTACATTGCAACTTCCGAATCGAGTCTTTTTTCCTTTGAATTTATAACATCGGTTGCCTGAGCGATATCGGCAGCTTCAAAAAGTTCACTATCGCTTGCATTTTCATCTCCCCAAAGCAGGTTGTCTCTTATATCTCCTCTAAAGAGCCTGGATTTTTGTTCCACCAAAGCCACATTTTTTCTTATAGAGTCCAAGCTGTACTCTTTTATATCTTTACCGGCAAGCTTTATACTGCCTCTGCTTATATCATAAAATCTGGGTATCAGATTTATAAGTGAACTCTTGCCTGAACCTGTACCTCCTATAATTCCTACAGTCTCACCCTTTTTTATAGAAAGCGAAATGTCTGAAAGTGCTTCTTCCTTAGCCTTCGGATATGCAAATCCTACATTTTCAAATGTAATTATATCTCCGTCATATCCTGCCAAATCAAGTTCATCGCTTCCGCCTGTTATGGAAGACTTAATATCAAAAATCTCATTTATTCTCTTTGCACATGCACTTGCTTTGGCCAAAAGAATAATCAGATTTGCAAACTTTACAAGTTCAACCAATATTTGTGACATATAGTTGATTAAAGCCACCACCTGACCTGTGGTAAGGTTTCCGATATTTACCTGCACCGCACCTGCCTTAAGTATTGCCACAATACCTAAGTTTACCACTACATATGTGAGCGGGTTTAAAAGTGCAGATATAGTACCTACCGAAACCTGATCGTTATACAGATCCTTTGTTGCCTTATCGTACTCGTCTACCTCACTGTTTTCCTTTGAAAAAGCACGAATAACTCTGATACCTGTAAGGTTCTCTCCTGTTTTTCCAAGTACTCTGTCAAGCTTTCTTTGTACATTTCTGTAAAGTCCGATGCTTTTTGACATTATAAGCGCAACTATTATTGCAAGTATTATTATTACTGTAAGTGCAATCATCGACATCTTCGGGTCTATATGAAAAGACATTATAAATGCGCCTGCCACTATAAAAGGCGACCTGAGCACAAGTCTGAAAAATCTGTTCACACCGTTTTGTACCTGATCACTATCATTTGTAACTCTGGTTACCAATGTATCTCTTCCAAGCACATCTATCTCTGCATGTGAAAAGCTCAAAATATGAGCAAACAAATCATCTCTCAGCTTGGTTCCGAATCCTGTCGCAGCCTTTGCGCTGAAATACTGCGCTACAATCGCAGAGGTAAGTCCTATTACCGCCAAAGTTACAAGCAATATACCCATCTTTTATAATGTGGTTCAGATCCTTATTTGCAATACCTACATCAATTATTCTTGCTATAACTATCGGCACCAAAAGTTCAAAAGCCGCTTCCAAAAGCTTAAACAAAGGTGCAAGAGCCGATTCCAATTTATATTCCTTCAAATAACGAGCTAATCTAAGCATATTCCTCCTATCCAATCGCATACAATTTCTTTATGATAATGCTTTTTTGCATTATTGTAAAGAAAAAAGGCATATATTTACATTGAAAAAACTTCATATATAAATATATGCCCTTAATTATTTCATCAAAGAAGATACAAAATACCACTAGCACTATAAGCCCGAGTACTATTCTGTAGTATCCGAAAAACTTGAAATCGTTTTTCTTTATCCAATTGAGCAAAAAGCTTATGGAGAAAATAGATACAAGGAACGCGACAATCATTCCTAAAAGCAGATAGACAATCTCAGCCATACTGTAGTGGAACCCGAATTTTACAAGCTTTAAAAGACTTGCTCCGAACATTATAGGAATACTCAAAAAGAATGAAAACTCAGCCGCCACAGATCTTGACGCACCTAAAATCATACCGCCTATAATAGTCGCTCCCGATCTTGAAGTTCCGGGTATAAGTGCAAGAACCTGAAACGCTCCGATAAAGAGTGCCGTCTGATAGTCTATAGAATATACCTTTGTAATACTGTCCACCCTCTTTTTATTGGAGTTCTCTATAAGAATAAACAGCACACCGTATACAATAAGTGCCATCGCCACTATAAATCCGTTGTAAAGATGTGCATCCAACCAGTCGTCTATCAACACACCCAGCATTGCGGCAGGTAAACAGGCAACTATTATCTTCTTCCAAAGTTCAATTGTAAGATACCTCATCTTTAGACTCTTACCCCTGCTGAAAGGATTCAACTTTCTAAAATACAGTACTACCACCGCCAAAATGGCACCCAGCTGTATAACAACCATAAACATTGATTTGAACTCTTCACTTGTATTCAGCTTTATCAGCTCGTCCACCAAAATCATATGTCCTGTGGAGCTTATAGGCAGCCACTCCGTAATACCCTCTACAATACCAATAATTATAACCTTCAGTATCTCCAGTATATTCATACTATCCCTTTCTATGATTATATATTCTCTATCTGCCAGTCAATCGGCGAGATATTATTATCCGTCAAAAATTTATTTGCCTTTGAAAAATGCTTACATCCAAAAAATCCTCTGTATGCCGAGAGCGGACTCGGATGTACTGTAGTCAAAATCAAGTGCTTGGGATTGTTAAGCATCTTTTTCTTTGCTATTGCGGCACTGCCCCACAGCATAAAAACTATCGGCCTGTCGGTGTCGTTTATCGTCTTTATTATAGCATCTGTAAACTGCTCCCATCCCTTGCCCTGATGTGAAAACGCGGCATGAGCTCTGACAGTAAGTATCGTATTCAGCATAAGAACACCTTGCTTTGCCCATTTTACAAGGTTTCCGTTGTTGGGTATATATGTACCCACATCATCATGAAGTTCTTTATATATATTCACAAGTGAAGGCGGAATCTTTCTTTGTGATGTTGGAACGGAAAATGACAGACCATGAGCCTGATTTTCATTATGGTAAGGGTCCTGTCCCAAAATAACCACCTTGATTTCTGACAGAGATGTAAGATGCAGAGCCTCAAACAGCTTATCTGAAGGCGGATATATAATATGCGTAGCATACTCCTGTTTTACAAAATTATATAAGTCTCTATAGTACGGCTTTTTAAACTCAGGCTCAAGCACAGCCTTCCACTCTCCACTCAACTCACTCATATGAATCCTCAATTCATGTAAAATCATCTAAAATATGTGCACTGTCACATAAAAAACAGACCACATACTAAAGTACATGGTCTATTTTAGCATAGCCGATACAGGTATACAAGGTAGTAAAAACGAATATAAAAGTATTACAAGACTTTCAAAAAGACTTTCAAAGGGCATTTCCATATATTTAATTCATTTACAAACCAATATGTTTAACCTATAATACTATTAAATTTTTATATAAATATCCGTTATACGGAAGTTTATATCTGAAAGGGATTTATGAAAGATATACAAAGAATACTTGAGCTGAATCTGGCTCTTTATAAGAAAGTATAATATACCTGTCGAAAAGCTTGATGAGTTTGTTTTCGGTTTTAAGTGGGCGATGGCTGTTGATAACAACAAAAAGATAAGTTTTGCCCTCAGAATCGGTAAAGAAAAGCCTGTCAGCGAGTATGAGCCTATAATAAGAAGTCTTATAGGAAAGCCGCTTGATGAGTGTATTACTGAGCTTATGCTAAAGGATGATGTAACTCTTAGGACACTGCTTGTAGTACTCAGCAATTTGATGAGCAAACCGTTCAACAGTGTTGAACTTTTGGAAAAACGAGGTATCAAGCGTACCGCAGGTCTTGGCTTTGACTACGATGTAAGCAATATGAAAGTCGGACTTATAGGCTATGGTGTATATTTAAGATTTCTGCTGAATAAATGTACGGAATTCCATGCATTTGACCTCACACCTGAAAAAAGAATCTTAAGTTACAGGATTTCAAAAGACAGTACAGAAGTTTACCCGAAGAACATATTCTTCCATCTGGGTGATGACGCTCTGAACCATAGAGATGTGCTTGAAAGTCTTGATGCGGTCATCATGTCGGGCTCAACTTTAGTCAATGAATCCTACCTTGACATATTAAAGGCTTGCAGTAATGCAAAACTTAAGGGAATTTACGGTCCGAGTAATGAGCTTTCTCCCGACTATCTGTTTGAATGCGGTTACAACTATATTTTCAGCATGGACGCAAAAGACAGTGACAAATACCTTGAATGTTCATTTGCACCGATGCCTGACTTTTCCACATTTGAACTTATGAATCTTTATGAACTGAAGAAAATAAACTGATACAAATACCCCTCGGATTATCAACGCTCCGAGGGTATTTAATCTAAAACTTTTACCGTCACTGCCGTTTTTCAAGATTTCTTAAAACCTCTTTTTATACTCCAAAAACTTTCACTGAGTTTGAAATCATTATTTCTGTTATTTACCTCTATTTTAAGCTCAGTTTTTATAGTTGACGGTGTATTACCTAATATATAAATCCTGTCCGATAAAAGTATCGCCTCATCCACATCATGAGTTATAAATATTGTGGAGGTATTATATTTTTTCCTCATATTCATATACCACTCATGCATCTCATCCTTTGTAATGGCGTCAAGTGCTGAAAAAGGCTCATCAAGTAAGGACACATCCTTTGAAAAAAGATAAGTTCTAAGCAGTGCAATCCTCTGTCTCATACCTCCTGAGAGTTCCCTCGGATACTTACTTGCATATGCATCAAGCTTAAACTCTTTTAACATCTCTTGTGCCTTTTCTACGGCTGTACTCTTTTTTTCTTTTTTTATGAGAAGAGGCAGCGCCACGTTCTCCTCGATTTTTAGATACGGAAGCAAAAGATCTTTTTGAAATGAGTAACTTATAATACCCGATTTTCCAGTTATATCCTCTCCTCCATATACTATTTTCCCCGTATCCGGTTTTAAAAGACCTGCAATTATATTAAAAAGAGTACTCTTACCGCTTCCACTTACTCCAAGCAATGATACAAGCTCATTTTTATACAATTTTAAATTTACACCTGTAATTATCTCTCTTTTGTCATATGCAAAGCCTATATCCTCAGCCTCTAAAAGAGGCTCGCTATTTTGTGATAAATTCATTATCAAGTCCTGCTCCCTCATCTATCTGACTTTCCAACAGATTATTCTCATTCAGCCATCTATAGAAGTTTTTCCATCTGTCACTGTCGATATATCCCCACGGAACATCCTTATCAATATAGCAGGCGGATAAGTACTCCTGTGACGCGTTTGCAAGCTTTTTATCAATCTCAGGTGCATATTTAAGCAAGATTTCCGCCGCATCCTTAGGATTGCCTGCCGCAAACTCATATCCCTTTTTAGTCGCATCCAAAAACTTCTTGACGGTATCTTTGTCATTCTTTATCATATTGTCATTTGTAATGATTACCGGAGTGTAGTAGTCAAATGTCGGATTGATATCTTTAAATGCAAAATAGTCAAATTCAAAATTCTTTACATTGGCTGCAATACCTGCCCAACCGTAGTATACCCACACCGCATCTATCTGCTTTGTACTAAGTGCCGATACCTCATCAGTGACTGTAGAAGGCACAAGCTCAACCTTTGAAAAGTCGCCTCCGTCTTTTTCCACCACATTTTTTATAATTGCTTTTTCTATCGGAAGATCCCATGTAGCATACTTTTTACCCTCAAGTCCTTTAGGTGTGGTTATGCCGTCTCCCTTTCTTGACATTATTCCAGAGGTGTTATGCTGTGCTATTGCGGCAACGGCCTTTATAGGAAGCGGATCAGCCTTTGACAGTGCACCTGCCAAAGTGTCCTGAAACGATATACCGAAATCGGCTTTACCGCTTGCAAAACCAAAACCTCCGCACCGTCTTCAGGCGGCTGTACTATCTCAAGCTCAATGCCGGCATCCTTATAATATCCCTTCTCCATTGCTACATACAGTCCTGTATGATTGGTATTAGGTGTCCAGTCAAGCACCAGCTTTAATTTTTTTTCTCCCGAATCCGACTGCTTTTGACTGCCGCAAGCCATACTTGCCACAGCTATTGCAAATAAACTCAAACCTACACATAAATTCTTAACTGTCTTTTTCATTTTTCCTCCCACGGCATGGATAATTTTTGTAACAAATCCACCGCCTTTAATAATAATAAACTGAGTATTGAAATAATAATAATAACTGCAAACATCTTGTCAAAGGCATATGCCTTTCTGACTCTGGTCATATACACTCCGAGTCCTCTAAACCCGCCAAGCCACTCAGATATCACTCCTCCTACCACAGAGTATGAAGCTGAAATCTTAAGTGCCGCAAAAAACTTCCCCATAGAAGACGGCAACTTGATAAACTTATATATATCAAACTCACTTGCACCCATCGACTTAAGCAGATTTATCTCATCCTTATCAGCACTTTTAAAGCTTTCCAAAAGCCCTATCGTTATAGGAAAGAATGTAACAAGTATTATAAGTATAACCTTCGGCAACAAATCGTATCCGAACCAAAGTACCAAAAGCGGCGCTATGGCTATTGTCGGTATGGTCTGAGAAATGATAACAAAAGGATAAAAGGTCTTATATACCTTTATAAATCTGTCCATCAAAAGTGCAAATATAAGTCCGAGTAATACGCCCAGTAAAAGTCCGATCAGGCTTTCCGCCAATGTGACGGCCAGATGATACATCAGTAGCGAAAAATCTTCTACCAATGCCTTTAGTATCTGAATGGGTGACGGCATCAAAAACTCCGGTATCACCTTCGATGTACAAAGTATCTGCCAAACCGCCAAAAATACAATGCCGAAAGCAATAGGATATATACTGTCTTTTTTATTTTTCATCTAAATGGTGTTTTGTTACCTTTCTGTCTATTGTAAGTAAATCTCCGTCCGGTTTGAAGCTTACCTTTATATATGCCATTACCGCAGGTGCCCCTGCCCTTATCGCTATATGCTGACATTCTTTTACTATGTCCATAAGCTCGTCATAATCGCCCTCAATAGTTGTCTCAAACGGACCCACATAATACTTATATCCTGTACTCTTTATATAAGCTATTACCTCGTCCACTATCCTGACTATCTCATCATTGTCATAAACCTCCGGTAGTGTCTGTATCGCTACGCTTGCATTCATATGTATCCCTCCAAAAAAACAGACTGCCATACGGCAGTCTGTTTTCACTCCCTACGCTAGCATTACCTGGAATCAGGTTATGGGTTAAGGTAAAACCTCTCTCAGCCGTATAAGCACCCCTTTGATATGTTACTTAGATTATAATACTAATATAATTTTTTTCAACAAAAACTTTTTGAAAAATAAAAATAATTGTTGACATATCAAAGCTTTACTGATATAGTATCAAAGTACCTTGTAGAGGGGAATAGTTCAATGGTAGAGCAACGGTCTCCAAAACCGTAAATGGGGGTTCGAGCCCCTCTTCCCCTGCTTGATTTTCTCGAGGTGTGGCTCAGTTTGGTGGAGTGCAGCGTTCGGGACGCTGAGGTCGCAAGTTCGAATCTTGTCACCTCGATTTTTTAGGCCAATTGGTCAAGCGGCTAAGACGGCGCCCTCTCACGGCGCAAACCCGGGTTCGATTCCCGGATTGGTCATCTAAAAGTTAATATCCCGATTTTTCGGCCAATTGGTCAAGCGGCTAAGACGACGCCCTCTCACGGCGTAAACCCGGGTTCGATTCCCGGATTGGTCATCTAAGGAAGAGGTAAGCTCTTCCTTTGTTTGTATATATGCTTGTGTAGCACAGTTGGTAGTGCAACTCATTCGTAATGAGTAGGTCGTCGGTTCGAGTCCGATCGCGAGCTTAAATAAAGCTGTCACAATGAAGTGGCAGCTTTCTTTTATGTCTATATTTCTACTTCTGTTCCGTCTCTCCAGATTCTGTCCAGATCATAGAACGCTCTGTCCTCTCTAAGGAAAATGTGCACCACTATATCTCTGTAGTCAAGCAACATCCATGTAGCATTCTTATTTCCCTCAACAGCCTTCGGAAGTATTCCATCTTTTCCCAAAACAAAATCTATTTCATCTGAAATAGCCTGTACCTGATTTATATTGTTGGCACTTGCTATTATAAAATAATCTGCAATCGAGCTTACTTTACTGATATCGATGACCTTAATATCATCGCCTTTTTTATCCTCAATAATATTATAAATCTTTTTTACAATCTCTTTTAATTCCATCTACACCTCATCACTTAGTTCATATGTGAACTTATCAATATACATCCCCTGACTGCCTAAATATTCAATAGTCGACTTCGCTATCACCTTCACCGCCTCAGATATATCATGAAAAGAAAGAATCCTTATCCTGTCAAGATCAGGCAATTTCTTTCTGTTCGGCTCAATATAATCTGCAACAAAGACAATCTTTTCCAACATGGTCATATCTTTTTTACCTGTGGTATGCCATCTTATTGCCGAAAGAATATCCTTATCTTCTATTTTGTAGTCTTTTTTTGCCAAATGCGGTGCATATATCGCATGAAGAATCTGCGGTGCCTTATCAGCTATCAAATCCACATAAGATCCGTCTGTATAAGGATCGATATACCCCTTCATATCATCCTTAAGCTCAAAAGATTTTTTAGCCTTGGCAACATCATGTAAAATTCCTGCAAGTTCCGCCTTCAATATATCCTCACCGTAGCACATGGCAAGCGCCGCCGCCGTATACGCTACCCCGAGAGTATGTTCATATCTTTTTTTCGGTAACTTTTCTTTTAAATCCGCCTTTATAAGGTCAATATTTTCACGACTGAAATCAAACATATATTTTATTCTCTTTTATATACCTGCACACACTTTTCGGAACATATTTTTCTATATCTTCTCCCGCTTTTGACATCTCTCTGATCATGGTTGAAGATATATCCACATCCATAGTATCAATAAAGCTGATTCCTTTTATCTCATACTTGCTTTTCAAATACTCAAAGTGGCTTTTTAAGGTCAAACTCTCATTTGAGTAATCCCTTGATGCCACTATAAGATTTGCAATCTTTAATATAATTTCAGGATTTTTCCAAGTCTCTATCTCATAAAAAGGAATCCGCTCCCATGATAAAGTAAAAATCATCACCTGCAAATCTTCCTTCAAGCTTTTCAAGTGTATTAAAGGTATATGAATTTCCTTCCAATGTGTTCTCAAAATCCGAACAATAAAAACCTTTATGGTCTTTTATTGCAAGTTCGATCATATCCTTTCGTACGGAAAAATCACTCACAACTTTATTAAGCTTATGTGGAGGAGTCTTTGCAGGCATAAACCATATCTCATCAAGCTTACATTTTTCTTTAGCTTCTTTAGCCAGTATCAAATGCCCTAAATGTATAGGATCGAATGTACCGCCAAGAATACCTACTCTTTTCATACTACTTCGGAAGAATTATTTTTCTGTTCTTCGGTTCATCGGCCTGCTTATATAAAACTATCTTCTTACCGATAACCTGAACAACTTCACTTCTTGTAAGAGATGCAATCTCATTTGCAATAATTTTAGGATCGTCGGCACAATTTTTTAATACCGATATCTTTATCAATTCTCTAGGCTCCATAGCCTCTGCAACAGCCGCTACATTTTCATCTGTCAAAGACGCCTTGCCGATTTGCATTATCGGATCAAGTGTCATAGCCAGTCCCTTTAAATATGCTCTTTGTCTACTGTTCATTTTTCTCCTAATTATTTATAATAATCAAATTCATGGCCGTACATGCGAACGGTATTTCCGTCTTCTATTCCGGCCTCTTCAAGCTTTTCAAGCACTCCGGATGTCTTAAGGAACTTTTGGAAGAAATCAAATCCCTTCTCGGAATCAAGATTGGTATATCCGAGCATTTTCTCAATTCTCGGTCCCTCGACTACAAATACTCCGTCCTCATCTATCTCAACTGTAAACGGAAGATTCTTATCACTTGAATAATCTATTTCAAATTCTTTTTCAAAGACTGTAGGAGTCCTGTCGATAGTTGAAAGGATATTTACAAGCTCATATAAAAGCTCAGGTATACCCTTTCCGCTGACGCCTGATATAGGGAATACCTTAATATCGGGAAAAGCCTCTCTTATTCTCTTTATATTATCGTTTTCTTCGTCATAGATTGCATCTATCTTGTTTGCAGCTATCACCTGCGGCCTGTCAAGCAAACTCTCGTCATAACCTTAAGCTCGTTCATGATGGTCTTTATATCCTCTACAGGATCTCTTCCCTCGGTAGATGCGACATCCACCACATGCACAAGCACCTTGGTTCTCTCAATATGCCTAAGGAAATCATGTCCGAGACCGACTCCCTCGCTTGCACCTTCTATAAGTCCCGGAATATCCGCCATTACAAAGCCGCCTGCACCTTTTACATCCACTACTCCAAGATGCGGATCAAGCGTGGTGAAATGATAATTTGCAATCTTAGGTTTTGCATTGCTTACTCTGGATAAAAGCGTGGACTTTCCGACATTAGGAAATCCTACAAGACCGACATCCGCAATCACCTTAAGCTCCAAAAGGACAAACATCTCCTTTCCGAGCTGACCCGGTTTTGCAAACTTCGGTACCTGCATGGTGGCTGTAGCAAAGTTCATATTTCCGAAACCGCCTTTACCGCCTCTAAGTATTACCTCTCTCCTGTTTTCTCCGGACATATCGGCTATGACCTTGCCGGATTCAAAGTCTTTTATTACAGTACCCTCAGGCACCTTTATAATCAGGTTCTTGGCATCTGCACCGTGGCATCTTCTCTTGCCTCCCGGCTCACCGTCACCTGCTACATACTTTCTCTTCATTCTGAAATCGGTGAGGGTATTAAGGCCTTCATCCACTTCAAAGATGATATCTCCGCCTTTTCCTCCGTCACCGCCGTCAGGACCGCCGGCCGCCACAAAAAGCTCTCTTCTAAAGCTCACATGTCCGTCTCCGCCTTTGCCCGACTTTATAAAAATTTTTGCACTGTCAGCAAACATAAATACCTCATTTTAATAAAACAGGATGCACCTGCTTACACAAATTCTTACCGTCCCTACAATAGTAAATAAGGCCTCATACATCCGTATGAAGCCTCATGACTCTTATTCAGCAATAGCTCTTGGATAAACAGAAACCTGCTTTTTGTCTCTGCCCTTTCTTTCAAAACGAACTACACCGTCAACAGTAGCAAACAATGTGTCATCACCGCCACGACCTACATTAAGTCCCGGATGAATCTTTGTTCCTCTCTGTCTGTATAGTATATTTCCTGCTAAAACAAACTGTCCGTCTGCTCTCTTAGCGCCAAGTCTTTTTGACTCAGAGTCACGACCGTTCTTTGTAGATCCAACTCCCTTTTTATGAGCGAAAAGCTGAAGGTTCATTTTAAACATTTACTTGACCTCCTGTAAATTGATATTGATAAAATCACTGTACTCTTCTCCTATATCCATAAGACCAAGAATACACGAATCCAGTAATAGTCCCGATTTTTCGCTTCTGTCCTGCAATGTCAGATGAAAGAAACCTTCACTGCAATCAACAATAAATTCGTCATCACAAAAGTGTTCTATAGAGTTTGCCAGATTCAACGTAAGCACTGAAACCGCCGCACAAACTATATCCTTACCTTCTTCCTCAAAACCTGCGTGTCCCGAAACTTTCAAACCGGTATATTTGCCGTTTTCGGCAAATGCAACAACGTTAATCATAAAGATTATGCATTAATCTTTTCAATCTTAACTTCTGTAAACTGCTGTCTGTGACCGTTCTTCTTGTGGTGACCTTTTTTAGGCTTGTACTTGTATACAATAACCTTCTTAGCCTTACCTTCTCTAAGAACTGATGCACTTACAGTTGCTCCTGTTACAGTAGGTGTTCCAACTTTGAGTTCTCCATCGTTTAGTGCAAGAACCTGATCAAATGTAACAGCCTCACCGTCTGCTTTTCCAAGTTTCTCTACTCTAATGATATCTCCTTCTGAAACTTTATACTGCTTACCACCTGTAGCAATAATTGCGTACATAAGGATACCTCCTATTATCATTACTCGCCAAAATTGGTGCTTGAAATCAAGCTTGAAACCAACATTGAGCGGCATACTGTCTTAGTATACACTAAACAGACGCCTTATGTCAATCAATATATTTACTTTCACTTTCATTTAACATGGTTTCAGCTTTTTTTGTTGTTTCCTTGTCTACATCGGACTTGTTGGTTATCTTATTTATAAGGTCCGGAACCATATCAAGTATCTTGCTGATTGCATCCTGATTCTTTATATTTACAACCTTTGTCCTGCCGTCCTGTATTATAAGCATTGCGGTAGGTGAAAGTTTTGCACTCATTCCGCCTCCGCCGTTTGATTTTGAAGTATTGTCAAAGGTACCTGCCGCCATACCGCAGCTTACATCAACCAACGGTATTATTGTAGTATCACCTACAACAATAGGCTCTCCCACAACGGTCTTGGTTGTAAGAAAAGTGTTCATACCGTCAAAAATAGCCCCTGCATTATCTAAAAAATGATTATTCTTCTCCATCTTTTTCCTTTCCATATAAGATAATCATATATACTCTCTTAAAGACTTCATTATAACACATTTTAATTATATCAGCTATATTGTTTACATTTATTTCTATATTTGATATGATAATGTCAATTCCTAGTCGGATACTAGACATTGAATAAAAGCCGCTATATCAATAACGGTTTATATAGAAAAGAGGATTCAAATGAAAATTTCTACTAGAGGTAGATATGCACTGAAAATGATGGTGGAGTTTGCCATAAACTCTGAAACACCCACAAAGATAAATCAAGTTTCAAAATCATACGGTATTTCTGAAAAGTACTTGGAACAGATAGTCTCCATACTTTCAAAGGCAAAACTTGTAAAGAGTATACGCGGCGCTCAAGGCGGATATTTACTTATAAAGCCTGTAAAAGAATATACTGTAGGCGAAATATTAAGACTGACTGAAGGTTCACTCTCTCCGGTTGACTGCCTTGACGGCAACGGAAATTGTGTACACTCCGATTTTTGTGTAACACAAAATCTTTTTCAAAAAGGTGGAGGATGCCATCAACAATGTGGTCGACAATATATCTTTGCAGGATTTGGTAGATGATGAACTTGATATAAGAAGACGCGAAAAAGAACTTTTATCATGTTGTAATAAATATATACAGCGTAAATAATGTTGAAAAACTCAGTAAAACTATAAGTGATATCCTTAAAATACGCTTATTCTTAGAGTCTTTACAATGTTCCGAAAGTACTGTAGTGCCAAGCATTCCCAAACACTGAATCAAATTTAACAATACTTTTATACTTTTCACTGATGATAAACAACTTTGTAGTATAGCATAAAAGCAATATTACGGCACAGGCGCACCCATATTGTACTGCATATATTACACAATACCTTTATCATAACCCACCTCCATTTTTACTTTTAATTCTCTCCTTCACTGTATCTGATGTGCTTATTATATCATTTTACAGTTCGTATATTCCACCTAGGTTATTACAATATATTTATAATAAAATTAAAATAAAAGGTATGGTGTCTTGCTTCACCATACCTTTTACCCTTACTCTAACATTTTATCACTCTAAACCTTTGTAAATATCACTCTAAAAAAATCACTCCGACCTTGTTATACGCTCTAACTATATAACAAACTCCTTAATCACCATTACAACACTCCCGATATCACCGTCTTCACTATATCACTGTAACAATCACTCTAAAACTTACACATTGATATTACTGAAAGTTTGATTCCTCAAACATTCCTTAGCTTTTGACGATTATGATTATATCATTAAAATATTCTTTTTAATAAAAAAAGTATAAACAGCAGTTTTTGAGGTATGAACGACAGTTTAATTATTCTTTATTTTTCTTAATGCAAAAAAAGCCGTCACAACGACAGCTTTTTTTACTGGGTTCCTATATCCTCTTTAATCCTATACCACTTTTTTGTAACTCTGCAATCGGATGGAACTCCTATATCACTCTGTTCATCTGATTTCTCTAACGATTGCCATTATATCAGCTTATTTATGATATATACATAAAAGGCATGAACAGCAGTTTTTGCGGTACAAACTACAGCTTTTTATTTAAGTATATTTAAACTATAATGATTTTAAAAGGAGGTAATAATGAATATACTTATAACCGGCGCTTCAAGAGGTATAGGAAGAGCCGTTGCAATTGAATTTGCAAAGAACAATCATAATATTATTATATGTGCAAAATCCGACCTTGAAGGCTTACAAAATACAAAAGCAACTTATTGAAAACGAAAGTGTTTCCTGCTATATAGGTCTTTGTGATGTTACAAATGAAGACTCTGTAAAAAAGTTTATATCGGATTCTGTAAAAATAATCGGGCATACAGATATCCTTATAAACAATGCAGGTATATCCTATATCGGACTGCTTCAGGATATGTCACTTGAGGATTGGAATAAATTACTTAGTACCAATCTTACATCTGCATTTCTGATGTCAAAATATGTTATTCCCGAAATGTTAAAAAAACAAAGCGGTCACATAATAAATATATCTTCTGTCTGGGGAAATATCGGTGCATCTATGGAGGTTGCCTACTCCACATCAAAAGGCGGTATCAATTCATTTACAAAAGCGCTGGCAAAGGAACTGGCCCCAAGTAATATTTTAGTAAACGCTATATCTCCGGGATTTATAGATACAGATATGAACAGGGTATTTGAAAAAGATGAGTTGGACGCAATCTTCGAAGAAATCCCTATGGGCAGAGCCGGAAAAAAACAAGTGAAGTGGCAAAACTTATATATAAAATAGCAATGTCGGACTATATTACAGGACAGATTATCACAATAGACGGCGGATGGACATAAAAAGGGGCTGTGAAATAAGTCCCTAAAAGAAATAGGACCATTCGTTCATGCGAAAGATGCGAAAGGTCCTATTTTTGTGGTAAAATTAACTTGCAATGAAAAATTTACCTAACACTTATTGTAATTCAAAACAAGGATATTTACCACTGTTTTTTTCAGATTGTTTGGATCTGCTGGATCCTGTTTTAACATTTGACAGATTGATAGGAGGAATCGATTTAAACAAGTATCTGACGGATATTCCGGAGTACACAACCGGACGACGCAGATATAATCCGGTCAACATGTTAAAAACAGTACTTTTCGGATTTATGACTAGCGGTTACTGCTCTCTGAGAAAACTGGAAGACAACTGCAAAGTTAATATCAGGTTCATGTATCTCATGGATCACCGGACTCCGTCATACAGAACCTTTGGATATTTCATCAATGAAATACTTCAAGATAAGATTGAAAACATTTTTAACGACATCAATCATGCTATCTTTAATGAGGAGCATGTAGATCTGCAACATCTCTACATCGACGGCTCCAAGTTTGAAGCAAACGCAAACAAGTATACCTGGGTATGGAAGAAGGCTACGGAAAAGTTCCGTTACAAGCTTTACGAAAAAATCACTGCGGAGATTGAGGAAATTAATGCAGAAATCGTATGGAGCGGGGTGCAGATCACAACAAACACAGAGTATGTACCGGATTATCTGAATGAAATCGTTGAGCAGCTAGTACTTTTATGGGAGCTGGATACAAGTACATTTGTTTACGGAAGCGGAAAGCGAAAATCCAAAGAACAGCGTCATTATGAACACTTGACTACTTTCTGTCAGAAACTTCAAGAATACATACAAAAAATTGAAATCTGTGGTCCTGACCGAAACAGTTACTCTAAAACAGATAACTCGGCTACCTTTATGCGTATCAAAAAGGATTACATGGGCAATGATCAGCTTCTGCCGGCATATAATGTACAGATTGGTGTAGCAGATGAATATATTGCAGTTGTTGACGTGAACCATTATCGTTCGGATATGGATTGTTTCGTTCCTTTGATGGAGCACTTCAAACAAACTTATGGATTCTATCCCAAATATCCTGTAGCAGATGCGGATATGGCTCATACAACAATTATATTTTCTGTGAACAGAACGGAATTGAAAAAGTATATGAAAATTTCCAATGTTTAAAAAAAGGAAACTAAGGATCGGAAATATCATGAAAATCCATTTCGTGCAGTTAACTTCAGAATTGATGAGCAAGGAGTCATGAGATGTCCTAACAATAAAGCATTCCGTTTTTTATGCAGAAAAAATGTGAGGGGAAATCAGTACGGGCGCAAGGAAGAACTGTATGAATGCGAAGACTGTAGCGGATGTCCATATGCAAAAGAAATGTAAGAAGACAGATAAGAATCGAACCGTTCGGATCAATAAGGAACTAACTTCCATGCACCGGGAAGTAATCAAAAACCTGGAAAGTATCCACGGTGCGTTATTGAGAATGAACCGTTCGATACAAGCGGAAGGCACTTTCGGAATTATGAAAAGCGACCGTTGGTACAAGAGAATTGTCCGAAGAGGTATTCATTCAGTCAAACTGGAAGTTTTACTCGTGGCGATAGGCCATAATTTATATAAATATCAAAAAAAAAAGACAAGAAACAGAACTGCCGCATAGATTCAAAAAAAGAATTTCTATGGGGTAGGGGAGTGCGCTTTTTGCGTATGATTTCAGTCATCTATACACAATAAATGTAAAAAGGGAGATGCGAAAAAACTCAATCAAGTTTTTTCACACCCCTCAATTTATCTTTTAATACTGTGATCCGCTCTCTAAGAATGCGTTTCCACGATACTGTGCAGCTCCGAAACCTAGTATTAAGTAGAATACAAACGGCAGAAAGAACAATCCTACTGCAAATCCGACATCATATCCGAATGATTTTGCTATCCAATAGCAGAATCTTCCTCTCACAACTATAAAGAAAAGCCAGAGTATAAATCCTACCAAAGAAAACAGTATTCCTATGAATCCTCCTGAATGTGATATAGGCGAAACAATGACCAAATTAACAATCCAGGCAATCCAAAAATACAGTACATACTTAGGTACCCAAACTTTTTCCGAAAAAACGTAGTCATTGTAGCAAAGGAATTATTGCCTTCCATCCTTCCAATCCGCATTTTTCGAAAATCTTGAACATTCCTATAACGCTGATAATGTAAATAATAGCTGAAAAACAAATAATACCGACTGCAAATGCTGCTATTGCTGCAAAAAATGTTGCTCCCATAATTTGCCTCCTCAAATGTCTTATTGTCGGTAAAAATATATCAAATTTTTACCGATACTTCATAAAGTATATAGTATTTTTTATTATCTTGCAACAAGTTGGAATAAACTAATTTCTTAATTTTTTATAACGATATATTTATTGTTATATTATTTGAGTTCTTCTATATGCTTATTGTACTCATTTATTGTATTGGCTTTCCTTATCTTCTTTAAGGTCTTAGCATATATTTCATCCGATAATACCATACCCCCAAAGTTCCTTAAGTTTAAATAAAGTGTTCCTTTCTCCAAAATCAAGTGAGATATACTCTTCTTTTATATCATCCAAAAAATTCTATCGTCTTTTTTTAAATCAGTCATATCCACACCGGTTTTTATAGCCTCCGGCAATAGAGGATTTCTTACCAATCCTCTGCCGATCATTACAGTATCAACTCCGTTTTCTCTCAACTCTTCATTTAATATCTTTAAATCCCTTTTTTTGAGTATTTATATCACCGTTGTATACAATTTTTTTACTTTTTAAAGTTTTACAAGCCTGTGTAAAACGCCTGCATATAAACATTATTTTTTTATAAAAAAATCACTCCTTAATCTCGGATGTATAATAATTTCATTAAAAGTCATACTTTTTCATATACCCTAAGCAGAGCATCCCACTCATCATAGTCACAAAATCCTATTCTGGTCTTTACGGATATTTTTGATATCCGTACTTTTTTTCAAATATCTCATAAAAAAATCTGTCTAAGCGCATTTGTATCCTGCAAAAAGCCCTGAACCTCGTCCCTTTGAAGTCACGGTACCTGAGGGGACATCCTGAGTTTATATTAAACTCATTATACCCCATCTCTTTTTATCTCATCGGACAGCTTTCAAAAAAATCTTCTGCACTGTTTGTAAGTATCTGCACAATAAGATTCTGCCCTTTATTATATTCTTTATCAAGTTCCATACGCTCGGATCTTGAAAATCCTTTTTTCATATGCGGTGTAATAAAAGGTGTAAAGAACTTGTCCACTCCGCTAAAATGCTTTATATACGCCTTTCTGAAAACATAATTTGTCACACCCTCCATAGGCGCCATGTATATCTCCATAAATCTCCTCAACTCAAAAGATAGAGGGCAACCAACCCTCTATCTAAGTTTATCATTTTATATGCATTTATCAAATATATTTTTTAATTATTTTCCGTTTGTGACGACTCACCGTTTGGAGGTCCCTGCATTTCAATTTCATTTCCGTTTGCATCTGTAGGCTTTTGTGGAGGCTGTCCTGTAGGAGGATTTCCTCCGGGACCTCCGTTTCCGTTAGGACCGCCCGGTCCGCCTGCACTTCTCTCACCTATAGTACTTCCTCCTGCAGTTATAGTTACTTCATTGCTGTTATCTCCTGCAGTCACAGTATATGTTTCACCTGTAGAAAGCTTATCTGAAGATATAACCGCAAATGTGAACTCTTTATCTGCATTATAGCTTAATACAGTGTTGCCGTCTTTATCGGTTACCTTTATCTCACTGCCTGCCGCAACCGCACTGTCATAGTATACGGTTATAAAGTTTTGTGTAGAACTGCTGTCAAATGTCTGCGCCATCTCCTGCATACCTGTACTTACAAATGTTCCTCCTGTGATAACGGCCTTTCCGTTGTAGTCAAGTGCCACATCAGGACCTGAAGTTGCACCTGATACAATTACTGTTCCGCCGTCAATATATACCTGACCGTTTGAATCTATACCGTCAGCGCTTGCATTTACATTTACAACTCCGCCTGTGATCCTCAGATATGTATCGGCCTGATTTTCCTCACCGTAAGCTTCCTTCTCGGCATCTGTAGCACTGTCATCGATAAGACCTCTTGCATTTATACCGTCATCTGTTGCAACAATATCAATATTTCCGCCGTTAATATCAATGGTGACACCTTCAAGACCTTCTCCCGCCTTTTCTATATTTATATTGCCGCTGTTTATTACCATTGCACCGTCTGTAGTTATGCCGTCATCTTCAGCATTTATAGTGATATTTGCATTCTCTACAGTTACAGAATCTTTTCCCTTTATCGCCTTACCTACAGAATCAATATTTATCTTACTGTCCAGTATAATAAGGTTATCCTTTGCCTTTATCGCTGTAGCATAATTTGAATCGATATTTAAGCTTCCGGTTCCGTTTATAGTCAAATTATTTTTTACAAAAAGTGTTGCATCAGGCTCATCCTCACCGTCAGCATACTCATAACTTGTTCCGTCGCTTAAGGTATTGGTAGTTCCGTCTACAAGTGTTATTACAACTTTCTTTCCTGTAGCCGCATTTATAGCCGATGATGTGGTATTTGTAATATTTACACCGTTAAATACCAGGTGTACCACATCTTCATCTCCCACTTCCGTAATTATCTGTCCGTCAAATTCACCGCTCAGTACATATGTACCGGCTTTTGTAATCTTTATATTTCCGTTTTCAAATGTAGCACCTTCACCTGTAATATCGGCACTTCCGTTGCTAAGTTCTATTTTTGTATCCGAATCCGAGTATGAAGTATTAAGATCTTCATCCGAATATGCACCTTTCGTTGTACTGCTTGAAGTATCTACCGCTGTAGTCTCAACCTGCTGTGTAGTTTCTGTTGTGGTTGTCTTATTATTTGAACAACCGACTATTGCAAGTCCAAGTGCCATGGTTATAAGCCAAGTACACATTTTCTTTTTATTCTTTTTCATATTGCACCTCGTTTCTAAAATGGGGTTTTTGTTTATGAAATATATTATCTGATGAAAATCATGTTCAAAATGTGTGCTCCAAGTGTAAAGTTTGTGTTCTTATTACATCAATTTTTATTTCTGTTATAGCAATTATGATAAGCCGATTTACAGATTCAAAAAAAAGCGGATAGGCAACAACCTATCCGCTTAATCAGCTTTATTAAATTATCTTGCTACATAAACTCCGTCGTTATTTACATAGTATCCGTCAGGAGTTGTTGCATTGTACCACATAGCACCGTTAGCATCAAAGTAATACCACTTATGTGTATTCTCTGTCAAAAGCCATCCGATGTTCATATGTCCGTCATCATGTAAGTAGTACCAGTTGTTATTGATATGTAACCATGAAGTATACATATAACCGTCTGCATTGAAATAATACCATTTAGAATCCTTGAATACCCAAGTATTCTTTGCATAATTTCCTGCACCATAGTTTAACCACCAGCCGTTAGCATCCTTCACCCATGTACCCTGCTGAAGAGCTCTGAACTGCGCTTCTTGATCTGTATGTTGAACCTGATCCTGAACCGCCGCCTGAAGAACCGCCATGTCCATGTCCATGTGAGTTTGAGCCTGTTGCTCTAGGTACTGAAGGTGTTGCTACAGATGATGTTGCCACAACTGTATGAGCACCCGGTGTTATTACTACTGACGGAGCTGCTACAGATGATGTTGCCACAACTGTATGAGCACCCGGTGTTATTACTACTGACGGAGCTGCATTTGCTGCAAATACAGCACCTACTGTCAATCCAAATCCTAATGCTAATGTTGTTAATACACGTTTCATATATCCCTCCATTTTTTATTAAAACTTTCTTAACCAAACAGTAGGATGATACCACCGTTACTAAAATAATTCAATGTAAATTATCTTTCTAAAAGATTACAAAATTCTTACACCACAAAAACAGTATATAAAAATATATATTTTTAATCAACACAAATAATTTATATTGTCAGTTTTTTTGTTTTTAATTGTTTAAAATAAAAAAAGGAAGGATATACATCCTCCCTAAAAAAATCTTATTATACTGATTTTTTTATTATTTTCTATCAAACTTTTTCAAGTGCATCCCATACACCAAGAATATACATTACACCCAGCGCTCTGTCATACAAACCGTATCCCGGTCTACAATTCTCATCCCATATATGTCTTCCGTGGTCAGGACGAATATATCCTGTATATCCACAGTCGTGATAAGCCTTTATTATATCAAGGATTCCTACATCTCCGTCACAATCTCTATGTGAAACTTCCGAGAAATCTCCTCCTTCATAGTGCTTTACATTTCTTATATGTGCAAAGTAGATTCTGTCACAGTGTTTTCTTACTATATTTGCAACTCTGTTATGTTCATTTGCACCAAGTGAACCTGAACAAAGTGTAAGTCCTGAATAAGGATTATCTACAAGCTTTAAAAACTTGTCAATTGCGGCTTCATCAACCAAAAGTCTTGGAAGTCCGAAAATATCCCATGGCGGATCATCCTGGTGAATAGCCATCTTGATATTACATTCCTCACAAGTAGGCATTATCGCCTCAAGGAAATACTTTAAGTTTTCCCAAAGCTTTTCTTTGGTAACAGGCTTATATGCCTCAAAGAGTTCCTTCAGATGCTCAAGTCTTTCAGGTTCCCAACCCGGCATTGTGTATCCCTTTGATCCTTCTATGATATATCTTGCCATCTCAATAGGGTCTTCTCTGATAACTTTCTTTTCATAAAAAAGTGCATTTGATCCGTCAGGCAACTCATGATGTAAATCAGTTCTGGTCCAGTCAAATACAGGCATAAAGTTGTAACATACAACCTTTACACCGAATTTGCAAGATTTCTTAGAGTTGTTTTATAGTTTTCTATAAGTGCATCTCTTGTAGGTAAACCTATTTTTATATCATCGTGAACATTTACAGATTCAACCACATCCATATTAAAGCCATATGGTTCCAGTTGCTTTCTTACTTCTTCGATTTCGGCCACTTCCCAAACTTCTCCTGCAGCCTTGTTGTGCAATGCCCAAACAATGCCTTCAACACCGGGAATCTGCTTGATTTGCTTTAAGGTAACGGAGTCATTTCCTTCTCCGTACCATCGCCAAGTCATTTGCATAAATTTCTCCTTACTATAGTATCTATAAATATAAGTAACCTAAGTCACTGATATTATCCCACATATTTCTTCAATGTCTCCCTTACAGCTCCCTTTCCTGCTATAAGTTCAACAAAGTATTTTTCTGCAAGCTCTCCAAGTCCTGCTTCATATAAGTTTACTCCGAATATGGAAGCATCGCCAAACAACTTCTCAAGCTTAGCGTGTACATCGCTGTCTCCAATCTTTATATCTTCCACCATCGGAACCACCTTTTCAAGTAAAGGATCCGGACTGAGTTCAAATTTATTTAAATTGTCATCTATTCCCATCAGATATCTTGCCCAACCTGCAAATACAAGAGGTATAAGCTTCAGATCTGATACTTTTAAGTTTTCACTCTTTTCATATGCCTTTATTGTCTCACCGAATCTTATTGCAAGCTTTTGTGATGTATCACAGGCAATTCTTTGCGGTGTATCAGGCATAAAAGGATTTGGAAGTCTTACTTCTACTACAGTATCTATGAAATCTTTAGGATTGATGATTCCGGGATCTGTAACTACCGGAAGCCCCTCTTTATATCCTATAGTTTTTATAAGTTCTGTAAGCTCACTGTCTTTCATCTCATCGCTTATTTTTTCATATCCCAAGAGACAACCGTATATTGCAAGTGCAGTATGAAGAGGATTAAGACAGGTGCATACCTTCATTCTCTCCACCATATCTACAACTTCACGCTTTGTAAACATTACTCCGCCCTCTTCAAGCTTCGGTCTGCCGTTTGGGAAGCTGTCCTCTATTACAAGGTATTCCGCCTCTTCCGCATTTACAAAAGGTGCCACGAATGTGTTCTTACTTGTCTTTACAAAGTCTACATCCTCTATACCGTCTTTAACAAGCATATCCATTACGGAGTCGGCAGGTCTCGGTGTTATTTTATCAATCATAGACCAAGGGAAACTTACCTTTTTTTCATCTTCTACATATGCTAAAAAGCCTTTATCACAGACATTGTTATCACACCAGTTCTTTGCAAATGCTACCACAGCAGCCTTAAGTTTGTCACCGTTATGTGAACAGTTATCCATACTCACCATAGCTACAGGAAGAGCACCTGCCTTAAATCTCTCGTAAAGCATGGCACATACCTTACCCATGTAACTTGTGGCTTTATCAGGACCCACCTTAAAGTCCGCCTCTATGCCTGCAGGAGTGTTTCCGTTTCCGTCAACTACTGCATAACCTTTTTCGGTTATTGTAAAACTTACCATTTGAAGCGAAGGTTTTCTGAAAAGCTCCTTTAATGTTTCATAATCCGCATTTTCAGGATCCACTCTCAAAGACTCTACTACAGAGCCTACAATATTCTTCTCAACCGTTCCGTTACAGCAAAGTTTCATATATATTGTCAGATCGTCAAATGACTTGAATGCCTTATCTATTATTTCGTAGTCGAATCCTTCAGCAACGAGAAGACCTATATCGGTTTTCTTTTCATTCAAAAGATTGTTTAAAACATTTGCCTGAAATGCTCTGAAAATGTTTCCTGCACCGAAATGTATCCAGTTCGGATTTGCAAGTGTATTCTTTTTCACCTGCTCTCTGTCATACTTTGGTAGAGAGTATCCGAGTTTTTCCCAAGCTGCTGCATTTTCTAAAATACTTCTTTGATTGAGTTTCATTATTCTTCTCCTCATTTTGACCTAAAAAACTTATAAACGATATTTATAAGCCACGACTCCGACCTTAAAATATATTACAATTTACTTTGTCAGACATTCAATATTTTATCATTTTTTCCATATAAAAAGCAAGGCTGAACCGTTACAAAACTTCACTTTTATAACACTGTTCAGCCTACCAATTTCAATATTTAATTGTTTATATACTCAAGGACTTCTTCTATGCTCTTCTTACCGAAGAATACCTTGTCTTCATTCATTACCAAACATGGCACACTCATTACATGATATTTTTCTCTGAGATCCCCGAAATGATTTATATCATAAACTTGTGCATCAATATTCGGATTTAGAGAAGCAATTCTTTGTACCGCTACAACAAGGTCAGGACACATTGTACAGCTGAGTGATACTAAAATCTTAAATGACACTTTATCCTTTATTTTTAGTATCTTTTCTCTTATATCATCACTTAATCCCTGTCCCGGACCTGATACATTGTATATACCAAGAATAAATGAAGTAAATTCATGTCCTCCCGGAACGCCGTGGAAAGCTAATCCGCTGAACTCTCCGTCTCTATGTATTTCTACAACAGGCGCCTTTGCTTCATCTTTTACCTCTTCAACAGATATCTTGTCTGTAAGTTTACCAAGCTCGGTCATATATGAAAGCAATTCTTTTGATACATCATCATCCTTCACAAATACCTTAAGTAAGATATCTTTTTCCATCTTACCGAATACGGTATTTAACTGTGCAAGCATATCAGATGAGAATAATCCTTCTTCCTTAACTTCTTCTTTCGGCAAACTTCCCTTTCCGGCTCCTGATTGCCTTATAGGAACTACCAGCTTGATACCTGTCTTTTTATGCATTACAGAGATATACTTTTCAAGTTCCGTTGCTGCAATACCTGCATCTCCGACAGTTGTTACAACCTGTCTGAGCGGCTTTATACAAACATCTCCGGCCGCATAAAGACCGTCAATTGCAGTTTTCTTTGATGCGTCTGTAATTACATATCCTCTTTCATCAAGTATTCCGAAGTCCTTTACCAAAGAGGTTGCCGGCTCATATCCTGCAAATACGAATACACCGAAGCCTTCCTTGTCTTCAAATACTTCTTCTTTACCTGTTTCATTGTTCTTATAAACAATTCTCTCAAGGACGTCTCCACCTTCAACTTTCACCACCTCGGTATGTGTAAGTACGGTAATTTTCTCATTATCATATGCATGTTGTGCTGTTGTTTTTGCACAGGTAAAGTCAGGCTCTCTGATAAGAATGGTTACATGCTTGCATACTTTGTCAGGAATACGCTTTCTTCCGCAGCCGCAAAGCCTCCTCCTACAACAAAGACTTCCTTTCCTTTAAAGAATTCTCCGTCACATGTAGCACAATATGCAACACCATGACCCTTAAACTTTGCCTCACCTTCAAATCCGATCATTCTGGGTGATGCACCTGTTGCAAGTACTACTCCGAAACACTCGATATCTCCCTTTGATGTATGTACCTTCTTGATATCGCCGTCCATATCAATGGAGTCAACTGTAGCAAGTAAGAATTCGGCACCGAAGTTTTCCGCCTGTTTTCTCATCTGCTCTCCGAGTTTGGCTCCTGAGATATGCTCTATACCCGGATAATTTACAACTTCAGCGGTCAGAGTTATCTGACCGCCAAACTTTTCTTTTTCTATAACAAGTACACGATAATATGCTCTGGCTAAATAAATAGCCGCTGTCAGACCTGCAGGACCTCCGCCCACAATGACTGCATCATACATGTTTTTACTCATAATGTCCCCTAATATTATAACTGACCTACAAGATCAAGACTTGGCTTTAATGTCTCAGCACCCGGCTGCCACTTAGCAGGGCAAACCTGATCGCCATGCTCATGAACGAACTGGCAAGCACGAAGCTTTCTTAAAAGCTCTTCCGCATTTCTTCCTACGCCACCTGCGTTTACTTCATAAGAAACGATCTTTCCGTCAGGATTGATGATGAAAGAACCTCTCTCTGCCAAACCGTTCTCCTCGATATATACTTCAAAATCTCTTGAAAGTACATGTGTAGGATCTGCAAGCATCGGATACTCAATCTTTGAGATACGCTCTGAATGATCATGCCATGCCTTATGTGTGAAATGTGTATCTGTTGAAACTGAATAGATCTCACATCCTGCCTCTTTAAACTCCTTATAATTCTTCTGTAAATCCTCCAGCTCTGTAGGACATACAAATGTGAAATCTGCAGGATAGAAGAAGAATACACTCCACTTTCCTAAGATATCCTTCTTAGATACCTCAACGAAATCTCCCTTATGAAATCCCTGTACGCTAAACTCTCCAACTTCCTTTGTTAATTAATGACATAACTGCCTCCTTATATAAATAAAATATTTTTTGTTCTAAATCAGTATAGGAAACATCTTTACTCAAAAGGTAAGTGATAGGTTTTCCTAACCTGTTGTTATTATATTTAACATAAAATTATTGTATACACAATAGCATTTTTTGTAATTTCGTCGTTTTAACTAATAATAATTCCTATTATTATGAATTATTTTTACACTAAAAAAAGCAAACAATATCTTTATTATAAAAAAGGATGCGATCATCTCGCATCCTGCTTAAATATATTCAATTTCAACTAAAGTCAGTCCTTTTGCCGGCATTGTCTGCCCTGCAAATTTTCTTTCCCTTGCTTTCATTATCTCTGTTATATGGCTTGGCGGATAAACTCCCCATACCGACCTTTATCAGAGTACCTGCTATAATACGAATCATATTGTAGAGGAAGCCGTCACCTCTTACCACAATAGTGATCATATCTTCATCCTGTAATACTTCCAAAGAAAAGATGGTTCTTACAGGTGATGAGGCCTGAGATTTCTGTGAGCAAAAGCTTGTAAAATCATGTGTTCCTATAAAGTATCCGCTTGCCTCTCTCATCTTCTCAACATCCAGATTGAAATAGCAAAAATGTGCATAAAGTCTTTCTGTAGGTATATCAATCTTTCTGTTCAAAATTCTATAGGTATATGTCTTTATACAGTCATTCTTTCTCGGATGCCAACCTGCTTCCACCTCGTCGGAATATTGTATTCTGATATCATCCGGAAGTCTTTGATTTATGGCAAATGCAAACTTATCTGCCGCCATTCTGGCATTGGTATCAAATACGGCCACATTTCCATAGGCATGTACTCCAGAGTCTGTTCTGGAGGCACCTATTATCTCTATTTCTTCACCTGTAAGTTTTGAAATGGCATTATTTAATACTTCTTCTATAGTTATTCCGTTAGGCTGCTTTTGCCAGCCGCAATAATTTGTACCGTCATAGGATACTATAAGTCTTATTCTTCTCATTACCCTACTTTCCTAAAAACAAAAAAACCAAAGCAATACATATAAGCATATATATCAGATAATATAAATATGCAATTATATCAATCTTCTTATATTTTAAAGGTTTGAGCTTGGTTCTGCCCTCACCTCCGTGATAGCATCTGGCTTCCATAGCCATAGCAAGATCTGTAGCTCTTCTCATTGCAGAAATAAAAAGCGGTACCAAAAGCGGAACCATTGCCTTTGCTTTTTGTATTATATTTCCCGACTCAAAATCGGCACCTCTTGCCATCTGAGCCTTCATTATTTTATCCGTTTCCTCTATCAATATGGGAATAAATCTAAGTGCAATTGACATCATCATTGATATCTCATGCACCGGTATCTTTATAACTTTCAAAAATCCAAGACTTTTTTCAAGACCGTCTGTAAGTGCATTCGGTGTTGTGGTAAGTGTCATTACTGAAGAACCTACTATAAGAAAAATCAGTCTCATTCCCATAAACAGCGATATTCTGATACCCTCTCTTGTTATCTTAAATATCCAAAGTTTAAATACCACTTCACCGTCTGTCAAAAACAGATTAAAACTTACACTTATTATAAGCAAAACAAGTACCGCTCTAAGTCCCTTCAGCATAAACCTTACAGGAACCTTTGACAGTCCTATCGCAATTACCAAAAAAAGTGTTGCAAGTCCGTAACCCGGCCATGAGTTTGCCAAGAAAAGAGAAATAATAAAAACCATAGTTCCGAAAAGTTTTGTTCTCGGGTCAAGTCTGTGTACAAAAGAATCTACAGGATAGTACTGTCCCAATGTAATATCTCTAAGCATTTTTATCCTTTCTCTTTATATATTCTAATATTTTATCCCTGGCTTCTTCTATTGTAGTAATATCGTCTCCCCAGGTCTACACCTTCTTTTTTTCAGTCTCTCCACTATATATGTTATTCCGGGAGCGCTGAGTCCTATACTTTCAAGGAACTTATACTGTTTGAAAACTTCCTTCGGCGTACCGTCTAAGACAAGTTCACCCTTATTCATAACAAGCAACCTGTCGACATATTTTGCTACATCCTCCATACTGTGTGAAACAAGGATGACAGTCATATCTCTTTTTTTCTTAAGCTCAATGATTTCATCAAATAGCTCATCTCTTCCCCTAGGATCAAGTCCTGCTGTAGGCTCATCTAAAATAAGCACTTCCGGATTCATAGCCAACACACCGGCTATGGCAACCCTTCTTTTTTGTCCTCCTGAAAGTTCAAAAGGTGACTTTTTATAATAACTTTCATCAAGACCCACTAAAGCAAGGCTCTCCTTTGCCCTTGCTTCCACCTCATCTTCAGGAAGCTTTTGATTTCTCGGTCCGAATTCCACATCTGAAAGTACGTCCACCTCAAAGAGCTGATGCTCAGGATACTGAAACACAAGTCCTACCTTCTGTCTTAATAGTCTTAGATCATATTTCGGAGCATATATATTTTCACCGTTAAAGTAAAGTTCGCCTGAAGTAGCCTTTATAAGCCCGTTCAGGTGCTGTATCAAAGTGGATTTTACCCGAACCGGTATGTCCGATAATACCTACAAACTCACCCCTTTTTTGATGGTAAATGATACATCCTTTATGGCATACTGTTCAAAATGCGGTTCCTTCTCCATATATAAAAGTTTAATTTCTTTGCTTCTATTTGCACATTATCTTGCATTATTATCTCCAAATGTGATTTATTTTAATATCGGTAAAAGATTGTCTACAAGCTCATCCAATGTAAGTATGCCGTCCGGTAAATCAAGTCCTGATTGTTTTCAGTTCAAATGCCAGCTCGGTAGTACTTGGTACATCAAGTCTAAGTTTCTTTAATTCCTCCACATGTGAGAAAAACCTCTTTCGGTGTGCCGTCCATAACTATCTTACCCTCATCCATAACTATAACTCTGTCGGCTTCTATTACCTCTTCCATATAGTGAGTGATAAGTATTACAGTAATGTTTTTCCTTTTTATTAAGTTCAAGCACCGTCTTAATAACTTCTTTTCTTCCGTTAGGATCAAGCATTGCGGTAGGCTCATCAAGTACAATACATTTTAGGCTTCATTGCCATAATACCCGCTATAGCCACTCTTTGCTTTTTGTCCCACCTGAAAGTTTATTTGGAGATTTATATCTGTAAGCAGTCATTCCTACCGCTTCGAGTGCGGCATCCACTCTCTTCCACATATCATCTGTAGGAACACCGATATTTTCTGGTCCGAATGCTACATCCTCTTCTACTACATTTCCTATAATCTGATTGTCCGGGTTTTGGAATACCATTCCCACCATCTTTCTCAAATCAAGAAGTGTTTCATCATTTGCCGTATCCAAATCAGAGATAAATACAGTACCTTCTGTAGGTAATAATATACCGTTTAAATGTTTTGCAAATGTGGATTTTCCCGGAGCCGTTATGTCCCTTAAAATCGCTACAAAATCTCCTTGAGTAATGTCAATATTTAAATTATTGATAGCTCTTTTTACATCCTCTACATTGTCCGCTTCATCTCTTGTTATATAATCAAATATAAGCTTTGTTGCCTTTACTATTCCCATATTTTCCTTTTTACTTACTTTTTTTATAAAACAAAAAAACCTCAGCAAGGTTGCTGAGGTTCTAATAACGTGCGTGAGAAGATTCGAACTCCCGACACCTTGGTCCGTAGCCAAGTGCTCTATCCAGCTGAGCTACACACACATTGCAAGTATGTATTCTACATGAACGGTGTGTATTTGTCAATAGGGTTTTTTTATATCGGGGTTGAAAAATTATGCTATTTTTCTGTGTAATCTTAATGCTTCTATTTCTTCTTTTGCTTGCTAACTCAAAACAGTTTTTTCTCATTTCCTGTATAAATCACATACACATTTTTTTATAGTTTAAGATTATAATCTAACATATTAAGATATTCTAAATTATCGTAACTGTCTGTATGTGGATTAAAATAGCTATAATATCTCATATCAAATATGATATTATCGGCATTTATATACATATGCTGTGCTTTCATGGCATCATGAAAATATCTGTATATATCTTCATCCGAATATGCTGCTCTATATGAAGGTATAATTGTAATATTAACCCTAGGATATAGTGTACATACTTCACCTGATATATCAACTTTTCTAAAAAAAGTTCACCCGTATTTAAATCAGGCAAATTAGTATATACTATTGCATAAACAAATGACAATGATGCATAATCCGAAACACTCATAATATGGTATGGAGTCCATGAAATATAATGGATACTTTTTTTCATATCAGGCATAAATTTTATATCATCAATTATTTTTTTATCATATAACATCTCCTTATAATAATTTATCAAAGACATCACACTACTGTATTGTAAGTCATTACCCCTTTTTATGGCTGTGGAACATCCGCTTCATTATAATCCTTTATTACATGATCTGCTGAGAGTAATCCCACGTTTATATCGAAATAGTGATATCCCCTTAAGCCGGTATTTTTTTCAATACCTCCATTTCTCCATACATTATCACTATCCCAGGTTGTATCAAGTATTACCCATCTTCCATTTGCCCAAAACTCATTCCATGCATGATTGGTATCCTTATTCGGATCATAGTTTTCAGGCCAATAATCACTTGATACACCCAAAGCAAATCCTGAAATTTTTTTTGCCGGAACTCCGGCTGCCCTTAACAGTGCCGCTGTCAGGTTTGAATATCCGTCACAAACGCTTCTTTTTGAATGCAATGTTCCAAGCGCTGAAGTATCAATTCCGGTATAATTTTTACTTAAATAGCTATCCCAATCATAATAAATATTATTGCATACCCAGTCATGTATTGCTACAGCTTTATCATAATCATTAGTAATTCCGGCTGTAATACTGTTTGCTAAATCTATTATTTCCTGATTATCACTTTGAATATTACTTGACGGCTGCCTATAATATGCCAGTGCTTTTTTTCGTCTGTTCTTTTTATTGTTCACTACAGCCATATTGTGATCATAGTATGGATATGGTACAAAACTTAATTTTTCCATCTTTATATAATATTTCTATATCATTTCCATAAATTAATGATTTGTAGGAACCATATCTTTCAGAAGAAGTGTACAAATTCACAGAATACTTTCCCTCAGCTATTTTTATCTAAGTAAAAGCTTATGCTTTCCTGTACTGTTACTAACTATATTGTTATATACTTCTTTACCGTTACTGTCTTTTAATATGATCCAAATATATTTATATATAGATATCACAGGTATTTTGTCTATACCAAGCAGCTTTCCACTTATGTATATACTCTTAGGATATCTTTCCGAACTGTTCATCTCTATTCTGTAATCAATATTGGTATCATAGCTATACTGACTTACATTCGTTGTTTTTTTGGCTCCTCAGAAATAATTCCGGTTTTATTTTTCAAAACTAATTTGCTCAACTACCGGACCTGTAGCAGCTACTGATGTGAACAAACTTTCCTGTACTTAGCAAAAAGTGTAACTGATAAAGCTGTTGCTCTTTTTAACAGTCTTTTTAGCTTTTTTTCTTTTCTTAAATTCATACTATACCTCTTTCTTTTTAGTGCATTTCACAAAACACTCTAATAATATTTTTATACTTTTTTTATTCCCAAAAAGAATACCTTGAACTTACATTTTACATATGTAATTTTAGTGTAAGTCCCAAGAGCCTTTATTTACAAGATTTTTGGTGTATTTTTAAAAATTTGACTTATATTACTGT
>BNJU01001072.1_pt1 | contig 155658 bp, 202 predicted proteins | sample 8539281 | NCBI WGS metagenome assembly BNJU01 (sample SAMD00202456, study PRJDB9452) | human saliva metagenome | isolation source: human saliva | place: Japan
GAACCATTCCGATTAAGGAAGAGGAAAGGGGCTTTCGGATACGATAAGAGTCTTCTTTCTACGGAAAGACCGTATTTCTTAACTTGTTCCGCGATAGGGGGATACGCTATAGTTAGCCTTGGTATATTGTTGCCGAAGCATCACGGAAACAGCAGGAAATAAGTTCATTTCGAGAAGGGAGTTCTTATGAGAAAGAAGAACGGTCGTATGCTGTTGCTTGCGACAGCGGTGGTACTCAGCGTTGCCGCCTGCGGAAACAAGGCTGCCACAAGCACTTCTGCGGAAAGCAGCACCGAGACAGAGAGCAGCATGGCGCAGGGAGAAGCGCCGAGCGGTGCGCCGGATGGAAAAGCCCCGGACGGAAAGGGCGGCCCCGGAGGAGCGCCGGGCGGAAGCAGCTCGGACATCGAGTACAAGGGCGCCGCGGAAATCACATCCGCAAGCTCGACGAGCGACCAGACTTATGTGAGCGCGACGAGCGATGAGAGCGCGCTGCTCATTTCGACTTCCGATGCGGTGAACATTGCGAATCCCCTGCTCACGAAGACCGGCGATTCCGACGGCGGCGACAACTGCAACTTTTACGGCCTCAACGCAGCGCTTCTGGTAAAAGGCGGTTCCAAGACCACGATTACCGGCGGAAGCATTACTTCCAACGCAAACGGCGCGAACGGTATGTTCTGCTACGGCGGCAACGGGGGAAAGAACGGAGAAAGCGGTGACGGCACGACAGTCACCATCAAGGACACGAAAATCACAACCATGGGCGACGGCTCCGGCGGCATTATGACAACCGGAGGCGGCATCACGAACGCTTCGAATCTGAAGGTCACGACGACAGGACAGTCCTCTGCGGCGATACGCACGGACAGAGGCGGCGGCACGGTTGTGGTAGACGGCGGCAGCTATGAGTCAAGCGGCCTCGGCTCCCCGGCGATTTATTCCACGGCGGACATCACGGTATCTAACGCAGAACTCAAGTCGTATCGCGCGGAGGGGGTCTGCATCGAGGGACTGAACTCCATTAAGCTTGAGAACTGCAATCTCACGGCGAAGAACACCGAGCGAAACGGCAATGCGACCTTCCTTGACAGCATCATGATCTATCAGTCCATGTCCGGTGATGCGGACAGCGGCACGAGCAGTTTTACGATGAACGGCGGCAGCCTGACCAGTCAGAGCGGCCATGTGTTCCACGTGACCAACACCGATGCGGTGATTACATTGAACGATGTGAAGATTGTCAACGAGGACTCCGAGAAGATACTGCTCTCTGTCTGCGCGGACGGCTGGAGCGGCGGAAAGAACATTGCGACCTTGAAGGCGAGCAAGCAGACGCTTGCGGGTGCGGTCAAGGTTGGCAACGATTCCGCCTTAAATCTTGAGCTTAGCGACGGCTCGAGCTTTGAAGGTTCCGTGGACGGCAAGATCAGCAATGCGAAGGGCGAGAGTGTTTCGACCGAAGTAGGAACCGTCTCGGTGACGCTGGACAGCACCAGTACCTGGACGCTCAGTGCGGACAGCTATGTGACTTCCTTTAACGGAGATGCGGCCAATGTGACGGCAAACGGGCACACGCTCTATGTGAACGGCGTAGCGCTCACGGGGACCAAGTAAAAAAGAGGGAAAGAGGCAGGCGCTGCAAACACTTTGTGCAGCGGCGATTGTCATCGCAATGCGCTATCGTAAGCACTAAGCCATACAGAGAAAAAGAGACGGCTTTCCGCTGTTTGGGAGGCCGTCATTTTATGCGATTGACCATGTCAATGCGAATGCGTGTAGCTCAGACGCTTCGAACGGCCGGTTCTGCTTGTGCTTCCCGCGCAAAGCTTTTATAATGTGAAGCACAGGTTTCTGTAGCTCAGTTGGATAGAGCGTTCGCCTCCAAGAAAAATGTTATCATGCGCCTAATCGAATTTCGAATTTTTTGTTCGGCGTTCGAAACGGGAAAGGGGGATTCAGAGCGGCGGGCAGAGTCATTTGATTCATGGTTTTCTTGACCATCACGGCAAAGCCTTGAAAATAAAGGAAAATCCAATATGTCTTCGTACCTCAGCTGGATAGAGGGTTCGCCTCCTAAGCGAAACGTCGGCGGTTCAAATCCGCCCGGGGACAGTTAGGAACAGGGGAAGATTGCACAATCTTCCCCTGTTTTCATCTAAAAAAACAGAGATCCGATTAGATAATTTCTAAAAAACGGCTTTTTTTCTAATTCAGGAGCAAGTCCTCAGAGGGGACACAAGCTAAAAATGGCGGGAGGTCGTGTGTTTTTCGCTGCGCAGCGGTGTACCAGTTCCTTTATCGCATGAAGATCATTTTTAGTCAGCTCAATGTCAAGCCATTCATCAATGATGAAGAGTTTTGGCCTGGCATAGGCCTGCAGGACTTTGTCATAGCGCTTTTCGTCCCAGGCGACCGTACACTCCAGAAGGAAGTCTGCCATACGAACGTATTTCACTGTTATATACTGCTTTAAGGCTTCCATCGCAAGGGCACAGGCAAGATATCCTCTGTTCCATAGTGACAGAGGTTTCCAGTATACAGGCAAACCTTTCTGCACACGTTTAAAGAAACATCATATGAAGCAGAGTATGTCCAGAGTGCCCATTGTACCGACAATGGGCCGATGGAAGGTTTTTGGGGTATTTTGAAGCGGGAAATGTACTATAGCAAGAAGTTCACCTCAAAAGGAGACCTGATTACTGCTGTTGAATCCTACATCAGGTATTACAACACAGAGCGGATCCAGCGGAAGATGCATCTGATGACACCTGCGGAATTCCATGATCATTTCGATGCTGCGGCATAAGAATACCGCCAGCCGATTATTGCTCTGACTGGCGGTAAAAAGCTTTTTAATGATTCACTGTCCTCTTGACGGGTAGCACACCATTGCGGCAGCTCCCTTCCTCTTTTCTCATTTTCCGATCCTTCCGTACCGCTTCGTGATCTCATACAGCGTCTTCACTTCCTTCTCTCCGAATTCATCCTTCAGAAGACGCCATTTCCAGTTGTTTCCGTAGGTGGAAGGAGCGTTCATCCTTTGCCTCGTTTCCGTACCCCAGAAGGTCCTGCATGGGGATGATGCAGAGTTTGCTGACGCTTCGCATGGCGGCGCAGATCAGGGGTATGTGCATCCCGGCGTCGGGAGTCGTATGGTCGCAGAAATAGTCTCTGACTGCCTCCTTCTCCTCCGGCTTCAGGCCCTCGGAAAACCAGCCGGTCACCGTCTCGTTGTCATGGGTGCCGGTGTAGACCACACTGTTCTTTTCGTAATTGTGGGGAAGGTAATCCTCCGCACAGCCAGAATCTCTTGAGTCAAAGGCAAATTCCAGGACCTTCATCCCGGGATAGCCGCTGTCCTTCACCAGCTGCCGGACACTGTCCGTCACATACCCCAGATCCTCCGCGATGATCTCCCGTCCCGGGAAGGCTTCCGAGACCTTCCGGAACAGATCCATGCCGGGTCCCTTCTCCCAATGGCCTGCTCTTGCGTCCTCCGCACCGGCAGGAATGGAAAAATATTCATCGAAGCCGCGGAAATGGTCGATCCGCATCACATCATAAATATCAAAGCAGTTTTTAAGACGTTTCAGCCACCAGGTAAAACAGGTCTTTTTGTGATAGTCCCAGTCATAGAGTGGGTTGCCCCAGAGCTGTCCCACAGCGCTGAAGCCATCCGGCGGGCAGCCCGCCGCCGCGGTCTGTCGGCGGTTTTCATCCAGCTGGAAAAGTTCCGGATCCGCCCAGACGTCTGAACTGTCCAGGGATACATAGATCGGGATGTCTCCGATGATCCGTATTCCCTTCCGGTTCACGTAGTCCTTCAGCTGCATCCACTCTTCGTAAAACTCAAACTGCAGGAAACTGCAGAAACCGATGCCTTCCTCCAGGCGTTCCCGCGCCGCGGCCAAGGCTTCCGGATCCCTGAGTCTCAGCGAATCTTCCCATTCGTACCAGGGCCTTCCTCCGTTCTCTTCCTTCAGAGCCATGAACAGCGCGTAGTCCGGAAGCCATTCCGTCTTCTCCGTGAACGCCCGGAACTTCTCATTCTCTTCGATCCGGCTGTTTCTGTACGCCTTCCGGAGCAGCTCATAGCGGCGTTGGTACTGCAGCACGTAATCCACACCGCGCGGGTCGGAAGAAAGGCCGGCTTCGCGGCAGTCCGCCTCAGTGATCCATCCCTTTTCCACCAGCGTCTCAGGTGAAATGTAGTAAGGGTTGCCCGCGAAGGTGGAGAAGGACTGGTACGGTGAATCTCCGTATCCCACCGGCCCCAGCGGCAGGATCTGCCAGTAACTCTGGCCCGCCTCTGAAAGGCGGTCCGCAAACTCATATGCTTCCCTGCTGAAGCAGCCGATCCCGTATTCGGAAGGAAGGCTGCTGATGGCAAGAAGAATTCCGCTTTCTCTCATGCTGTCTGCTCCTTTATTCATTCGATCACCGCCAAGACTCCGAAATGGTCGGAAAGCACCGGCCCGCTGATCCCGTTCAGGACCACCTTTGACTGAAGCACCCCTGTGCCTTTTTGCGGTCCAGATATAATCCAGGCGCATGCCCGTATGTTCACCGTCCCTCCATCCGTCGATGTTTCCCGGAACGGTGATGCCGCTGTCTTTTATTTCGGCATCCTCATAACTGTCCCGCCACCCGAGGTCCAGGACCATGTCCCTTCCCTCTCCGCGGATCGCTGCGGGACTGTTGAAATCTCCCATAGGAAACTGTCAGAACCGTCCTGCGGACGAAGCTTCCCTTTCGCGGAGCGCCTTCTGCAGCCGTTCCATCTGCCCCCGGAAGTTTTCCTCCGGATCATTCCACCATCCCATGTGGACGCTCAAAAAGGCAGGCCCGTCAGCGGTGCAGGCTGCCAGCGCCTTCCGGGTCTTCCAGTTGGAGAAGTCCCGGACGCCGGAAATATAGAAACTGTCCGCGCCTGTAACAGGGCGGCGGCTGAAGATGGCCAGACCCTCATTGTATTTTCCGTACCCGAGCTTCGCTCCGGTCCAGGTCCACCAGTACTCCTGCTGCAGGCCCTGAAGTTCCTCCGCCAGGACCAGCGCACAGTTATCCTCCCGGACGCGGGAGTCCGGTCCGGCAGGCACCCAATGCATGGGGAGGGGCCGGAGACCACCGGCCTGTCCTCCTCTTCACTGCATTCCTGGATCGCCGCGGCATCGATCTCTTCTTCCTTCATAAATGCCGCCAGCGCCTTCATCTTCTGATGATAAAGTTCCGGTTCAAAGTCACTTCCATGGCTGTGAATATTGATAGTAAGCAGTCTCATAGTTCTTTCCTCTGCGTATTGAGCAAAATCTGCCCGGTGAGCAGGCTCCCCGTTCATATTTCGCTCATTTTTTTCCGGGTGCTGAATTGTTACAGGATATCGTTGATATCCGATTTCAGCACGTCCGCCTTTGGGTCCGTAAATTGCCTGGATGCCGTTGTCTTTCTTCACAAGGCCCATGGCGCCCTCTGCCTTCCACGCCGGAAGTTCAGCCACCTTGGAGAGATCCTTCACTGTCACGCGGAGCCTGGTCATGCAGGCGTCCACAAATTCAATGTTCTCCCGTCCGCCAAGGAGGGCGATGATACGCTCGGGCTGGCTGTTCCCGCCCGCTGCGTTTCCTGCCGCGCCGGCAGCGGGGCCTGCCTCTTCCTTGCCTTCGTCATCCATGTAGTTTCCCAGACGGCCCGGCGTAGCGTAGCCGAACTTTCCGATCATGAAATACGCCACAAAGTAACCGATCGCAAAGAAGACGACCACGCAGATTACAAAGTTTACCAGGTCCCCGGCAAGCCCTGCCTTCAGCGCCATGGGAACGCGGGTCAGGAACTCCAGGTTCCCGAAGGAATGAAGCCTGAGGTGGATAATGCCGGCCATGGCGAACGCGCAGCCCTGGAGAACTGCGTACACCAAGTAGAGCGGCAGTGCGCAGAACATAAACATGAACTCCAGAGGTTCCGTGACACCGGTCAGGAAGACCGCGGCCGCAGTGGAGATCAGCATGGACTTGTACTTTGCCCTGTGCTCCGGCTCCACCCTGGCGGTAGATCGCCAGGGCGATGCCGAGAAGAAGGCCTGTGGCGCCGATCATCTGGCCAACCTTGAAGCGGGCAGGCGTCACCGTGGTGAGGAGGTTCGTATGAGCAGCGGTATCGCCCGCGTTCTTAAAGTTGATGAGATCCGTGGTCCAGGCGAGCCAAAGCGGATCCCTGTCCGAACACCTGGGTCCCGGCGTTGCTTCCCGTAAGGATCGTGTAGGTGCCTCCGAAAGAGGTATAGTTCATGGGAATGGTCAGCATGTGGTGCAGGCCGAAGGGGAGCAGCAGACGCTCCAGAGTGCCGTAGATAAACGGGGCAAGAATGGGGGAGGTGGAGCTGGAGTTCGCGATCCACACACCGAAATCATTGATGCCGCCCTGGACCACCGGCCACACTACGCTTAAGAGGATCGCCGTCACCGTAGAGTAGAAGATCACCACCAGGGGAACAAATCTCTTGCCGTTAAAGAAAGACAGCGCGTCCGGAAGCTTCCGGAAGTTATAATACTTATTGATGCGTTGGCGCCCACGAAACCGGCGATAATACCTACGAACACGCCCATGTTCAGCGCGGGCCTTCCCAGGATGTTGACAAAGTAATCCTTCACCAGGATCTCTTTTCCGAGCAGCGTGTGGGTGACTGCCGTCGGATCTTCCAGCATGGCCGAGCTCACACCCAGCATGGCGCCGGTGACGACATTGATGAGACAGAAAGCAATGACTGCGGCAAAGGCGCCTCCTGCTTTCTCCTTCGCCCAGGAACCGCCGATGGCGGCAGCAAACAGGATGTGCAGGTTTCCGATGATCGCCCAGCCGATCTGGGCCATGGTATTGCCCGCCATGAGGCCGAAGCCTTCCGGGAAGCTCATCGTCAGAATGTTGCCGAGACTGATCATTAGACCCGCGGCGGGCATGACCGCGATCACGGTCATGAGGGACTTGCCGAGCTTCTGCAGGAAGTCAAAATCGATGGGGAACTTCTTTTTGGCGGGGGTGCTGCCGCAGCTGCCTTGCCTGCCGGCTGTGCGTCCGAGGGGGCCGCTTTCTGCGCATCTCCATCCGCGGCGGCTGCCGCATCCACGCTGATCTCCGCAGTCATGATCTCTTCCCCATGGCGGATCTCTCCTGTCTTTACAGAGAAGCTTCCCTCCTCTGCTCCGTCTGTCACCAGCACCGGCGTCACCGTGTTGATGCCCTTTGACTTCAGGAAGTCCATATCCGCTATACAGAGAAGCTGACCCGCTTTCACTCTGTCCCCCACCTTCACCTTCGGGGAGAACCCTTCTCCCTTCAGGTTCACGGTCTCAAGGCCAAAGTGGACGATCATTTCGATCCCGGCGTCAGACCGGATTCCGTATGCATGAAGGCTCTCCGGAATAGAGACGATCTCGCCGTCTATCGGGCTGTAAATGTTTCCATTCTCAGGAATCACGGCTGCGCCGTCTCCCAGCACCTTTTCCGCGAAAACCTCATCCGGCACTTCCTCCAGCGGTATCACCCTGCCATCCAGAGGGGACAGTATCAACATCCTACTCATTTCCTGCTCCTTTCTGTTCATTTCCCGTCTCTTTTTAGTGTAATTTCAAGCTGTTTTCCATCTTCCCAAAGGTGTTTCAGCTCCGCAAGATACTTGCCACGGAAAAGGCGCGAAATGCCCCTGAGTAGGAAGAAAGAACTCTTCTCCGTTGTCTTTCCAATGGTTTTTGGAGTCAAGACCGCCGTCAAGCACAACGGCATGGATGTGGGGATGGAAGTTCATCTCACTCCCCAGGTATGGAGAATACAGATGTACCCGATATCCGCACCAAGATACTTGCTGTCTGAGGCCGGTTTCCGCAGTGTGTCAGATGAAGCGTGATAAAGGGCATCATACAGAAGCTTCTGGTTGCTATAGATTACCGGGTTCAGTTCCTCCGGGACAGTGAAGACTACGTGGAAGTATGGCGCATCCAGTACATCTTCCCGGCGGGCGCCCACCCACTTTTCCTTTGGGAACTCCTGGCACATACCATCCCGACAGCCTTTTGATACAGGCGCGCCGCAGGAAATGAAAAATGTGCAGAATAGTGCAGCCTGTATTTAAATAGTATACTCGTTTTTACGATCTTCTTAAAACGGAGAAATGTTGTATAAAGCCTTAATTTACGGGCTTTTTTTGTATTCTGGCGCCCGTGGGAGCGGTATTCCCTCGGGGACATTCCGTATTTGCGGCGGAAGCGCCGGATAAAATAAGAGAAGTTGTCGAACCCGCACAGGGAGGCGATGGCACCGACAGAGTCCGGGCGCTCCCTGAGCAGATAGGACGCGTATCTGAGCCGGTAATCCGACAGGTATTCGCCGAAAGTGAATCCCGTCTCGCGGCGGAAGACCCGCATGAAGTGAGCGTCGCTGTAGTCAATAAGACTTGCGGCGTCGCTTACCGTGATCGGCTCCGAAAAGTGATTCTGGACGTAGAGCAGGACCTGCTTGATGGCGTCCTCGTAGGGGGACGGCGGTAAGCTTTCCTCGCGGATCCGATGGGTGTAGAGCGCAAAGAAAAAACGAAACAGGCTGCTGCGCACCAAAAGAGAATAGCCGTCAGGCCTCTTGCTGCAGGCATCGTCAGCCGCGTCAAGGGCAGCGGATACCTCGGCGTGCATCGCGGTGTCCGCGTAGATCGGGCGGGGGAAGCGCAGGGTCCCCATCTGCAGAGGGGTCAGAATATTGCGCCTTGCCCAGTCGTTTTCAACCTGATTGTCCAAAAGGGAGAGGGGGAATATGATATTCTCGTACTCCATCCGCACGCCGGGGTCGCCGTCGATGGCGTGGAGTTCACCGGGGAGGATGGGCATGATGGAACCGGCCATGACGGGATATTTGCGGGAAGAGGCAGTCACTGTGCCGCGCCCTTTTTTGACATAGATGATCTCCATCTGGTCGTGCCAGTGCAGATCCACCCGGGCAAAGTCCTGGGGGATGGTACCCAGGTAAGTGTTGTAGGCGAAACCCGGCTGCTCATGCAGCAGGGTCTCTCTGTATTGTGAGTATTCCTCGAGATTCATAAAAACGGAACCCTTCTTTGTGCCCTTCTTTGTGCTGAATTAATTAATATCATTATTGTACTATTATTTGCCGCTATTCTGCAAGATTATCACACATATAAATCATTATAATGCATTCTAATAAATGGAACCATTGTAAGCAGCGGAGATCTTCCGCAGGAGGCAGTAATGGATACATTAAAACTCAGAGATTACACTGGAAAAGCACTTAGCGAGTGCACGATTCTGGAACTTTACAACGCGGCGCTGGCCCTGACGCAGGACGCCTGCAGGAACAGGGGATACAACAGCGGAAAGAAGAAAGTTTACTATATTTCGGCAGAATTCCTGATCGGTAAACTTCTTTCCAACAACCTGATCAACCTCGGCATCTACGATGATGTGAAAGCGGAACTGGCTGAGGCTGGGAAAGACATTACGGAGCTGGAGGAATTTGAATACGAGCCCTCCCTCGGAAACGGCGGCCTTGGCAGACTTGCAGCCTGCTTCATCGACAGCCTTGCGACACTGGGCCTTCCCGCTGACGGCGTAGGCCTGGCCTACCACTGCGGTCTGTTCAAACAGTCCTTCGAGGACCGCAAGCAGCACATGAGACCTGACTACTGGCGCGAGTGGGGCATGGCCAACTGGATGAAGCGCACCGACAAGCACTATAAGGTGCAGTGCGGCGATCTGGAGCTTCTTTCCACCATGTATGAGATCGATGTCACAGGTTACGGAAGCAAGTGCGGACGCCTTCGTCTCTTTGACCTGGACACGGTCAATGAGGGACTGATCGGCTCGGGTATCGGTTTTGACAAAAAAGAGATCGAGAAAAACCTGACCCTCTTCCTGTATCCCGATGACAGCGATGAGGACGGAAAGCTTCTCCGCGTCTATCAGGAGTATTTCATGGTCAGCAATGCCGCCCAGCTGATCCTCGACGAGTGCGTGGAGCGCGGCAGCAACCTGCATGACCTTGCCGACTACGCGGCGATCCAGATCAACGATACGCACCCTTTCTCTGGTCATTCCGGAACTGGTGCGCCTTCTGACCGAAAAGGGCATTGAGGAGAAAGAAGCATATCAGATTGTGACTGATGTCTGTGCTTACACGAACCACACGATCCTTGCTGAGGCACTGGAGACATGGCCCCAGCACTTCTTCAAGGCTGTCGTGCCGCACCTTATGCCGATCATCAAGAGGATGAATGACGCTGTTAAGGCAAAATATGAAGAACCTTCCGTTCAGATCATCGACGAGTACGGCAACGTGCATATGGCCCACATGGACATTCACTACAGCCACTCCGTGAACGGCGTCGCGAGACTTCACACTGACATTCTCAAGGAGACAGAGCTCAACAATTTCTACAAGCTCTATCCCGAGAAGTTCAACAACAAGACTAACGGCATCACTTTCCGCAGATGGGTCATCGAGTGCAACCCTGAGCTGACAGAGCTGATCACCGAGAAGATCGGCGAGGGCTGGAAGACGGACGCCAGACAGCTTGAGCAGCTTATTCCTTACGCGGAGGATGAGACTTTCCTGCAGTGCATCCTGAACAGGAAGAACACGAAAAAACACAAGTTCTCCGCATGGCTTGAACAATATCAGGGCGACAAGGTTGACCCCGAGTCCGTCTATGACGTGCAGATTAAGCGCCTGCACGAGTACAAGAGACAGCAGCTCAACCTCCTGTGGGCCATCGACCGTTACCTGCACATCAAGGACGGTTACAGGCCGAGAAGACCGGTCACGGTATTTTTTGGCGCAAAGGCAGCTCCTGCCTATGTGATCGCCAAGGATATAATCCATGCGATCCTCGCCTTCAGCAGCATCGTGAACAACGACCCTGAAGTGAGTCCTTACCTCAAGGTCGTCATGCTTCGCAACTACAACGTGTCCATGGCGGAGAAACTGATCCCCGCATCGGACATTTCCGAGCAGATCTCACTGGCCTCCAAGCGAAGCCAGCGGGACCGGCAATATGAAGTTCATGCTCAACGGCGCTGTGACGCTGGGAACCATGGACGGAGCGAACGTCGAGATCGCGGAACTTGTCGGGGAAGACAATATTTTCACCTTCGGACAGTCCTCCGAGGAGGTCATCGAGCACTATAAGAACGCGGATTACGTCGCAAAGAACTGGTATAAGAAGGACAAGAGACTTGCCGCGGCTGTGGACTTCCTGGTCAGTGAAGAGATGCTCGAAGCCGGCGACAGGGAAAGCTTTCCAGCAGCTCTATGACGAGCTGCTGGGCAAAAGACTGGTTCATGACATTCCCTGACTTCGAGAGTTACTGCAAGACCAAGGACAAGGCTCTGGCAGCTTATGAGGACAGAATGGGCTGGGCGAAGAAGATGGCAGTCAATATCGCCAAGGCGGGCTACTTCTCCTCCGACAGAACGATCGACCAGTACAACAATGATATCTGGCATTTGAGAAAGACTGCTGACCGCAGGGAACAGAATATCGTGCAGAGAAAACCCCGGAGATCCGATTTCCGGGGGTTTTAACTTGCCCCATTAAGGCCTCTCTGCAATAATAAAAGTGGAGGATTATGTCAAAAGCGGGGCATTATTGCAGCGGAGATTTTAATGCTCCGCCATCTCATGGTAGATGGTATTGAGTTCCTGATTATACCAGTCATTGTTATGGATCACAGCTGTCTTGGTATTATCCGGAACCAGGATACGGGTAACACCGCCGAAGTACTCATACATATGTACATGAGCTGTGATCCAGGCACGCTGTTTCTCATCGATAAAGGCTTCAACGTAAGGGTACTGGCTGTACGTCATAACGCCTACAAAGAGAAATGCCGGGATGATCTCACCGGTATCCGGATCGGTGATCTGAGCAGGATCTCCGGCCCAATCGACCTCGATCTGCTCACCGGGCTTTCGGTTGATATGCATCGTAGCACGGCGTTTCTGTTCGTCCTGCTGGATGTAATAGCAGAACTGGGAATACATTAGGGGATCGTCGCCGGACTGGCGGCACTCCTCCAGGTATTCCGTCCAGAGGAGTTTTTTGTTGACTCCGTTGCGAAGCAACTCCTTCTGGATGTAGTTGAAGTCAGGCATCCGTTTTGTTGATGACACTAGATGACGACAGAAAGAATAACGCCGAGCTGTTCGAGAGGGCATTTTATAGTGGCAAGGGAACAGAAGTGGCAGAGGAGGAATCCAAAGTACAGGCGGATGTGAAGGTAGCGAAGCGAAAGTCAGCGAAGCCAAAGACAGGAGTCGGTGATGTGGATCCCGCTTTGTTGGGAAAAATTCTGGCAAATCCGGAACTGGCCACCCTGCTGACGACCTTGGCCAAAGGCTTGACTCAAAGTTAAAGTCGAAGTACCGGCCCAAAGTTTACATAGAGAGTATTGCAAAAACCGATTCACTTCGAAGCGGAAAGGCAATACTCTCTTTTGCTATCCTTTTCCCCAACGAACGCTTTTCGGGGATTTGTTGAAGGGTGGATTTTCTGCTAATATAGGCGATAGCTGAAAAGAGTTCTTCTTCTCTTTGTTAGAAAAATCTAAAAACCGTCTAATAAGACGCTGTGGATATCTAACGACAAGGGGGAACATCGACGAGCCGGAATGAACTCGGAATGCGAAAAATCCTTGATATACAAAGGCTTTCACGTACATAGGTGAACATGGAAAAAGAGTTCTATGGTTCTCCTAAGAAAAATGTTATCATGCGCCAAAACGAATTTCGAATTTTTTGCTCGGCGTTCGAAACGGGAAAGGGGGATTCAGAGCGCCGAAGTGCGGCGAGCAGAGTCATTTGATTCATGGTTTTCTTGATCATCACGGCAAAGCCTTGAAAATAAAGGAAAATCCAATATGTCTTCGTACCTCAGCTGGATAGAGGGTTCGCCTCCTAAGCGAAACGTCGGCGGTTCAAATCCGCCCGGGGACAGGTCTGGACAGGGGAAGATTGCACAATCTTCCCCTGTTTTCATCTAAAAAAACAGAGATCCGATTAGATGCAATCTAAAATACAGGCTTTTTTTCTAATTCCGGAGTAAGTCCTCAGAGGGGACGCAAGCTAAAAATGGCGGGAGGTCGTGAGTTTTTTGCTGCGCAGCAGTGTTTACCGGTGCTCAAACCGGAAAAACAAATTAGAAATATGGCAATTATATACGGAGCATGTCTAAAGGTGTTAGAAATTAAGTCCCGAGGATTTTAGATTTCCAAAGGCATGCGCCTTGGTTAGCCCGATTCCTCTCACAGTCATCCCATACGATATCTTACATAGCCCTGTAGTGAAGAAAATTCACTGCGGGGCTTTGTCGTCTCCGGATTTTCCGGAGGCGCAGCAAAGAGAGGAGGATATCAGCTTGAGAGGGAACAAACAGAAACGAAGGAGAGTCATTCTGGTGGAGGGTGTTCGCTACTACGATGACAAGCCGGAAAGCTGCAGGTGCTGCTTCTTCTGGAAAAACCGCAAGGCCGGTTGCATCCTGGAAGAGCGGAACTGCTACTATCTGGCCGAGACCGTGAAGAGCGAGCAGGAAAAGAAATGCGAGGGCTGTTGCTATGCGAAAACACAGCCCTGTGTCAGCGCCTGCTGTTACAAGGAGCTGGACAGGTGGCTCCTGGCAAGCAGAGAGATGCGCGGGGAGAAGGGCGGGGCGCAAAATGAGCAGGAATGAAGAACTCTTTCGCCGGTATGAGAAGCTGACAAGGGAAGCAAAAAAGACAGGCTGGAAATCAAAGGACAGGCCTGTTAGCTGTGCCCGCTGTAGCTTCTGCCGTCCGGAATTCAAGTACCGTAACTGCCAGTTCAGTAGCTGTCCTTTCGGCGCGGAGAAGGATGTATTCCGTAAAAAGCCGCTCAAACGAGACAGGTTTTCCTGAAAAGAGGTGGTGATGATGCTTGTTTGATTATTTCTACGGAGCCCAGGCAGAACAGTTTTCTTTCTACCGGGTTCCCAAAGTGCTGTTTACCAAGGAGCAGTTTAAGCAGCTGTCGGCGGAAGCCAAAATTCTGTACGGCATCATGCTCGATAAGCTGAATCTGTCCGTCAAGAACAAGTGGGTGGATGAAAAGGGGCGGGTGTATATCATCTACACCATCGAACAGATCATGGCAGACATGAACTGTGCCGACCAGAAAGCCACGAAGCTTCTGGATGAGCTTGAAAGAAATGCGGTCTGATTGAGCGGAAACGGCAGGGACTCGGAAAGCCGAATCTGATCTTCGTAAAGAATTTCATTACCGGTGTGGAAGGCTCTCTGATGGCACAAATTCAGAATCGTGAAAACCACGATTCCGGAGCCGTGAATATCACAACTGCAGATTACCCGAAATCACGAGGAATCAATACTAATCATAACAATACTGAGAATAATGATATCAATCCCATCCAATCGGGATACGATGAGGATGGAATCAGTGAACGCAACAAGTATGAGCGCTATTTCAGAGAATCACTGTCCATTGACGTGCTGCTTCGGGAGAATCTCGGCGAAGAGGAAACCATTCTCGGCATTCTGGATCTCCTGGTGGATGTCTGCTGTTTCAGGCGAAGCGTTATCCGTATTGCCGGTGATGATAAGCCGCTCGCAGTGGTGAAGAGTCGCTTCATGAAGCTGAACGCAGAGCATATCCGCTATGTTCTGAAGTGCCTTTCCGAGAACACGACCAGGGTGCGGAATATCAGACAGTATCTCTTGACCGCGCTCTACAACGCGCCAGCGACAATCCGCCCCTTTTATCAGGCGTGGGTAAATAACGACATGGCCACAGGCCAGTTTTAGGGAGGTGATCAATCAATGTCGAAGCCACAGTGATGGCAGTCGTCAACCAGAAGGGGGGAACCGGCAAGACCACCACCTGTGAAAATCTAGGAATCGGTCTTGTCAGAGAAGGGAAGCGGGTGCTGTTAATCGATACGGATCCGCAGGGCTCTCTTACGATTGCGTTAGGGCATTCCAGACCGGATGACCTTCCGGTCACTCTGACAGATTTGATGGCAAAGGTCATGCAGGATCAGCCGCTTTCGCCGAAGGAGGGGATCCTACAGCATGAAGAAGGCGTCGAGCTTGTCCCCGCAAATATCACGTTGTCAGGTCTTGAGGTTTCATTGGTCAATGCCATGAGTCGGGAAACGGTTCTGAAACAATATCTGGAGACCGTGAAGGATCGCTATGATTTCATTTTGCTGGACTGTATGCCTTCTCTCGGGGATGCTCACCGTCAATGCACTTGCGGCATCGGATCAGGTGCTGATTCCCGTTCAGGCCAATTATCTTTCTGCCAAAGGTCTGGAACAGCTGCTTCAGACAGTCAACAAGGTGAAGCGCCAGATTAATCCGAAGCTCAGGATTGAAGGGATACTGCTGACCATGGTGGATTACCGCACGAATTTCGCAAAAGAGATCAGCGCTCTGATTCGTGACACCTATGGCGGAAGGCTGAAGGTCTATGATGCGGATATTCCGCGTTCCGTCCGGGCGGCCGAAATCAGCGCCGAGGGTGTGAGCATTTTCAAACATGATCCCGGCGGCAAGGTCGCCGAGGCCTACCGGAGCCTGACAAAGGAGGTGATGGCAAATGCCGAAAAGAGGCGGAAACATCAGCTTGACCAGCTACGATGATATCTTTGAGACAGATGAGAGCCGCGCGGAAAGCCAGCTTGAACGTGTGCAGAGCATCCGTCTCAGCGCGCTGGTGCCCTTTAAGGAGCATCCTTTCAAGGTGGTGGATGACGAAGCCATGCTCCGGACCACGGAGAGTATTGCTCAATACGGCGTCTTGACGCCTCTGATTGCACGGCCGCTGGAGGATGGCAGCTACGAGATTATCTCCGGACACAGGAGAGCGCACGCAGCAGAACTTGCGGGACTCACAGAAGTGCCGGTGCTGGTTCGCCGTATGGATGACGATGCAGCGACAGTTCTCATGGTAGATTCCAACCTGCAGCGAGAAACATTCTGCCCAGTGAGAGAGCCTATGCGTACAAGATGAAAAACGAAGCGATGAAACGCCAAGCTGGACGACCGCCCAAAGAAAATTGTGGCCAACTTGACCACAATTTATTTGGCAGAAAAACGGTTGAGGTTATAGCAGGCGAGTCCGGTGATAGTGTTAAGCAAGTTCAGCGTTTTATCCGTCTCACCAACCTTATTCCCGAAGTGCTGGACATGGTCGATCAGAAGCAGATCTCCTTCAACCCCGCAGTTGAGCTTTCTTACCTGAAAGCAGAGGAACAGGAAATGTTTATCCAGGCCATGGATGAGGTACAGGCAGCACCGTCTCTTTCCCAGGCACAGCGTCTGAAAAAGCTGAGTCAGGAAGGCGGTTTCACCCTGGATGCCGCAAGAGAAATCATGAATGAAGTAAAGAAAGGAGATCTTGAGCGGGTTACCTTTCGGAACGAGCAGCTTAGGAAGTACTTTCCCAGATCCTACACCACGCAACAGATGCAGAACACCATTCTGAAACTCCTTGATCAGTGGCAGAAAAAGAAAGTCCGGGATCAGGAACGATAATGCAATACCCAGTGAACAGCGCCTTTGAGGAATCGAGGGCGTTTTTCTTTTGCCAAAATCAGGCAAGAAAGGAACGATAGCAAATGACCCAAGAAACAATGGCGCGTATGGCGGAGACCATGCGTCATTTCCAGCAGACCAAGAAGGTAAAGATTCTCACCGAAAAGTGGAAGGAGTTTTTAAGCGAGACCGGTGAGATTTTGGAAAAACTGACCGATGTGATTACAGGTGAAGAAGATGAAGACGAAGAGGACTACGAAGAGGAGGCCATCGTACTCTACGCGGAACCCAACAACAGCTTCCACCTTGTTGAGGAGGTCGAGGCGATTGAGGAAATCATGCTGAATCATAGCATGTCCGGTTTTTATCAGTCACTTCATTACGGACGAGCTGATGGCGATGTACCCGAAGGAATATGCCCGAGCGCGTAAGGACGGAAGTGTCCTGGTGACCGGACCTCTCTATATCGCGCATCCTGTTATCAATGAGGATGAGCTGGATGCCTGCATGGATTTAAGCGCAGTGGAGTTCTGTGAAGCGCTGGCATACTTCACTTCTCACACCATTTATGCGAAAAACAATGCGGAAACGATCGGCTTTCTGCTGGAAAAGGAGGACTGACACATGGATTTTGATGTTTTCAAAAAGGCAGTAATGGATGAAATGCGCGAGCGCTTTCCGAATCTTGAATTCGGATCCCGGGAGATGAAAAAGCTACAGGGAGAGTCCTATGAGGGGCTCATGGTAACGAGTCCCGGCAGCAAGGTGAGCGCAAGCCTGAACCTGGATGCCTACTATGAGCGTACCAATACCGGTGCTTCCGAGCATCAGGTGATGGACTTGATTGAGAGTGCGGTTCGGGAGGCTTCTCAGAACATGCCGCAGCTTGACTGGAAGGTCCTCGGCAACTATGAGCAGATGAAGGAAACTTTGATGCTGCAGATGATTCCGGTTAAGGGAAACGAAGAGAAACTTGCCGAGATTCCCCATGAGACAGTAGAGGACATGGCGGTGGTCTATCGCTTTGACTTAGGCAGCAATGAACGCGGAACGTCCAGCGTTCTGGTGACCGATACGATGCTAAAGAGCTACGGCATCACCAGGGAGCGGCTGGCGGCGGATGCAATCGACGCAGCCGTTAGAAGTCATCCGGCAAGTCTTCGGAACATGAATGAGGTCCTGCAGGAGATGGCAGGTGACAGGGCTGACGATTACCGTTCCAATGAGCCTTCTCCGCTTTGGGTGGCAACAGTCGAGGGCGGCATGAACGGAGCCGCAGTGATCCGATACCCGGGATTTCTTGACCGGGCGGTTGAGACAATCGGCGGGGATTTTTACGTGCTGCCCTCCTCTATCCATGAAGTTTTGCTGGTTGCCGATGACGGCAGCGTTGCGCTGACGCATCTTGAGCAGATGGTGCGAGACATCAACGAAGCTGAAGTTGCCCCGGCGGACCGGCTTTCCGACAGCGTGTTTCACTATGACAGCGAGGCACACATCTTTGAGAACGCCCGCAGCTTTGAACTCCGTGAGGCCATGCTGGCAGAGGCGCTCTTTGCAGAAGATGAACCGGAACAGCCTAAGAGCCTCACCGTACTTCTGGTAGAGCCGAACCGGTATCCGAAAGTCGTTGAGATCGGATCTGATCTTTCGAATCTGCAGAAGGCCGTTGGCGGCTATATCGAGGTGGTCTATCCCTTTGAGGAGAAGGTCGGCTTAATAGTAAATGAAGAAGGCAAGATGAACGGCCTGCCGCTCAACCGGGCGCTCCGTGATGAGAATGGCGAGGTCTATGACGTAGTTGCCGGGTCTTTTCTGGTAACCGGTCTCACCGAGGAAAGCTTCGCCTCTCTGACACAGGCACAGATTAACAAGTTCGAGAAGCTCTTCCATCAGCCGGAGGCATTTCTCCGTATGGGCAATCATATTATGGCGCTTCCCATCCCTAAGAAGGAACAGGAAACAAGGAAGGCTGCCAAGGCAAGGGATACCGATACGGTCGGCTCTAAATCGAAACCGAGGAAAACCGGGCACGACGAACGTTAAAGAAAGGAGGTGATGACGCTTGCAGGAAGAGGTCGAGAACAGGACAGTCAATCTGGCAATCAGTACGACAAAGCTGACTGCACGCATTACGCTTCGCCTGGCTTTGTGGGGCATTCGGAAACTGAAGGAAAGTGAGGCAAAGGCCGAAGCCAAACGGAATCTTCCGCCGAAAGGCAAGCAGACCATACGGGAACTGGTAGGTCAGAATCAGGGAGTCACCAACATCGACATCGCAGGAACAGACCTGAAGGGCTTTGAAAAGCATGCCAGAGAATTCGGTGTGGACTATGCTATTACCAGGGATAAGTCGGTGAATCCGCCGAAGTATCTTGTGTTCTTTAAGGCGCGGGATGCGGATGCCATGACGGCCGCCTTCAATGCGTACTCCGCAGAGGTCTTTGCCAAAAACAAGCGTCCGAGCGTGCTGAAGACATTGCACAAGCTGATGGATGCAATCAGGGACATTCCGGCAAGGGTGATTAGCAGGGACAGGCAGAGGGAGCAGTCGCGATGAGGGTTGATAGCGGAAGGCTGAGGAAACGCCTGATTTTGAATATCCCCTATCTCTTGTGTGGTCTTATCTGTACCAATTTTGGGGAGGCATGGCGCATGGCGGAAGGCGTCAATGCATCGGAAAAGCTATTGTCATTATTTTCGACACTTGGCATAGCGTTTGCCTCTCCGCTTCCGAGTTTTCACATGCCGGATCTGATGATAGGTCTGATCTGTGGTGTTTGTTTTAAGCTTGCCGTTCATCTGAAAGGCAAAAACACAAAGAAATACAGGCGCAATGCGGAATACGGTTCTGCCCGCTGGGGCGGCCCGAATGACATTGCGCCATTCATGGATCCGGTTTTTGAAAACAATGTGCTTCTCACCAAGACAGAGCGGCTCATGATGAGCAACCGGCCAAAGAATCCCGCCAATGCAAGAAATAAGAATGTGCTGATTGTCGGCGGTTCCGGTTCCGGTAAGACAAGGTTCTGGATTAAGCCGAATCTCCTTCAGCTTCACAGCTCCTATGTTTTAACCGATCCGAAAGGATTAACCTTTTAGGGACAGAGAAAATAACAAAAACTTGGAAAGGAGGTAATTCTCATGTCAAATACGAAAAGAACAGGACAAACAGCCCTTTATGAGCGTTTAAGTCGAGATGATGAAATGCAAGGAGAAAGCAATTCCATCACCAATCAAAAGCAACTACTTGAAAGCTATGCCAAAAGAAACGGCTTTGTAAATATCTATCACTATACCGATGATGGAGTAAGCGGAACAACCTTTGATAGAGAGGGATTTCAAAAAATGATAAAAGCAGTAGAAGAAAACAAAGTATCTACTGTGATAGTAAAAGATATGAGTAGGTTTGGCAGAGACTACCTCAAAGTAGGTTTTTACACCGAAATACTTTTCAAAGAAAAGGGAGTAAGGTTTATCGCCATCAATAACGGAATAGACAGTGAAAAACAAGCAGAAAGCGACTTTACCCCATTTCTAAATATCATGAACGAATGGTATGCAAGAGATACATCAAGAAAAATACAATCTATCTTCAGGGCAAGAATGGAAGAGGGGAAAAGAGTATCTCCAAGCGTACCATACGGCTATTACAGAAACCCAAAGAACAAACAGGAGCTACTTGTCGATAAAGAGAGTGCAAAGGTCGTAAAACGCATTTACAGGCTTGTAATAGAGGGATATGGAGTAACACAGATAGCAGATATACTAACCAAAGACAAAGTCCTTATCCCATCAGCCTATGCAGAAACCCATTATCCCGAAAATAACCATAGCTCAAAGAAAAGAGGAATAGAAGACCCATATTTTTGGACACCGACCACAGTAGGTTATATCTTAGAAAAAAGAGAATATATGGGGCATACTGTATTAGGAAAGACAATTAGTTTAGACTATAAAACCAAAAAAAGAAGAAAGGCAAAAAGAAAAATGAACTCATTATCTTCAAAAATACCCACGAAGCCATCATTGACGAAGAAACATGGAATAACGCCCAAAGGTTAAGAAAAACAGTGAGAAGAAGTCCAAAGTATGGTACAACCTCACACCCATTCACAGGGCTTTTAATCTGTTCCGACTGTGGAGGAAAGCTAAGCTATAGAGAGCCGGCAGAACATAAAGAAAAGAAGTACGATTGCGATTATTGTTTTGTATGTCAACATTACAGACACAGAAAAGGCTCTTGCAGTATGCACTACATCAAAGTAAAAACAGTAAATGAAATTCTCCTAAAATCAATCAAAGAAATCACAGACTTTGCAAAAGAAGAAAAGCAAGAGTTTCTAAAAGTGATGAACAAGTTATCCGACGAAAAAAGAGAAGAAAAGTATCAAGAGGATAAAGAAAAGTTAGAAAAACTGTCATCAAGAAATGCAGAGCTAACAACACTCATTACAAAGCTGTATGAAGACCACGCACTTGGTAAAAATTCCTGTAAAACATTTTTGACAGATTATTTAATACCTATGATATGGAGCAACAAGACTTAGAAAAGCAAATACAGTATTTTTGAACAAGAAATAGAAAGCTATCATCAGAGAAAAGTTGATACCGATAAATTCTTAAAGATGATAGAAAAATATACAGATATTGAAAAACTTACAGTACCAATGATAAATGAGTATATAGAAAAAGTTGTAGTCTACGAAGCGACAGGAGGAAGACAAGGCAAATATAGAAAACAACAAGTTGATGTGTACTTTAACTTTATAGGTAACTGTCAAGTGCCACAGAAAGTAGATATAGAAAAAAATGGCTTAAAAAGTGGTATAATATTATAAATATTGAGTGAAGTAAATTAGAATTTGACGAGGAGATAGCCATGTTAAATATATGTTCTAAAAAGGTTTAGAAAAAAATATGGTATATTATTTTTTTCATTACAGAGGAAGCCTTTTCAATTATTCACTAAAAAAATAATTTTTAAAGGAGACAAGTAAGAAATGAAGAAAATATATATGTATTTACTAGATACGATGGCAGACTGGGAGAATGGCTACTTTTTACAAGGATTTACACTACAAAAAATGTTGCCAAAACAAGAATATGAATTATGTACCGTAGCTACTTCTAGGAAGCCTATAAAAACTGCTGGTGGTATGACTTTGATTCCCGATATTACATTAGATGAATTAGACGAAAATCAAGCAGCGGCATTGTTGCTGATTGGTGCAGATACTTGGGGCAGTACAGAACAGACAGCTATTCTTGAAGTAGCCAAAAGCTTAATAGAAAAAGGGGTATTGGTTGCAGCGATTTGCGGAGCAACTTTGGGACTTGCAAATGTGGGAATATTAGACACACAATACCATACAAGTAATGCTTTGTTTTTCTTAACAGGTATGTCATCGAATTATAATGGAGAGCAATATTATAAAAGATGTCGCTGCTGTAGCTGATGATAATTTAATAACAGCAAGTTCCGCTGGTTCGTTGCTTTGGGCAAAAATATATCTTTGAAAAAGTTAGAAATATATTCTTCTGAAACCATAGAAGCATGGTACAACTACTTTTTCAACAGGAAAGGCAAGTTATTTCGGAGAACTAATGAATACATTTTCCTAATAATCAAATTCCAGTTTGTCGAAATGAAATAATTAAATAGAAACAATAGTATAGCAGCTTACGAAACAGTAAATCAAATCGGTTTACTGTTTTTTTCTTTTGCTCAAAAACATAAAGAAAGGAAAACAGAAGATGAAAAACATAGATGAAAAAAATCTTAATTACAGAAGAAGAAATCAAGCAGTTACAAAACAAAAGAAAAAAAAGCTCATCAGTCAGCAGAAACAGGAAGAACGAAAGAAAAGAGATAGACGGCTTTATGAAAAAAAGGAGCAGTCTTTGAAAGTATCTTTACCGAGAGTAAGGATTTTTACCAAAGATGAATTTTATCAACTCATTACATTTCCGAATATCAAAAGAAGTAATCAATCAAAAAAATCAAGAAAAATCATGGCAATGCGAGAAGAAAGTGGAAAATCAAAAATACAGAAATGAAAGAGGAAGAAACGGACATAGAGGAATAGTCCCTTGTTTACAAGGGGAGGCACTTATACACCCTAAAGGGTGTGTGCGTTCTCCGAAGGCTCTTAGCAGAGGGCATATCAGCTAACGCTGATACAGGGGAGCTACACTCCCCTACGGAAATAAATTTCCTACCCCTTGTGTACTTCCCAAAAGAAATCGGATAAAAGCTATCCGATTTTTTTAGGAAGTCTTATCCATCACCACCATATCCATATTAGAAAAAGAGAGGAGGTTTTCCCTTATGGCAATATATCATCTTAGTATAAAGATTGTCTCAAGAGGAAAAGGAAAAAGTGCAGTTGCAGCTTCTGCCTATCGAAGTGGCGAAAAGATAAAAAATGAATATGACGGAGTAGTTCACGACTTTACAAGAAAAGGAGGGATAGCACATACAGAAATTCTCTTACCACAAAATGCACCACAGGAATTTTTAGATAGAGGAACATTATGGAACAGTGTAGAGAAAATAGAAAAAAGTAAAAAAACTCACAGCTTGCAAGAGAAATAGAAATTGCATTACCTAAAAAGAATTAGACAGGGAAAAACAGATAGAGCTTGTACGAGAGTATGTAAAAGAAAATTTTGTAAAGATCGGTATGTGTGCCGATATTGCTCTACACGATAAAGATGACGGAAACCCACACGCACATATCCTATTAACTATGCGACCGCTAAACGAAGATAAAACATGGGGAGCAAAATCAAAAAAGGAATATATCCTTGATGAAAACGGAGAGAAAGTAAAACTTAAAAATGGCAACTACAAAACAAGAAAAATCAATACAGTGGATTGGAACGAACAAGACAAAGCGGAACATTGGCGAAAGGCATGGGCAGACATTACAAATAAATATTTGGAAGAAAATAACATACAGGACAAAGTAGACCATCGTTCCTATCAAAGACAGGGCATAGAACAAATACCGACCATTCATTTAGGCGTATCAGCCACCCAAATGGAAAAGAAAGGCATAACTACCGACAGGGGAAATATCAACCGAGAAATCAAACATCAGAATAAGATATTAAAAAGAGATTGCAAGAAGAATAAAAAGCCTTACTAAATTGGATAAGAGGAATAGGAAAAAGAAGAAAAAGGCAGAAACTGATAATCTCAAATCTACCCTCCCATTCAAAGAAAATTTGCTATCCGTTTTTTGAAAATCTTATCCGTAAAAAAATGCAGATAACCATAATACAGATTTAGAACAATACATCGGAAGCTATCAATTCTTAAAAAGAGAAAAATATCATTTCCGTATCTGAACTGAAAGAAAACATAGTTACTTTAAGAGATAAGAACTACAAGACCACAAGAGCTATTAAAGATACCGAAAAAGCGGATTGACAATAAAGTACAACTTATCGACCACGCCGAAAAAAATATTTGAAGCATAAAGATACCTATACAGCTTATACCAAGCTAAAGAAAAACAAACAAGATACTTTCTACAATGAGCATACCGCAGAGATTATTTTTGTTTGAAAAGTGCCAAGAAATATCTGAAAGAACATTTAGGAGAAAGCAAGACCTTAAATATATCCAAATGGAAATCGGAAGCTGCCAATATGAAGAAAGAGAAAAATAGCCTATACAATCAAATATTAGAGATACGAGAGGAAGTAGAACAGGCTGAAAAAGTTAAGACTTGTATTGAACAGTTACAGGAACATTCAAAGCAACTAACACAGGTAAAACGGAACGAGTTAGACCTATAAAATCAAGCGAAAAAATGGTATAATATTAGACAAGTATTTGATTTTGGAGGTGCTTAAATTCATGGATGAAAGAGAGAAAATCATTCGTTTATGGTTTGATATGTGGCTTACACAACAAGACTTAGGAATAGATGATATTTTTTTGGATGATGTGATTTATATTGAGAGTTGGTGTCCTAAGTATGAAAATCGGCAAACAGTAAAGCACTGGTTTAATGAGTGGAATACAAGAGGAAAAGTTCTTGCGTGGGATATAAAGCAATTTTTTCATAAGGATAATCAAACTATTGTAGAATGGCACTTCAAAAATAAAATGAATGAGGGGAAAGTTGAAGAATTTGACGGTATCTCTTTGATTGTTTGGACAGCCGATAATAAGATAAAAGCGTTGAAAGAGTTTGGTTGTAATTGTAACAACTACAATCCTTACAAAGAGAGTGAAACACCATTATTTAGAGATGAAAAAGTAAATTGGTTTTGAGGAGATAAAATATTGATGGAAAGTAGACCTGAGTTTGACAAAATTACATCGTTTGATGAATTTACTAAATACTATTGGTATCGTGAAGAACTTTCACAGATATGCAAGTCATTAGGATTAGAATATAGAGGCACAAAACAGGAACTCAATTATATTATTGAGCAATACTTTAAGGGCAATTTGATTAAAAAAATCATCAATAAAAAAATGAAAAGAAGCAAGTGGAAAAATATTACTTTAGATACACCATTACTTGAATGTGGTTTTTTTCTTTTAATGCAAAGTTCAGAGAATATTTCGCTGTTTTTAACAGGTATCTCACCATTTAAATTTACTGCTGATATGGCAACAGTTTGGAGAAAAAGTAAAAAGAGAAAATGATTTGAGTTTTTACAATTCAAGATATGCTAAAAAGTTTATTATGGGAAATCAGATTATGCAAAGTATGATAATTCGGTTTGTCAATGGAATCAATTTTTAAAGGATTTCTGTGCAGACGAAAATAGTTGCAACTACTCAAAAAAATTAAAAAGTAGCTTCTATTCTTTTGGAAAGAAGTCAGAAATTCAAGAAATGAAAAAAATTTATTCAAAGAATCTTTTGACTGAATATGCCGATAAAATAAAAGAGTATTGCAAGTAGGATATTTTTAGCTTGCTAAACTAACAATTCAATAAAAGCTAACACGAAAGCAGTAAATCAAAAAGGTTTGCTGTTTTTTTCTTTGCTTAAAAAAACGGAAAGGAGGACACATGGAAGAAGAAAAAAAGAGTAATAAAAGAACCACAACATAAACAGTTAATAATGGATATTGGAAAAACAAAATACACCGTAAACCTACATTTCAAGCAAGGTACAGGGGAAACATACAAGGATAAAATACTAAAGCTAATCAAGAGAGAAACAGAGAAGATATAAATTTATCAAAAAAATTTTGTTTATGTCCTTGACAAATCTTCCCAAAAGGAACGACTCTTCTTGAGGTGGGAAATGCCTTTGTTAAGGCGAAATATCGCATCCGGTTCTTCAATACCATCAACTTTAAAAAGTCGATGCACTATAACCCGTTTGCCTATATCCACTCGGAAAAGGACATCCTGAAGCTGACCACAACCCTGATGGCGAATACCAGGGGAGAAGGCAAGGGAGGAGATCCGTTCTGGGACAAAGCAGAGGCGCTGCTCTACTGTGCGCTCATTGGCTACATTCATTATGAGGCACCGCAGGAGGAACAGAACTTTGCGACTCTCATCGAGTTCATCAATGCCATGGAGGTTCGAGAGGATGACGAGGAGTTCCAGAATCCGGTGGATCTGATGTTCGAGGATCTGAAGAAAAGGAAGCCGAATCACTTTGCCGTCAGACAGTATGCCAAGTTTAAGCTTGCGGCGGGGAAAACCCTTAAGTCGATACTCGTTTCAGCCGGTGCCAGACTTGCCCCCTTTGATATTCAGGAAGTCCGTGAGATTACGATGTATGACGAGCTGGGTCTGGATACCCTCGGAGATGAGAAAGCCGCGTTGTTCCTGATGATGTCAGATACGGACGGCAGCTTTAATTTCCTAATCAGCATGATCTACACCCAGCTCTTTAACCTGCTTTGTGAGAAGGCGGATGATGTGTACGGCGGCAGACTTCCGGTCCATGTGAGATGCCTGATTGACGAGGCGGCGAATATCGGTCAGATTCCGAATCTGGAAAAGCTGGTCGCCACGATTCGATCCCGCGAAATCAGCGCCTGCCTGGTGCTGCAGGCAAGGTCTCAGCTAAAGGCAATCTACAAAGACAACGCCGACACGATTATCGGCAACATGGACAGCCAGATCTTCCTTGGAGGCTCCGAACCCACAACGCTGAAAGAGCTCTCGGAAGCACTCGGTAAGGAAACCATCGATACCTTCAACACCTCGGATACGCGGGGCAACAGTCCAAGCTACGGAACCAACTATCAGAAGCTTGGCAAGGAGCTCATGAGCCGGGATGAACTTGCGGTTCTGGACGGCGGCAAATGTGTGTGTTACAGCTGCGCGGTGTCCGTCCGTTCCTGTCGGAGAAGTACGATTTGACGCAGCACCCGAATTACAAATTAACAGCCGACTATGATAAGAAACTCACCTTTGACATGGAGAAGTTCCTGGATACTAGGGCAAAGCTCCACCCGAAGGATGAGTTTTTTGTTGTTGAGGCCACGGAATAAGGAGGAACAGCAAAATGGCAGAGGAGAGATTTGCAATGCCCGATGATATGCCGGATTTTGTCCGGGAGGCCGAAGAGGCGATGCCCCACGATGAAACACTTCCCGAGCAGACGGATCAGGTAACCATCAAGTTTGGCAGGGGGCTTGTCGGAGAGTCCTTTACTTCAAGGAACGGAAAGGAACTTGTGGAAGTCAGTATTCCGAACCCGGACAAGGGGGACTCCCGCCCCTGGGAGACCTTTGTGATCTCGCCGAGAAAGATTCATGACAATCAGTTCGGCAAAGGGGTATGGATGAAGCTTCCCGAGTACGGCATCACCAGACTTTCCCGCTCCGTAAAGATCGGAATCGATAAAGCCGGTAAGGCAATCTGGGGACGTGAGACGCATGATGTAACAAATGCGCAGCTTAAGTTACTCCTGGAAGCCTACAAGGAAAAATCCAAGGGCTCAGTGCTCTCGGACTTATCCGAGCGGAAGGCTGATACGCCGTCAGTAAAGCCTCCCGGGAAGGATTCTAAAGAGATAGCGGCTGACAGGTAATCTGCCTGAGATTAGGGTACGTCCGGAATCAAACACACTGCGGTTCAGCAGACAACAAGCAAGGATAGGGTTCAATCGGACAATAGCCACGGTTTCAGGTCAATGATGAGCCAAACAAAGACAAATGAAAGCAAAACAAAGGAGGAAAACAAGATGGCATTTTTCAACAGCGCAGTCGGTGTATTGCAGACTCTCGTGGTGGCACTCGGTGCAGGTCTCGGTATCTGGGGAGCAATCAACCTTCTGGAAGGTTACGGCAACGATAACCCCGGTGCCAATGCTCATGTACGGTAAGGAAGCAAGCAACCGAAAACAAGAGATAGACCGCCAGCACTACACTATTCCGAACCAAAGACCAAAAGATAAGCATTGTGGGAAAATCTAAACTTTTGGATTTTCCTACAATGCCAACTACGGCGGAATCCCTCCCACTCCTTATATCTTTCTGTATACATTGAATTTGTATTTAGTAAAATGCAGACAACACCACGGATCGGCTTTTGGTTGGACAATTCCAACCAAACACCACAGCAGACAGCAGAAAACATTCTGAACGCTAGGAAGCCGGTATGATTGTTACATATAAGGGGAAGAAAAATTTCTTTTAGGTACTTGCTTTCCTAAAACTGATGTGATACAATGATTTAATCCAGAAAAGGAGTAAAAAATATGCGGCAAGGTATTCTTAAATAAAACTATAATCAAATAGTGGGAACAAAGGATTATGATAGCTCCTTTTGTAGGGGCTTAGTTTTTTGTACCCAATTTAAGAATACTTTTGCCTTATCAATTTTGACATATCCCCAAAAACAGCAATCACAAACAGGTGTATGCTGTATATGTGTATGTCCGCAACTTATAATCCCCAGTGGTAAAAGTATTTTACTGCTGGGGATTTTTATGCCCTTTGGGGCTGTAAAGGGAGGACAATCACATGAAAATAATCAATATTGGAATTCTTGCCCATGTAGACGCTGGAAAGACGACCTTGACGGAGAGCCTGCTATATGCCAGCGGAGCCATTTCAGAACCGGGGAGCGTCGAAAAAAAGGGACAACGAGGACGGACACCATGTTTTTTTGGAGCGGCAGCGTGGGATTACCATTCAAGCGGCAGTCACTTCCTTCCAGTGGCACAGATGTAAAGTTAACATTGTGGATACGCCCGGCCACATGGATTTTTTTGGCGGAGGTGTACCGCTCTTTGGCTGTTTTTAGATGGGGCCATCTTGGTGATCTCCGCTAAAGATGGCGTGCAGGCCCAGACCCGTATTCTGTTCCATGCCCTGCGGAAAATGAACATTCCCACCGTTATCTTTATCAACAAGATCGACCAGGCTGGCGTTGATTTGCAGAGCGTGGTTCAGTCTGTTCGGGATAAGCTCTCCGCCGATATTATCATCAAGCAGACGGTGTCGCTGTCCCCGGAAATAGTCCTGGAGGAAAATACCGACATAGAAGCATGGGATGCGGTCATCGAAAATAACGATGAATTATTGGAAAAGTATATCGCAGGAGAACCAATCAGCCGGGAAAAAAACTTGCGCGGGAGGAACAGCAGCGGGTTCAAGACGCCTCCCTGTTCCCAGTCTATCATGGCAGCGCCAAAAATGGCCTTTGGCATTCAACCGTTGATGGATGCGGTGACAGGGCTGTTCCAACCGATTGGGGAACAGGGGCGCCGCCCTATGCGGCAGCGTTTTCAAGGTTGAGTACACCGATTGCGGCCAGCGGCGTGTCTATCTACGGTTATACAGCGGAACGCTGCGCCTGCGGGATACGGTGGCCCTGGCCGGGAGAGAAAAGCTGAAAATCACAGAGATGCGTATTCCATCCAAAGGGGAAATTGTTCGGACAGACACCGCTTATCAGGGTGAAATTGTTATCCTTCCCAGCGACAGCGTGAGGTTAAACGATGTATTAGGGGACCAAACCCGGCTCCCTCGTAAAAGGTGGCGCGAGGACCCCCTCCCCATGCTGCGGACGACGATTGCGCCGAAAACGGCAGCGCAAAGAGAACGGCTGCTGGACGCTCTTACGCAACTTGCGGATACTGACCCGCTTTTGCGTTGCGAAGTGGATTCCATCACCCATGAGATCATTCTTTCTTTTTTGGGCCGGGTGCAGTTGGAGGTTGTTTCCGCTTTGCTGTCGGAAAAATACAAGCTTGAAACAGTGGTAAAGGAACCCTCCGTCATTTATATGGAGCGGCCGCTCAAAGCAGCCAGCCACACCATCCATATCGAGGTGCCGCCCAACCCGTTTTGGGCATCCATAGGACTGTCTGTTACACCACTCTCGCTTGGCTCCGGTGTACAATACGAGAGCCGGGTTTCGCTGGGATACTTGAACCAGAGTTTTTCAAAAACGCTGTCAGGGATGGTATCCGTTACGGGCTGGAGCAGGGCTTGTTCGGCTGGAACGTAACGGACTGTAAGATTTGCTTTGAATACGGGCTTTATTACAGTCCGGTCAGCACGCCGGCGGACTTCCGCTCATTGGCCCCGATTGTATTGGAACAGGCATTGAAGGAATCGGGGACGCAGCTGCTGGAACCTTATCTCTCCTTCATCCTCTATGCGCCCCAGGAATACCTTTTCCAGGGCTTATCATGATGCACCGAAATACTGTGCCACCATCGAAACGGCCCAGGTAAAAAAGGATGAAGTTGTCTTTACTGGCGAGATTCCCGCCCGCTGTATACAGGCATACCGTACTGATCTGGCCTTTTACACCAACGGGCGGAGCGTATGCCCTACAGAGCTGAAAGGATATCAGGCCGCTGTCGGTCAGCCGGTCATCCAGCCCCGCCGTCCAAACAGCCGCCTGGACAAGGTGCGCCATATGTTTCAGAAGGTAATGTAAAGATACATAATCGTCAAGACGGCAACAATCAGAAGTTATGGAGGGTAACAATGGAATATAGTAAGGAAGATTTAATGGAAGCAAAAAAGCAAATTTGGGGAGTGGGAGAGAACATGGGAACAGAGGAAAGTAAAAAAATCTGGGAGGAGAACGCACAATTTTGGGATAATGCAATGGGTGACGAATCTAATGAATTTCACAGAGAGGTAGTGCGTCCCAAAGTAACGGAACTTCTATCTCCTAATCCTGCGGATTACATTTTTGGATATTGCGTGTGGCAATGGAAATTATTCTTCGTATCTTGCACAAAGAGGCGCTTCGGTTGTCGCTTTTGATTACAGCAAAAAAATGATAGAATTGGCTAAAAAGACGGCAATCACAATATGCAAAAACAAATTGAATTTTGTGTGGCGGATGCGACCGATAGAAAAAGTATATTAGAATTAAAAAGAAATCGAGCCTTTACGAAAGCAGTTTCTAATATGGCAATTATGGATATTACGGATATTGAACCACTTCTTATGGCTGTTTATGAACTGTTGCAGGAAAGCGGAATTTTTTTGTCTTTGCAACGCAACACCCTTGTTTTGTCACGTTGACTGAAAAAAATATGACACCGCACAGTTACTATGATATAGCGATTGAAGGGCAACCGAAAAGAGCAGATTTATTATCATCGTTCCATACAAGATATTTTTTTAACCTTTGTTTTAGAGCTGGATTTGTCATTGATGGATTTTTATGAAGAATGTTTTAAAAACCAACAAAGAAATTCCTATGGTAATGATAGTAAGGCTTAAGAAGGTAAAACGTGATAGCTTAAAAATAAATTCAAGTTTGTCGGGTAAATAGCAAACCCAGCCGAGCCAGTCAACGGTCAAGATGAACGGCGCATATGCGCAGCCGTTGACAGCCCCGCCCGCCTTTGCTGGTAGGCAATCAAGGGGCGACAGCAAGAAGTGCCACCGCCCCGCACTATTATTCAGAAAGGGGAATTTCCATGACCGACCAGATAGCCTATCAAGAATATATCCAGCGCAGGTACAACGCCTTTTGCAAGACTGTTATCCGCTGTGCCGCCTTGGACAAGATTTTGAAGCTTAAACGGCAATGGGAACGGCAAGTTTCCCTTGACTATCTGATGAACGAGAAGTTTGTCCAGTTTGCCGCGTCGGAGCCGGACGAGGAATACCCATTTACCGTCTGCGGTCAGACCGTCCTGCTCTGCAACGCCGCCCTTGCCGACGCGATCTCTGTTTTGCCGGAGCAGACGCGGGAAGAAATCCTGCGCTATTACTTTCTGCGCCAGCCGCAGCGCGTGATCGGCGCGTGTATTGGCCGGTCACGCAGCACAGCGGGGCGGCATATCCAGCTTGCCTTGCAGCGGCTACGCGAAGAAATGGGGGTGAGCCGGTATGAGTAGACTTCTCCCCTATGAAACAATCCTCAAAGCCCGTGAGGGCGACCCAGAAGCCGTGAACGCTGTCCTGCTCCACTACGCCGGATATATCCGCTATTTCTCAAAAAGTGAACGGGCAGGTCAACGCCGAGGTGGAGGACTATGTAAAGCAGCGGTTAATTGACTGTCAATTCAAGTTCCGGCTTGACGAACCACCGGACAAGTCATAAAAACTGAATACCAGCCGCCACCGACGCGGCCAGCGAAAGCAGTAAGTCTTGAAAAAGATTTACTGCTTTTTTTGTTGTCCGGCTCCGCTCCCGGCCATTTTGCCCCCTGCCGGTTGTAGTAGTAAGCGAGGAGGGAATTTTTCTGCCCTGGTGTTTGGCATTTGGAGCATTTACCCGTAGTAGAGGGCAAAGAGAAAGGATTTCTCCAACACCGGGTAGAAACCACTGCGTCCGGTGTCATTTTAGCGAAAGCGGGCAGGAATGCCCTTTACAGGATTAGTAGTAGCAGAAAAAGAGAAACAAACTTTTGTGGTTGCAGTTTTCCAAAAAAGTGGCGGACGGAAGTGAGAGAAAGTTTGCAGTCACGGAGAGCAAGTTTCTACCACGGTGCCAAAATCCGCAATTCTGCGGTTTTGCCCCTCGCGGGAAACTTGTTGGGGAGTGCCTTCCCCAAACCCTGCTATGGCGGCTTGCGCCGCAAAAATATTTCCGTCCGGCAGGCCGTTTTTTTGCGGGAACTGTCCCGGAAATACCTAACAGACCAGCCTATTTTTTGTGATAAGTGAAAGGAGGTTTATAGCCTATGCCGAAGCGATACAACACGCCCCACCGCAGCCGTGTTGTGAAAACCCGGCTGTCCGAAGATGAATACGCCGACTTCACTGCGCGGCTTGCGCCCTATGGTATCAGCCAGTCCGAATTTCTCCGGCAGGCGATACGGCGCACCGCCATACGCCCCGTTATCCATGTGTCGGCGGTCAATGACGAACTGCTCTCCGCTGTCGGGAAGCTGGCCGCCGAGTACGGCAGGATTGGCGGCAACCTCAACCAGATTGCCCGGTATCTGAACGAGTACGGCGCACCCTACAATGCGTTGTCCGGCGAGGTACGCGCCGCCATAGCCGACCTTGCCGCCCTCAAGTATGAAGTCTTACAGAAAGTAGGTGATGCGGTTGGCAACACTCAAGCATATCAACTCTAAAAATGCCGACTACGGAGCCGCCGAACAATACCTGCTTTTTGAGCATGACGAGTTTACCATGAAGCCCGTCCTTGATGAAACCGGCAGGCTTATTCCCCGCGAGGACTACCGGCTGTCCACGCTGAACTGCGGCGGGGAGGATTTTGCCGTTGCGTGTATGCGGGCAAATCTCCGCTACGGGAAGAACCAGCGGCGGGAAGATGTGAAAAGCCACCACTATATCATCAGCTTTGACCCACGGGACGGCCCGGACAACGGCTTGACCGTAGACCGGGCGCAGGCATTGGGCGAGAAGTTTTGCGCCGAGCATTTCCCCGGCCACCAAGCCCTTGTATGCACCCACCCGGACGGGCATAACCACAGCGGAAACATTCATGTGCATATCGTCATTAACAGCCTGCGGATAGAGGAAGTGCCGTTCCTGCCTACATGGACAGGCCAGCCGACACGAAAGCCGGTTGCAAGCACCGCTGTACTGACGCGGCCTTGCGCTACTTCAAGTCCGAAGTCATGGAGATGTGCCACCGGGAGGGGCTTTACCAAATCGACCTCTTGAACGGCAGCAAGAACCGCGTCACAGACCGGGAGTATTGGGCGCAGAAAAAGGGACAGGCCGCGCTGGACAAGCAGAACGCCCCCATGATTGCAGGCGGTATCACGCCCCGGCAGACCAAGTTTGAAACGAACAAGGAGAAGCTGCGGCAGACCATACGGGAAGCCCTTGCCACCGCCACCGGCTTTGACGAGTTTTCTTCTCTGCTGCTGCGGGAGGGTGTGACCGTTAAGGAGAGCCGGGGGCGGCTATCCTATCTCACGCCGGACAGGACAAAGCCCATTACCGCCCGCAAGCTGGGCGACGATTTTGACCGCGCCGCTGTCCTTGCCGTTTTGGAGCGGAACGCCGCCAGAGCCGCAGAAAAGGCCGCGGCTATACCCGAATATCCCCGGCATGGGAAAACCGACATACAGCCCACAAAAGCCCCTCAAACCGCTCCGAATGTACAGCGGCTTGTGGACATTGAGCAGAAGAAAGCCGAGGGCAAAGGCCGGGGCTATGAACGCTGGGCGACCATGCACAACCTCAAACAAATGGCCGCGACGCTGAATGTGTATCAGGAATACGGCTTCACTTCCCCGGAGCAGTTAGAAGCCGCCGTTGATACCGCCTATCAGGAAATGCGCCAGACCAGCAGCGAACTGAAAGCACTGGAAACCAAGCTGCAAGGGAAAAAGGAGTTGCAGCAACAGGTACTTGCTTACGCCAAGACCAAGCCCGCCCGCGACGGGCTGAAAGCGCAGAAATCCGAGAAAGCCCGCGCCGCATACCGGCAGGCGCATGAGAGCGACTTTATTATAGCCGACGCAGCCGCCCGGTACTTCCGGGAGCATGGCATTACCAAGCTGCCCGCCCGAAAAGCGTTGCAGGACGAGATCGAGCAGCTTGTTTCCAAGAAATCCGGCCTGTATAACACCTACCACGAACAGAAACAGCGGTACACGGAGTTGCAGACCGTCAAGCGGAATATCGACCAGATTTTTGCGCCGGGAGGAACCCCGCCGCAGAAAGGAGCAGAGCCATGAGCGATAAGCTGCCCCGCATGGACTACCGCCAGCACCGGCGGGCGCGGCGGCTGGTGCATGAGTGCTGTAACTACGACGAGGGGAACTGCCTGCTGTTAGACGACGGGGAGCCTTGCGTGTGCGTCCAGAGCATTTCCTTTTCCCTCATGTGCCGCTGGTTCCCGTGTGGCTGTTCTGCCCCTTGACGAGGAACTGGCCGCAGCCCTCTTGTACCGGGGGAGCCGGAAACGGTGCGCCGTCTGCGGCGCGGCCTTTGTCCCCAAATCCAACCGGGGGAAATACTGCCCCGACTGCGCCGGGCGCATGAAGAAACTCAAGGCCGCCGAACGAAAGCGGAAACAAAGGCATAAATGTCACGCTTTAGAGCCTTTCAAACCCGCATAAATCAAGGCTTTTTTCGTGGGTGTCAAAGGGTGTGCGATACATTTATCCTTTTCCCCCGGAAACAGCGTTCTAAATGCGTACAAACGCCCCAAATCCACCCAAAGGAGGAACCATGTCAGACAACCGAAAATACTACTACCTCAAGCTGAAAGAGAATTACTTTGACGAGGACGCTATCGTGCTGCTGGAAAGTATGCAGGACGGTATCCTCTATTCCAACATTCTCTTGAAACTGTACCTGAAATCGCTGAAAAACGGCGGGAAGTTGCAGCTTGATGAAAATATCCCCTACACCGCACAGATGATTGCCACCATTACCCGTCAGCAGGTCGGCACCGTAGAGCGAGCCTTGCAGATTTTTATGAAGCTGGGGCTTGTGGAGCCGTTACAGAACGGCGCGCTGTATATGAGCAACATTGAACTGCTTATCGGCCAATCCTCTACCGAGGGGGAGCGGAAACGGCGGGCAAGGCTGGCTTTGCAGGAGCAGAAAGCCTTGCCAAAGGCCGGGGCGGACAAATGTCCACCATATCAAGCGGACATTTGTCCACCAGAGATAGAGATAGAGAAAGAGATAGAGATAGAAAAAGAGAGAGAGCGAGAGTTAGATACGGGACAACCCGCCCGCGCCGCCTATGGCCGGTATGAAAATGTCTTTCTTTCGCAATCAGAACTGGACGGGCTGAAAGCAGACCTGCCCGACAAGTGGAACTACTACATTGACCGGCTATCCTGCCATATCGCGTCCAGCGGCAAGCGATACCGCAGCCATGCCGCCACAATCTACAAATGGGCGCAGGAGGACGCAGCCAGGAAAGCCCCGAAAAAGGGCATACCAGACTACTCATGCAAGGAGGGCGAGAGTTTATGAAGAACGAAATCAACGCTGTTTTGGAGAATATGACGACCACCACCCCGGAGCCGGAGGACTACACCGGCGAGGACGGTTTACTGTACTGCGGCAAGTGCCGCAAGCCGAAAGAAGCCTATTTTGCGCCGGATAAGGCCGCTGTCTTTGGCCGTGACCGCCACCCGGCAGAGTGCGACTGCCAGAGAGCCGCCCGCGAGGAACGGGAGGCCGCCGAGAAGCGGCGCAGGCACCTTGACACCGTGGAGGAACTGAAACGCCGGGGCTTTACCGACCCCACCATGCGGGACTGGACTTTTGAGAACGACAACGGCAGGAACCCGCAGACCGGGATTGCCCGCCGGTATGTGGAGCATTGGGAGGATATGCGAACCGACAATATCGGCTGCCTGTTCTGGGGCGGCGTGGGAACCGGGAAAAGCTACCTTGCGGGCTGTATCGCAAACGCCCTCATGGAGAAAGAAATCCCCGTCCACATGACGAACTTTGCCCTTATCCTCAATGACCTTGCCGCCAGCTTTGAGGGGCGCAACGAGTACATTTCCCGCCTTTGCCGCTATCCGCTGCTTATCCTTGACGATTTCGGCATGGAGCGCGGAACGGAATACGGGCTGGAGCAGGTTTTCCATGTGATTGACAGCCGTTACCGCAGCGGCAAGCCGCTGATCGTCACGACCAACCTCACGCTGGACGGCCTGCACAACCCGGAGGACACCGCCCATTCCCGGATTTATGACCGGCTGCTTTCCATGTGCGTCCCGGTACGTTTTACCGGCGAGAATTTCCGGCAGGAAACCGCGCAGCGGAAAATGGAGAGCATGAAGAAACTGATTACCGACTGAAAGGAGTATTGCCTATGGCAGATAACAAGCAGCCCGACACCCGCACCGCCCGCCGCCCCGACTGCGTGACGGAAATCCGCATGGGCAATTCCGTCCTTGTCGTGTCCGGCTATTTCAAGAAAGACACGACCACCACCGCCGCCGACAAAATGGCGCGGGTACTGGAAGCGGAAGCCGCTGCTACACAAAAACCGGCGATTTGACAAGCTGTAAAGAAGCAGATTTGACACTTTTGCCGCTATACAACCAGCCCTATTCCGTGGTACAATGAAACCACGGAATAGTGGGGCTGGCTGTCGGAAACGGAGGATTTTATGTTAAGACAAGCCACCCAAAACCTCATTACCGCCCTTTATCCGAGATTGTCCCATGAGGACGAATTGCAAGGTGAGAGTAATTCCATATCGAATCAAAAAAGGATACTCGAAGCCTTTGCAAAACAGAATGGCTTTACCAACCTGCGCTGGTACACCGACGACGGCTATTCCGGCGCGAACTTTCAAAGGCCCGGTTTTCAAGCCATGCTTGCAGACATTGAAGCTGGGAAAGTGGGTACAGTTATCGTCAAGGACATGAGCCGGTTAGGGCGAAACTACTTGCAGGTAGGGTTTTACACGGAAATGCTGTTCCCTCAAAAGGGCGTGCGTTTTATCGCTGTCAACGACAATGTGGACAGCGCAAACGGCGGCATGGACAACGATTTTACCCCTCTGCGAAATCTGTTCAACGAATGGCTAGTGAGAGATACGAGCAAGAAAATCAAGGCAGTTAAGAGAGCAAAAGGCATGAGCGGCAAGCCCGTTACCAGCAAGCCGGTGTACGGCTACCTCATGGACGAGGACGAGAATTATATCGTTGACGAGGAAACCGCGCCGGTAGTCCGGCAGATATACCAGCTTTGCCTTGCCGGGAACGGCCCGACCAAGATTGCCCGTATGCTTACGGAGCAGCAAATCCCCACGCCGGGGACGCTGGAATACCGCAGGACGGGCAGCACCCGCCGCTACCACCCCGGCTATGAGTGCAAATGGGCGACAAATACCGTTGTCCACCTGTTGGAAAACCGGGAGTACACCGGCTGTCTGGTAAACTTCAAGACGGAGAAGCCCTCTTACAAGACCAAGCACAGCGTAGAGAACCCCATCGAGAAGCAGGCCATTTTGAGAACCACCATGAGCCTATCATAGACCGGGAAACATGGGAGCGCGTGCAGGAGTTACGCAAGCAGCGCAAACGCCCGAACCGCTATGATGAAGTGGGGCTGTTCTCCGGTATGCTGTTCTGCGCCGACTGCGGCCATGTGATGTACCAGCAGCGGTATCAGAACAAGACCCGTAAGCAGGACTGTTACATCTGCGGCAGCTACAAGAAGCGCACCCGTGACTGTACGGCGCACTTTATCCGCACCGACCTGTTGACCGCCGGTGTCCTCTCCAATCTCCGGCAAGTGACGGAATATGCCGCCAAGCATGAGAGCCGCTTTGTGAAGCTGCTTATCCAGCAGAACGAGATCGGCGGCAAGAGAAAGACCGCCGCAGCCACCAAGCAGCTTGAACAGGCGCAGGAGCGCATTTCCCGAAGTGAGCCGCATTATCAAGCGGCTGTATGAGGACAATGTGAACGGCAAAATCAGCGACGAGCGTTTCATGGAACTGTCGGCAGACTATGAGCAGGAACAGCGGGAACTGAAAGACCGCGCCGCCGCTTTGCAGGAGGAACTTTCCAAGTCGCAGGCCGCCACCGTCAATGCGGAAAAGTTTATGGGTATCGTCCGAAAGCACCTTGCCTTTGAGGAATTGACCCCCACCCTCTTGCGGGAGATGATTGAGAAAATCGTCGTGCATGAGTGCAGCTATGACGAGAACGGCATCCGCAGGCAGGACATTGAGATTTATTACAGCTTTGTCGGCAAGATTGACTTGCCCGAAGCCTAACGCCCGACCTATCCGACACAATGGCCAAGTGCCGGATAGGAACGGCAAAATTTTTTGCACTTCTATTACTTCTTTATCACACATAAGCAAAGTCGCAGGGCATGAAGCAGCTGATGGCGGGCGGCAGTGTCGCGCTCATCGGTATCACGCTGGTGCCTCAGCTTGCCGGTCTTTTCGGTTGACTAAAACGGGAGGCGAGGATAATCTCCCGCCTCCCGTTGAGCTTTATTGTTCAAGATGAGTTGTTCCCCAATTCACAAGTAAAATAAAAGGCTGAACCAAGAGGTCCAGCCTGGTCCCCGACACACATTACCTCGGGCAACTCTGTTGAGTAGATAATAACAGAAAAGTGAATTGAATACAAAGATAAAGGCAAATTTTGGGATTAATGATAATTTTCTTCAACAAAGCAGTCAAAGTACTACAGAAAGGAGCGTAGCCTTTGGAAGACGTACTCCAACAGCTTTGGCACCTGGATGAAGGTAATCCTTGTCAACGGCATCATGACCCAGCTAACAGGGCTGTTTGATTCGGTAAACGCGCAGGTTGGCGATATTGCAACCCAGGTGGGGACTACCCCGGCGAATTTTTCGCCGGGGATATTCTCCCTGATACGGAGTATTTCCGAGTCAGTCATACTCCCGATTGCAGGTCTGATTCTCACCTTCATTGCCTGCTGCGAACTGATTCAGATGATTATTGACCACAATAACCTTGCAAACTTTGAGACGTGGATTTTCTTCAAATGGATTTTCAAGACCTTTGTGGCAGTCACGCTCATTAGCAATACCTTCAACATTGTGATGGCGGTCTTTGATGTGGCACAGCATGTCATTAACAGCGCGGGCGGTCTGATTGCCGGTAGCACGGCGGTGAATGGGAGCGCCTTAGAGACCATGCGGCATACCCTGGAAGGGATGGACATCGGGGAACTCTTTGGCTTGTATCTGCAGAGCATGATACTACAGTTTACAATAAAGGCGCTTAGCGTTGTGATTTTTGTAATCGTCTACGGCCGTATGATTGAAATCTACCTGATGACCAGTATGGCGCCGATTCCGTTCTCGACCTTCGGGAATCGTGAGCAGAGCGCGGCGGGACAGAATTATCTCAAATCCATGCTTGCTCTTGGCTTTCAGGGTTTTCTTATCATGATTTGCGTCGGTATCTACGCAGTGCTGATTCAGGGAATCACCATCTCAAGTGATATCGTTGGATCCATCTGGGGCGTTGTCGGGTATACGGTGTTATTGTGCTTTACCTTATTCAAGACAGGATCGATTGCAAAGAGCATTTTCGCGGCGCACTGAGGCAGGAGGTGTTTTATGGCAGCTTATATCCCTGTCCCCCGGGACTTAACGAGGGTCAAATCAAAAATTCTTTTCAACCTGACAAAACGTCAGCTTATCTGTTTTGGGGCGGGAGCACTGATCGGTGTCCCGTCTTTCTTTATGCTCAAAAACTTCGGCACGACCAGCATGGCAGTCATTTGCATGATGGTCATCATGTTGCCGTTCTTCTTTCTCGGAATGTATGAGAAAGATGGGCAGCCACTTGAAAAGATTGCAAAGCAGTTCATAGAGGCCAAGTTCGTAAGACCCAAAGTTCGTCCCTACCGCACCAATAACTATTACGCAGCACTGATTCGCCAGGCAAAAGTTGAGAGGGAGATAGAGCGTATTTTGCAGGCCGCATCCGGCGGTAAGAAGTAAAAATTTGAAAGGAGATAAATACCCTTGTTTACGATGAAAAATCCGTTTCGAAAAAAACTGGGAAAAGAGACCTTGGCCTACCAAAAGAATTTGAGTAAGGCGCAGGAAAAAGAGATTCTCCGGATTATCAGGAAGGCAAGAAGAGATGACGGAATTCCCCGCAGCGCCCAGGATTCGATTCCGTTTCAGCGTATGTTTCCGGACGGTATCTGCAGGGTGACGGACCACTACTATACCCTGACCATTCAGTATCAGGACATCAACTACCAGCTGGCTCAGCAGGAAGACAAGACCGCAATCTTCGAAGAGTGGTGTGCCTTTTTGAACTCTTTTGACAGCACGATTCACTTTGAACTGTCCTTCATGAATATGGCAACGGACGCGGAAAGCTTTGAGAAAAAGGTCCGCATTCCCTACCGGAATGACCGCTTTAACGGCATTCGCAACGAATACAGCCAGATGCTGAGAACCCAGCTGGCACAGGGGAACAACGGTCTGACAAAGACCAAGTATATTACCTTCGGAATCGAAGCGGATTCCATGCGAGAAGCTAAGCCAAGGCTTCAACATGTACAGACGGACATGATGAATAACTTAAAGCGCCTCGGCGTCTCCGCCAGGGTATTAAACGGCAGGGAGCGCCTTAAGCTGATGCATGCCATGTTCCACATGGGAGATCATGACCGCTTTTATTTTGACTGGAGCTGGCTGGTAGGCTCCGGTCTCTCTGTGAAGGATTTTATCGCGCCTACTTCGTTTTCCTTTCCCGGCAGCAGATCTTTTACGATGGGGGATTTGAAGGGAGCCATGAGCTATCTGCAAATCACGGCTTCAGATCTTTCGGACCAGATGCTGAAGGATTTTCTGGACATGGAGTCCAGCCAGATTGTGACGATGCACGTTCAGTCGGTGAATCAAACGACAGCCATCAAGCAGATCAAGCACACCATCACGGAGCTTGATCGAAGCAAAATCGAAGAGCAGAAAAAGGCCGTCCGTTCCGGTTACGACATGGACATCATCCCTTCGGATCTTGCGACCTACGGGAAGGATGCAAAGGCGCTCTTAGAGGAGCTGCAGTCACAGAACGAGCGCATGTTTCTGATTACCTTCCTGATCATGAATACCGGTAAGACCGATCAGGAGCTTGAAAACAATGTGTTTCAGGCATCTTCGATTGCGCAGAAGCATAACTGCAATCTTCGAAGACTCGACTTCCAGCAGGAGCAGGGGCTCATGAGTAGCCTCCCACTGGCAAACAATCTCATCGAAATCCAGCGTGCACTGACCACAAGTTCGACGGCAATCTTTGTTCCATTCACCACGCAGGAATTGTTTCAGACAGGAAGTGAAGCGCTATATTACGGCCTGAATGCGCTGTCAAATAACCTCATTATGGTGGACCGAAAGAAGCTGAAGAACCCGAATGGCTTGATTCTCGGAACACCCGGTTCCGGCAAGTCTTTCTCGGCAAAGAGAGAGAGATTGCCAATGCCTTTCTGGTGACGGATGACGACTTGATTATCTGTGATCCGGAGGCAGAGTATACGGCCCTAGTCAACTGCATGGAAGGGCAGGTCATTAAAATCAGCCCGACCAGCACGCAGTATATCAATCCCATGGACATCAACGATTCCTACAGCGAAGAGGACAACCCCCTGGCGCTCAAGGCTGACTTTATCCTGTCCCTCTGCGAACTGGTTGTGGGCGGCAAGGACGGCCTGCAGCCAATTGAGAAAACTGTGATTGACCGTTGTGTCCACCAGGTCTATCAGCACTATTTTGAGGAGCCGAAGCCGGAAAACATGCCGCTTCTGGAGGACCTGTACAATGCTCTTTTAAAGCAGGAGGAAACAGAGGCAAAGCGTGTGGCGGCAGCACTTGAAATCTATGTGAAGGGCTCTCTCAATCTCTTCAACCACAGAACCAATGTGGACATTCAGAATCGCTTTGTCTGCTATGACATCAAGGAACTTGGCAAGCAGCTGAAAAAGCTTGGAATGCTGATTGTGCAGGATCAGGTCTGGGGACGTGTTACAGCCAATCGTTCCGCCGGAAAGACCACCCGCTACTATATGGACGAGTTCCACCTTCTTCTCAAGGAGGAACAGACAGCGTCCTATTCCGTAGAAATCTGGAAGCGCTTCCGCAAATGGGGCGGCATTCCGACCGGCATCACCCAGAACGTAAAGGATCTCTTATCCAGCCGCGAGGTAGAGAACATCTTCGAGAACTCTGACTTCGTGTATATGCTGAATCAGGCCGCCGGTGACCGGCAGATTCTGGCGCAGCAGCTGAATATCTCCCCGCATCAGCTGTCTATGTGACGCACTCCGGCGAGGGCGAAGGACTCTTATTCTACGGCAATGTCATTCTCCCCTTCGTGGATCATTTTCCGACGGATCTTCAGCTGTATAAGATCATGACGACCAAGTTATCCGAGGTGCAGGCGGCAGAGCACGAAACCGGGCAGGCAGGAGACAAAGGGCTTACAGACGGTATGGTGCGTGCAGAGCGCCTGCCGAAGCAGCGGACAAAGGAGGCGTAAATCATGGCAAGGAAAGCGCCCCGTCTCCGGTTTACCGAGGAAGAACTCACAGATCCCAAAGTAAAAAGAGCGGTATCCAGAGCCGAGAGAGCTTCGGATAAGGCTGAGCGTGCAGCCAGGAAAATCCGAAAGAAACGGCATCCGGTATCAGGTACGACTACAGAGAGAAAGACGAAGCTTAGCTTTCAAAAACAAGGAGGCAAGGCAGCCTGTGCGGTAACGAATACAGTTTCGAAGAAACTTCACAGCCAGGTGGCAAAGAACAATCAGGACAATAATACGGCAGTGGAGGCGGCAAACACAGCTACGGAGGCCACGGAGACCGGTTTTCACACCGTCGATCATGCTGTCTACAGCAAGAAGCTGAAGGCCTATCAAAAAGCCGCACAGCTTGAAGCCAAGGCAGATGCGGCAAATGTAGAGGCAATCTTTCAGCGGCGTATGGCGGAACATCCGGAGGCGTTTTCCAATCCGATTTCCCGCATGAAGCAGAAGCAAGCAATCCGGCGGGAATACGCTGCCGCAAGGCGGGCGGAACAGGCGGCGGCAAGGAGCAGTTCAGCCGCAAAGGAAGGCGTGACCGAGGTAAAGTCCATTGCCCAGAGACTTTCGGAGCTGAAAGACAAGGGTATCGAGTATATCGCTGAGCATCCGCAGATGGCGCTGACGATTGCCGGACTGGCCCTGCTCATTATGGCCTTATCATCCGCGTTGTCTTCCTGTTCGGCCTTCCTGCCGAGCGGCTTCGGCGCAGTGGTAGCGACGACATTCACCGCAAAGGATGGGGATATCATCGGGGCCAATGAAGACTATAAGGCGCTTGAGGCTGATTTGCAGAGGCAGATTGATTCTATCCGGGCAACGCATCCGGGATATGACGAATACAACTTTCACTTGGATGAAATCGGGCATGATCCCTATCAGCTCGCGGCGTATCTGACCACGCAGTTTGAGGATTACACGAGAGCGGAGGTGCAGGATACGTTACAGAGACTCTTTCATCTGCAGTATGTGCTGGATATCGAGGAGGTGGTGGAAACACGCACCAGAACAGAAACGCGAACCACTACAAGCACGGATCCTGTCACCGGAGAGACCTCAGAAGACAGCGAAGAGGTAGAAGTTGAGTATGAGTACTACATCCTCAACGTTACGCTGACCAACAAAAACCTCGGGCATGTCATCACGGAGTCCGGCGGCATGACGGAAAAGCAGGCGGAGCGCTATGGAATTCTGCTGCTGACCAAGGGGAATAAGGCGAAGCTATTCGAAGATGAGGCCTTTGTTTCTGCCGGAAGCGATTACCCTTCACTATGACATTCCGGGTGAAGCACTTACGGATGAGCGCTTTCGGAACATGGTTAATGAAGCGGAAAAATATCTGGGTTATCCCTATGTGTGGGGCGGGTCATCACCTTCGACAAGCTTCGACTGTTCCGGGTTTGTGAGTTGGGTTATCAACCACTGTGGCAACGGCTGGAATGTGGGAAGGCTTACGGCAAATGGGCTAAAGAACTATTGCCAACCATCCGGGCAAGCGAAGCAAAGCCCGGAGATCTGGTCTTTTTCCGTGGCACCTATAACACTTCGGGAGCCAGCCATGTCGGCATTTATGTCGGCAACGGGATGATGATTCACTGCGGGAATCCAATCTCATATGCGTCTATCAATACGCCCTACTGGCAGAGACATTTCTACTGCTTCGGGCGTCTGCCGTAATAAGGAGGAGCACAATGACAAAGCTTGAGAAAATCGGTGCTGATTTGAAGCGTGCCCGTGCCAAACAGGCCGTGTGGGCGCAGCGCGTCAAGGAACTGGAGAGTCGCTATCGCGAAGAGGAGAACAGCGTGATTCATACAATGGTTCACGCGGCAAATCTGACGCCCGAGCAGCTGGCGCAGGTGATTGCATTGGCAGGGAAAGGTATGCTTGGCGTTTACCCTGCAGAGACCATCGAAGCGACAGGTAATAAGAATCAGGAGGAAGCTGAAAATGGATATTAAAAGACTGATGGCAGGCTTTATGGCCGGAGTATTCCTGTGCGGAAGCAGTTCCGTGACCTGCTTTGCCTTTGCTACGGAGACAGAGAGCGCTACGGTGACCACCGATGCCGCCACAGCGGAAGCGTCCACGGAGGCGGAAACGCGCTCTGAGGATGATATCCGTCCGCTGACACCAAACGGAAATTTGACTCTGGTTGATGACATCGGGTCGCAGGCAGGACAGGGAAGGCAGTTTATCACCCTGGTAACCAAGTCCGGTAACTACTTCTATCTGATCATCGACCGCAATGATAAGGGAGAGGAAAATGTTCACTTCCTGAACATGGTAGACGAGGAGGATCTGTTTGCTCTGATGGATGAGAAGCAGGTTGCTAATTATAAGGCAGCACAGAACGAAAAGGATGCAGCAGCAGTTACCGTTGCGACGCCTTCTGTGTCCGGTGCAGTGCAGGATTCCGCACCGAAACCCACAGTGAAGGAAAAGAAACCCTTCCATGCCTTTCCTCTGCTTGGTGTCGTCATTGCGCTGTCTGCCGGCGCCATCGGTTACCTCTACTTGCAGTCGAAGAAAAAGCAGACCGCTGCGCTGAGACCCGATCCGGATGCAGACTACGTGGACAAGGATGACGAAGAGGCATATGAATTTCCGGAGGATGAAGAGGAGGAAGGCCGGGAGGAGTCGGAATTTGAAAGCAACGAGGACGAGGATCAGGAGTAAGAAGCGTTTTTTTGAAAGGAGGGGTTCGTGTGAAAAAGGAAAAGATTAAGTCACAAGAAGCGGAACTGACGATGGAGGCACTCCGCGAGCGCCTGGAAGAGCTGAAGGATGAGGAGTTTATCCTTTCCATTCCCCTGCAAATAGGAGATGACGACGATGACGAAAAAGCCTAACATCTACGAATCAGACGGAAATGGCTTTCAGCTGGAGCAGGTCGGAATTCGTCTGGTCAAGGAGCGGTCGCTGTATTCCGAGACAAAGATTGACTCTCCGGAAGCTGCGGTACAGCTGGTAGCGGATGCACTTTCTCGACTATGATCGTGAGGTTTTTGGCCTTATCAATCTGCAGGTTGATAATAGACCGATCAATTTAAACATTATCAGCATGGGCACGCTGAATTCTTCGCTGGTTCATCCGCGGGAAACATTAAAGTCGACCATTTTAAGTAACGCTTCGAATGTTCTGTTGTTCCACAATCATCCCTCCGGAAAGTTGAAGCCCAGCAAGGAAGACATCTCCATTACAGACCAACTGGTGCAGGCCTTTAATATGATGGGAATCAAGGTCTTGGATCATGTCATTGTCGGGAATGCAACGAATTACTACTCGTTTCTTGAGCAATGTACGCTTCCACTGCCGAGATCCTCCTATACCACTTCTTTGGATCAACTGGATTTACGGAAACAGAAAGTTGCCGAAGCGGAATCGGTGGTAGCCAAGCTGAAAGAGACTGAGCATCCGCAGAAAAGAAAAAGAAGTAAGGCGAAACCGAAGGATCCGGAGTTATGAAGAAGGCGGAAAGGAGACGCAATGGTATTTACAAAAGATGAGAGAACTCTGTTGATTCTCTACTGTGAGAGAAACAGAAGCGGAACACTCAAAAATCTGTTTCTCATGCGGGGACAGCTTCAAGCGGATGAGAAAGCACTGTCAGCTCTGACAGATGCCGTAATCCGGAAACTTGGCGGCATGACCGATTCTGAATTTGATGGTCTGAATCTCTTAGGTGCGGTAAGGAGCAGCGATGCGGGAACGTAATCAGGAAATTCATGTGCTCCTTCTTCCGGAAGAGATGGAACGGATTAAGCAGAAAATGGCCGAGCTTGGAATCATCAACCGCAGCGCTTACGTGCGTAAGATGGCGCTGGACGGCTACTGTATCAACCTTGATCTGTCGGACATGAAGGAAATGGTGTCTCTACTCCGGCGCTGTAGCAATAACCTGAACCAGTACGCAAAGCGGGCAAATGAGTCTGGATCCATTTACGCCGAGGACATTCAGGATTTGCAGGTGAGGCAGGGTGAAATCTGGGAAATCGCGAAGGAGATGCTGGCAAGACTTGCGACGATTCAGTGAGTGCCGCAGATTGGAGGAGAGCTTCGTTGACATCCTTGCAATACGGGTTAGGGCATTATAAACTGACTGTAAAGCAGAGAAGGAGGTAACGATATGTGGCTGATTAAACTCCCGTTTCGAATCATTGCACTCCCAATCATGGCAGTCGTTGGCGCGCTGTCAATCTTTTACAGACTCATTCTGGAGGTTGGACTGCTTGCAATCGGGCTGATTTACGTTATCCTCGGTATCGGTCTTGTTAACTATCTGATTCAGCGAAATTGGCTGCAGGTAGGAATTATCCTTGGCATTGGAGCGATTGCTTTTGTAGGCTCCATGTTTGCCCAGATCCTTGCCACAGGCCTGGAGGCACTGAGCGGAAACTTGTTGAATTTGTATTCACTTAAGTAGTCAAATAAAGTCGAGGCCCGAGAACAGAAATGTTCCCGGGCCTTTTTCTTTTGCGAATGATGCGGAAAGGAGTTACAGAGATGGCAGCCACAAGACTTATTGCCCTTCATGCCAATAAGGGAAAGACCATTGCACGAAGTCTCAGCGACCGGACGGATTATGCCAAGAATCCGGACAAGACCGAGAAAGGCGAGCTGGTCACCGGCTACCAGTGTGATCCCTTTACCGTAGATGAAGAGTTCATGCTGACCAAGCAGAAGTATGAGCAGATTACAGGTCGTCACCAGAGACGGGATGTGATTGCATATCAGATTCGGCAGTCCTTTAAGCCCGGTGAAATCACGCCGGAGGAAGCGAACCGATTGGGGCGGGAGCTGGCACTTCGATTTACCAAAGGGAAGTTCGCTTTCATCGTTGCGACACACACGGACAGGGCACATATCCATAATCATATCGTGTTCAATTCGACTTCCCTTGACGGTACAAGGAAGTTTAAGAACTTCTGGTTTTCGGGTCTCGCACTGCAACGTTTAAGTGACCTTGTCTGTCTGGAAAACAGCTTGTCGGTGATTGAAGCGAAGCCAATCGGCGAGCGGGAAAAACGGACGGAATACCCCACACGGACAAGCATCCGAGACTTCATTTGCCGGGATATAGACCGGATACTTCAAAAGAAGCCGAAGGACTTTGAGACAGTTCTCTTTCAGCTACAGCAACTTGGCTATGAAGTCAAGCGGGGGAAACATGTTTCAGTCAAGGGCGGGAATCAGAAGCGCTTTGTCCGCTTATCTTCACTTCCGGAAGGATATAGAGAAGCGGAAATTCGTTCGGCACTTTCCGACGAAGCAAAGCATGAAGGCAGACCACACTCAAGGCTGGAACGCTCGTTCAATCTGCTCATTGATATTCAGAGCAAACTGCAGTCCAAGGGCCAAGGCTTCAAGCGCTGGGCGACGGTCTATAACCTCAAACAGATGTCAAAGACGCTGCTGTTTCTCCGTGACAATAAGATTGATAGTGTTAATCAGCTAAATGTTCTCGCGACAGAACAGCAAGAGAAGTGCGACCGCCTGCTTCTTTCAATTCAGGCAGCCGAGAAGCGACTGGCGGAACTCGCGGCGCTGAAAACGCAGATCATCAACTACTCAAAGACCAGACCAATCTACGAAGCGTATCGGAAAGCCGGATATAGCAAAAGCTTTCTGGAGGCGCACAGGACAGAAATCATGCTACACAAGGCGGCGAAAGCGGCTTTCGATGCGCTTGGGATAAAGAAACTGCCAAAGGTTAAAGAACTGAGCGTTGAATACGAACAGATACTGGAAGCGAAAAAGGCAGCTTATGCCGAATACCGGCAGGTGAAAAAGGAGATACAGGAATTTTGGATTGCGCAGAAAAACATTGCCTCTCTCTATGCCGCAGAGCACGAAGCAGACGAAGAGAGACAGCGACGGGAAGAGAAGAAGCAGAGATGATTAGAAACCAGGGCAACAGAGAAACACATCATTGTCCAGTTCTGCTATCAAGCGTTCCGCAGGAACGCGCAGCCTCACGAAGTGAGTTTTTAAGGGCTTGGGAGTATCCCAACAAGTGGCGTATGAGGTCCGGATGGACGCTCATACACTGCTTGCCAATTTGTAACACTCAATCAACACCAGGATTTTTATGACTTTTCCGAATAAGTATTAACCTGTAAACCACAGGTGCGATATTTCGGAACTTAACTTCGGAATTAATAATGCTGGATCGCTTAGAACGCAATTCTATGGTATGATGATAAATGTACTGAAAGAAGCACCGAAATTTTTTTGGGATACGGTAAGGCAGAGGTGAGAATATGGCAGTGAGTTATAAGAAACTTTGGAAATTGCTGATTGATAAGGACATGATAAAAAAGGATCTCCGTGAATTGACAGGTGTTAGCACAACAACAATGTCTCGATTGTCGAAGGACGAAAATGTTAGCACTGAGATTCTTTCTAAAATATGCTCTGCTTTAGGCTGTGATGTTGGAGACATCATTGAATTTGTTCCGGATAACAAAGAGAAACAGTAAGGAGGTGTACTGCTATGGATCATTCGTATTCCTATATTGCATCGTTGACAAGAGAGCCGTTTCTTTTCTATGAAATGCGTTCCACTGCCAAGCTGATGAATGAAGGACTTTCTGATGAAGCGATCGTAACAGAAATTGTAGAGCAAAATCTCTTTCAGTATCCGACTGAAAATCCATCACACGCATAGCAAAAGCCTGTATAAAACGGCTTCGTACTCTGGAAGATGAATCCCTGATTTCTGCAATCGCATCTCAGCCAACAGAAGTGGCAAAGCAGATCTGCCTGTATGCGATGATGAAGCAGAGCCGTCTGGTCTGGGAATTCATGCTGACAGTGATTGGCGAGAAGTACAGATTAAGGGACACCTCATTTGGTAAGATAGACTTGAATACATTTTTTATGCGTTTGCAGGAGCAGAACGATGCGGTAGCCTCCTGGAGCGATGCCACAATAACAAAGTTAAAACAGATTATTGCCAGAGTGCTTGTTGAAACAGAATATCTCGACAGCATCAAGGCAGATCATTTGAACCCGGTATGGCTGCATCCTATTTTGGAGAATGCCATCAGAAGCAACAGCGATGCGGAGGTACTGCCGGCATTTAATTGCTTTTCGTAGGAGGTAGCCGATGAGTGTCATAAAAGAACGCCTAGATAAAATTCGGGCATTGATTCAGGAACCGGAGTTTCTGGAGGGCAAGGGACTCAGCAATGAGGTAAACATCAGAATCTTCTGCTATAAGCCAGAGGACGAAATGGTTGTACGCCATTTTGTAAATCAGTTGGAAACCGATCAATCCCTGACCTGCCATTTGAAGGTTTGTAATTTATATAAAACATTTCTCTCTATTTGCGATGACATGGACATTACGGATGTCATTCCGGATATGGAAGAAGCTGATGGAAGCCTTTTCCTTCTGGAGCAGCTGAGTTCCGCAATCGGCAATGGAGAGTTCATCGACAAAATTCAGTATGAGCCGCACGAGTTTGGCGATGTACTCATGCTGACCGGTGTTGGTGAGGTATTCTCGTTTATGAGAATCCATACATTACTGGAAGCCTTGCAGCCATATTTTTCTGATGTTCCAATTTTGGTTATGTATCCGGGCGAGTTCGATGGTCACCATGTAAAGCTGTTCAATCGCCTTAAGCCAAACGACTATTATCGAGCGTTCAATGTGATTTAAGGAGGATAAAGCCATGATAATTCGAGATATGTTTGCGACGACATCAACCGCAAAATCAATGGTGTTATTAAAGTAGATCAGGCTTCTGACGATGTGATCGAGCAGGAATTAAATGAGTATGTTATCACCAAGGAATTGAAGAAGCACTTCATTACCTTTTTTAATTACTATGGCGATGCCTTTGAGCAGCCGACCGCCGATATGGGCGTTTGGATTTCTGGCTTCTTTGGAAGTGGTAAATCTCATTTTCTGAAAATGCTCTCTTATCTTTTGGAGAACAAAGAAGTTAAGGGCATTCGCAGTGTAGAGCGTTTCCGGAAAAAGCTTGAAGTTGATCCGGCAACCTTTTTATGCTGATTGACCGTGCTACGAAGGGTCAGACGGAAACCATTCTTTTCAATATTGATATTGAAGGCTTCAGCAACAAAGACAAGACTGCTGTTCTTCGTGTTTTCGCAAAGATGTTCTATAACCATCTGGGATTTTACGGCGAAAACTTAAAGGTTGCCATGATGGAGCGTTATATTGACCAGCAGGGCAAGACTGATGAGTTCCGCAGAGTTTTTGAAGAAAAGAAGGGCAAATCCTGGTTGGAAATGCGCCGTGCATTTGCATTCAACGGCAAGTTCATTATCCCTACTCTGATGGAAGTTCTGGATATGAGTGAGGACGATGCCAAAGCATGGTTTAATGATAAAACCTCCACAGAGATTTCGATTGCACAGCTTGTGGAAGATATGAAAGCTTATGTGGATACCAAGCCTGCAAACTTCCGTTTGCTGTTTATGATCGACGAAGTTGGTCAGTATGTCGGTACTGATACCGATATGCTGTTGAACCTCCAGTCGTTGACCGAGAAAATAGGCAGCGAGTGCGAGGGCAAGATCTGGGTGATCTGCACCGGACAGGAAGCCATTGATGAAATCATCAAGGTTCGTGCCGATGAGTTCTCCCGTATTCAGGCTCGTTTCAAAACAAGACTGAGCTTATCTTCTTCCTCTGTGGACGAAGTGATTCAGAAGCGTATTCTGAAAAAGAAGCCGGACGCAGCCAAAGAGCTGGAGGCAGTTTATGAGCAGAATGATTCTGTTCTGCGTAACCTGTTCAGTTTCAGTGGCTCGATTCTGGATATTAAGGGCTATTCCACTTCGGTGGAGTTTTCGGACAATTTCCCGTTCGTGCCGTACCAGTTCATCATCATGCAGAAGGTGTTTGCCGAAATCCGTAAGCACGGAAATTCCGGTAAGCATCTGTCCGGTGGTGAGCGCTCCATGCTGTCCGGATTCCAGGAAGCTGCACAGAAAATTCAGGAGAGGGACGAGTATGCCCTCGTTCCGTTCTTCCGTTTTTATGATACCGTACATACTTTCCTGGATGGTTCTATCCGTCGAGTGATTGAGCGCTGCCAGAAAGCGGCTGACAACGGCGATGGCATTGAGCAGCAGGATGTGGATGTATTGAAGCTCCTGTATCTGATTCGCTATATTGATGATATTCCTTCTAATCTGGACAATATCGTAATCCTGATGGCAGACGATATTCGTGTAGATAAAATCATCATGCGTGAATCTATTCGTGGCTGCCTTGACCGCTTGATGAGTCAGAACTATATCGGCAGAACCGGTGATACCTATAACTTTCTGACCGATGAAGAACAGGACATTCAGCGTGAAATCCGAGATACCAATGTGGATACCGCTTCTATTGTGGAGCGTATTGCCCAGATGATCTACGGCGATATTTTCACAACCAAGAAGTTCCGCTATGAAAAATATGACTTCGCCTTCGACCAGATGGTGGACGGAATTACCGTTGGCGTAACGACTGGCGGTATGCGCCTACGCTTTTTGACAGTTGCAACGGATGCCACGGAAAAGACGGAGTTCCGTTTGATGGCAGAGTCTAAAGGCAACGAAGCAATTGTTGTTCTGGCGGATACCCCTTACTACGAATCTCTGGAATCTGCCATGAAGATTCGCAAATATGTAAAACAGCGAAATGTAAGCCAGCTGCCCTAAGAGTGTGCAGAAAAATCATCAGCGATCAGCAGGACGAAGCTGGAAAATATGAACTGAGCGCCATGACTGAATTGCAGAAGGCGATTGAGGGAGCGCAGTTTTATGTGGATGGTGAGCATCTGGAGATCAAATCCGGAAACGCTAAAAGCAGAATTGACCAGTCCCTGGAATACTTGGTTGCTCATGCATATAGCAAGCTCGATTTGATTACCAAGAATGCCGATAGCGATGCCGACATTATCGCTATTCTGAACGGAACCGAAGCGATGATTCCCGGAACAGAGCCGAACCGTGAAGCGGCTTCTGCCATGGAAGAATATCTGGAAATGCAGGATGCGAAGAAACTGCCTACCTCTATGGCAGATATTCAGAGGTACAGTGCCATTCCTATGGCTGGAAGGAAATCGACATTGCTGCGGTCGCTGCACAGCTGATCTATGCCCAGAAAGTAACCATTAAGTATGCGGGCAATACCATTCAGCCCGGTGACCCGAAACTGCCGGATATGCTCCGAAAAAAGAGCGAGATCGGCAAAACCTCCATCAGCAAGCGTAAAACCATTTCTGCTACAATGATGCGTGATGTAAAATCAATGCTTCGTGAGTATTTCTGACATTATGGATGTGCCGGACGATGAGGATGGTCTGATCCGCTTTGTAACCGAGAAATTCACAGAACAGCGTGACTACTATGCTTCTTTGGATGCCCGTTATGAAGGGCACAAATACCCGGATCACGGATTGGTGCAGGAAGCCATTCATCTGATGGACGATGTTCTTTCCCAGAAGAAGGACAACATCGCCTTGTTTGAGCGAGTGCTGAAAAAAGAAGATGACCTGTTCGACAACAAGGAAACCATGAGCAACGGCATCGAAAACTTCTTCAAAACGCAGGTGACGGTGTTCGACCAGGCAGTGCAGCTTGAAAAATCGCTGCATGACGATCTTGACCGCATTGCGGAAAATGAGGAAGCACACAAGGCACTGAACACCATTCGTCTGATTATCACAATTCAGATGGGTACGAAGTTTAGATATGACCGGATTCGTGAGCTGAACCCGCTGATGGATACGGTTCGTGCGGCCCATGACAAGATGCTGGAAGAAAAACGTGCTGAGGTTCTGGAAACGGTTCGTCAGTGCATGGAAGACCCATACTGCCGCAAATGGCGATCGGAAGGCATCTCACCTGATTGAAAAGTCGGATCGCTATTTCAGCCAGTGCAAGGAGAAGATTGCCGAATTAAAGAGTCTTGCCCTTCTGGATGCTATGTTCTTGCCGATGTGCCAGTACAAGGATGATACGGTCAGCAACATTGAAGCCGTTCTCACCCCGCCTGCACCGAAGTCGCAACCCCAGCCGAATCAGGAAGGTAAAGAAGCAACCCCGGCAAAGAAGAAAGTAGTTCGTGCCTATAACCGTCAGGTTGTATTCCAGGCAAAGACCTTGCAGACGGATGCGACATTGATGATTATGTAGAGAAGATTCGTTCTCAGCTGAAGCAGCTCTTGAAGAATTGCGATGAGATCAAGCTGAATTAAGGAGTCGAATTATGGATAAGAATGCGATAAAAAAATTTGCTGTCGGGGCAAGAACAGAGCTGATCGCCCGTGTTTCCCTGAAAGGTGTGGAATACGGTATCACAGAAGACAACATGGTGGACGCCAATGCAGACAGTGTTGGCGGTAAAGTCCTCACTGCCGATGAAAAGGCACAGCGCAAGGCTCTGATTGCCGAGATCAACGACAAAGGTTATAAGCAGGTTATGGAGGAAGTTGCCTACATTTGGTTCAACCGCTTCTCTGCCCTGCGTTTCATGGAGGTCAACGGCTACCTCCCTTCCCATGTGCGTGTATTCACGGACGAGGAAAACAACTTTAAACCGCAGATTATCACCGAAGCTATTCATCTGGATTTGGATGGCTTGGACATGGAAAAGGTCTATGCACTGAAAGAAGCCGAAAAGACCGAGGAACTGTATAAGTATCTCTTGATCGTGCAGTGCAACGCATTGAACAAGGTTCTGCCGGGAATGTTCCAGAAGATCTCCGACTATACGGAGCTTCTTCTGCCGGACAACCTGCTCCGTGAAGGTAGCGTCATTGAACAGATGATTACCTGCATCGACGAGGACGATTGGAAAGATGCCGTTCAGATTATTGGCTGGTTGTATCAGTATTACAACAGCGAGAAAAAGGACGATGTTTTCGCCGCTCTGAAAAAGAATGTAAAAATCACAAAAGAGAATATCCCTGCGGCAACCCAGCTTTTTACCCCGGATTGGATCGTTCGCTACATGGTGGAAAACAGCCTTGGTCGCTTGTGGGTGGAGGGGCATCCGAATGACGAACTGAAATCCCAGTGGAAATACTATCTGGACGAAGCGGAGCAGGAAGCCGATGTGCAGGCTCAGCTTGACCAGATTCGCAAAGAATATGCGACTATTACGCCGGAGCAGATCAAGTGCATTGACCCTTGCTGCGGTTCCGGTCATATCCTGGCATATATGTTTGATGTACTGGTGCAGATTTACGAAGCATACGGTTTCACCACTCGTGAAGCTGTGGCAAGCATTGTCGAAAAACAATCTGTATGGTCTAGACATAGATGACCGTGCGGCTCAGCTTGCCTATTTTGCAGTGATGATGAAAGCACGTCAGTACGACCGTCGATTCTTCAGCCGAGGCATTCAGCCTCATGTTTATGCGATTGCAGAAAGTAATCATGTGAATAGCTTTACGCTGGACTACTTCTGCAATGGCGATGCCAAACTGACTGCGACAATGAAAACTATCATCCACGAACTGTACGATGCGAAGGAATACGGTTCCATCCTGAATGTTACGCAGCAGGATTGGTCTGCCTTTTATGCTCGTTTTGATGAAATCAAAGAGGATATTAACATCTCCCGTGATTCTGCGCTGGGAGAACTGCTTCCTCTGGTGCAGGTGGCAGAAGCAATGGCGCAGAAATACGATGCGGTTGTGACAAATCCGCCGTATATGGGTGCAGCTGGAATGAACGGAAAGCTGTATGATTTGGTAAAGGATGTATATCCTGATACAAAATCGGATATGAGTACCGTTTGTATGGAAAAGACTCTTTCAATGTGTAACGATATTGGTTATATGGCGATGATAGACATTCCTGTCTGGATGTTCATTTCCAGTTATGAAAAGTTGCGAAAAAAGATTATAAACGACAATACTATTGTTCAGATGTTGCATTTAGGACGTGGAGTATTTGGCTCTGACTTTGGTACAACGGCGTTTGTAATTGGCAGGCGATATATTTCAAATTATTGCGGCACATATAGAAAGCTGTTTAAGAAGCAGGGGGCTGTGGATTCTATTGAAACAAAAGAAAAATGGTTCCATGAGGGAGAGGGAGCATTCGAAGCAAAACAAGCATCCTATCTTCGCATCCCAGGAAACCCCATTGCTTACTGGGTAAGTGAAAGATTTATTAGCAATTTCTCAGGAAGGCTGGTGCAGAACACCCATTTCTCAGGCGGTAGAAATAAAACTCACGGGAACGAACAGTACACACGTATGTGGTGGGAAATCGCCGATAGAGAAAAATGGCAACTATATGTAAAGGGTGGAGACTTCAGACGCTGGTATGGAAACCAGGAAGTTGTTGTGGATTGGTCTACGGAAGCAAAAAATTCTTATGCTTCTCATGGTGGATTGTATAATCAGGATTATGCCAATAAAGCGGGCATCTGTTGGACTTTGATTACTTCAGCGAAAACAGCTTTCAGATATAAAATCCCGGAAGCTCATTACGATTCTGGTGCGCCAACTATTTTCAATGAGAACTTTACGCTCGATTTGACATTGCTTGGCTTTTTGAATTCAAACATTGCAATAGAATATCTCCAGTTGTTGAATCCAACCATTAACATGGGAAACACTTATGTATTGTCGTTACCATATTTGGATGTAGGAAGCAAAAAGAGTGAAATTGAGACACTTGTCAAAGAGAATATTCAGGTTGCAAAAAGATGATTGGGATTCATTTGAAAAATTCAATGCAATTTGGATCACATCCACTTGTTAAATATGCAAAAATGTGGATTTATTTCGGATGCTTTTTGGCGTGTGGAGCCGTCTATGCAGAGGCTGCTTTCACTGGTATGAAGAAAGCAGAAGAACGGTTAAATGAACTTTTTTGTGGATATTTATGGTCTTTCAAAGGATATAAGCACTGAGGTTCCAGATAAGGATATATCCGTTAGAAAAGCAGATTTGCAGCGTGACATTAAGAGCTTCATTTCCTACGCTGTGGGTTGTATGTTCGGTCGTTACTCTCTGGATGGGGATGGGCTTGCCTATGCCGGTGGTGAGTGGGATGCTTCCAAGTACACCACATTTGAGCCGGACAAGGACAACATCATTCCAATCTGCGATGATGAATATTTCCAGGATGATATTGTGGGCAGATTTGTCAAGTTCGTCGAGGTAGTTTACGGCAAGGAAACTCTGGACGAGAACCTGAAGTTCATTGCAGACGCCCCTGCGGTAAGGGGCAGCCGAAGGATGTCATTCGAAACTACTTCATCAATGACTTCTATGCTGACCATTGCAAGATTTATCAAAAGCGTCCGATTTACTGGCTGTTTGATTCCGGTAAGAAGAACGGTTTCAAATGCCTGATCTATATGCACCGCTATCAGCCGGACACCATTGCCCGTATTCGTACCGACTATGTGCATGAACAGCAGGCTCGTTATCGTACCGCCATTGCCGACCTGGAGAACCGCATTGCAGCGGCATCCACCTCTGAGCGTGTGAAGCTGAACAAGAAACTGAACTCCTTGCAGGCACAGGAAGTGGAAATCAGAGCCTACGAAGAAAAAATTCATCACTTGGCCGACCAGATGATCTCCATTGATCTGGACGATGGCGTGAAGGCAAACTACGCAAAATTCCAGGATGTACTGGCGAAGATAAAATAATGAAGGAGGAGAAACCTTGTGAGTGATGAAATCCACATGACCATTTCGATTCCGGTAGATGACGAAGGATATGTGCTTTTGAAATGTGAACATTGTGGCACATTTTTCAAGGGTACTCCTTCAGATGTTCAGGACGATGGCGTATGGCAGATATTCTGCCCAAGCTGTGGCTTAGTCAGCGATACATACATCACGGAAGATGTATTAGAGCTTGCTATGAAAATGACGAAAAATCTTGTCAATGACATGATTTATGATGCGTTCAAGGATTTAGAGCGTCAGACTCGTGGTAATAGTATGGTTAAGTTCAAAGCTGGGAAACGCCCCGTACATGAAAGTGAAGACCCTATCCGTTCGGGAATTGAAGCACTTGAGATTTGCACATTTCCATGTTGTACTCGTACAGCAAAAATAAAACCATTACTAAAAATGACGGGAGCCTATTGCCCGTTCTGTGGGGTGAAAAACTATGAGATTGAATAGGAATGAACTTAGAAAAATCCTGTATGATTTCAACAGCTTTTCTAATCGTCTGCTTCAAGCTGATTACAATGACTATGCGGGTGTTCTTGGAAAATTCCTAAATTACATAAACGGCACCCCTATTATCATTGATTATATTAAGGACTGCGGCGAATGTGAGTGGAATTTAGCTGACGAGGTCAATAAGGTTCAATCGTCGTATGGACGTTTGATTTTCCCTACCGGAGATTCGAATGAGGAAGAAGTTCGCAATGTTTATGCTGTTTTGCGTTACTTGGTAGAGACTGATAATTCAGTTCATTATGGCGTGGCTATGGGATATTCTCATTCCAATGGCTATCAGGACAAGATTAAGGGGTTTAATGACCGCTTTGTCATGGTGCTGATTCGTCATGTGGAGGGTTATCTTACGAAGGTGGGAATTGATATGGGGTTGGATGATAAAGTGGTATATAACGTTACGGTGCATAACGGACAGGCTATCATAGCATCTGAAAATGCGAATGTCACCGCAACGAATAATGTCGGTATCAATACTGACGAACTTGCAAAACTGATTGCCGATGTACGGGCGACATCCGGTAACTTGACCCCAGAGGATCAAGTTACCGTCGCTGATAGTCTGGAGGTTATCGAAACTGAAGCATCAGCCAATAAACCTAAAAAGGGAATGTTAAAGACAGCTATTGCTACGTTAAAAACAGTAAAAGGCATTGCTGAGTTCAGTTCAGCTGTTGTTGCGTTAGCTGAGTTTGTTGGTCCCTTAATCTAAAGTTAAGGAGGATTCAGCATGGATGCTGATAAAGTAATACAAGACTTGAATCGCAGATTTGCTGCACCCTTGCCTGAGTTCTACCAGAGAAGAATTATCTTCTGGTATGACGAGGATCTGGAATTTGCGGACAAGCTGGACGAAGTGATTCTGGAAAACGCCAAGGTGGTTGCTCTTACGGGCAGTAATACATTTTCCATAAAGAAGCTGCTTTCAGTGGACGATCTGACGACAAACTATCTGGTTTACGATCCGCTGGTATATGACCAACCGGATGATAACTGGCTTTTGGATGTGGAGCTTTACAGTGAGGAGTTCCGGGCAGACCTGATTTCTATTTGGATGGATGAGATGGGGCTTACTTCAAATCCGGCCATGAGAAAGCAGGTGAAGAATTATCGTGCCTATTTTAATGCGAAGGAACGCCGTCAGAAAATAAGCAGCCAGAATAAAATTCCTGCTACTCCGGCACAGCTGCACATGGCTGTGATGGCGGCAATCTGCGGCTTGAAAGAAGCGCAGCCAAATAAGATTCTTCGCAGCGTGTTCAGGGCAGGACTGGATTTGAACCACAATGCGATTTATCAAGACTTCGTAAAAATACCATGCAGATAGTGCGTTTTGGGCAATGGTGCGTCAGGGATGCGGATTTGCCGAGGAAGAACCGGATCTCGGTCAACTGGCAATTCATTTGCTGTTGACCGCCGCTACCCGTACCATGCGTCAGGAATATCTTGCTGGACTGGATAAGTTCATTTCCGTGCCGCATCAGGCATATTGCTATGATTTTATCTCTGAATGGCTTCATGGTGAGGATGCTCAGCAGCTTTATGATGTGGCTCGATATGTTGAGGAGGAAGCCCGCCTTCATCAGAGATTTGAAAAGCTGACAGTAGACAATCTGGCAGCGACAGAGTGCTTCCCTTGCATCAACGAGGTGATTCTGACCAAGTTGATGACAGAGATCAGTGACCATATCATTGATGTGGATAAGATTGTTTCCACAGTTGAAAAACGGAGAACCTGTGCATGGTACGAGCCGTTTGAGAACTTCTATAACGGAATTTTGCAGGTGGCCAATATGCAGAGCTTCTTCAAGGAGCATTCTGCGGGGTTCCATACCGCAGAAGCGAAGGGCATCTGGAAAGAATACACGGAAAGCTATTATCGGATGGACACCTACTATCGCCTGTTCCATCTGAGCTTCCAAAAGAGTCTGGAAACCTCCAATATTCTGCTAGATGATCTGTTCAAGCACGTTGTCGATAAAGTGGAAGGACTCTATACCCACTGGTTCCTGGGCGAACTGGGCAACAACTGGTCGGATGTATGTGCGGAAGAACTGGCAACCTACGGCAAGGTTCTGGAAGTGCCGCAGCAGGAGAATTTTTATAGTTCCCGAATTAGAACTTCCGAAAACAAGGTGTTTGTGATTGTTTCGGATGCCATGCGCTATGAAGTGGCAGCTGCTATGGCAGTTCAGCTTCAAAGAGAAACGCAGAGCAAGGTTGCTATCAGCAGTATGCAGAGTATCTTCCCCTCCATCACCAAGTTTGGCATGGCGGCATTGCTGCCGCATAAAAAGCTGACTGCGGAGCTTCGGAACGATGTTTTGACCGTATTGGCAGATGGACAGCCTACCGCCAGCGGCTATCGGGACAAGATCCTGAAATCGGAAGATTTTGCGAGTGTGGCGCTGAAATACAACGACATCATCGCCATGAAACGAGCAGAGCGAAGCGTTTTGGTAAAAGGCATGGATGTGGTTTATATCTACCACGATACGATTGATGAAGCCAGTCATACTTCTGATACTGCCGTATTCGCCGCCTGCGATAAGGCAATTTCGGAATTGAAGAACCTTGTTCGTATTATCGTGAATGAATTTGGTGGAACGAATATCCTGATTACCGCCGACCATGGATTCCTTTACACATACAGCCCTCTTACCGAGGACGACAAGGTGGACAAGTCCAGCTTTAACGGCATGGATGTGGAATATGGCAGACGCTATGCAATCATGCAGAAAGGCGCTCAGCCAAACTATCTGTTGCCGGTGAAGTTCCTGGGCGGCAATACGGAATATGATGGCTTTGCACCGAGAGAAAGCATCCGTATCAAGATGAATGGCGGCGGCTTGAACTTTGTGCATGGCGGTATCAGCTTGCAGGAAATGGTTGTTCCGGTGATTGAATACCACTATCTCCGTAACGATTCTATGGAATATAAGCGCAACAAGCAGAAGTATGATACCAAGCCGGTAACGGTCAATCTGCTGTCTGCAAGCCGTAAAATCAGCAATATGATATTCTCTCTGAATTTATCAGCAGGATTCAGTTGGTGCGAACCGTGAAGCGGCAACCTATCAGGTCTACTTTACGGATGAAAGTGGCAAGCAAATCAGTGATGTTCAGAAAATCATTGCAGATAAGACAAGCGACAACGGTGCAGAGCGGACATTCCGCTGCCAGTTCAATCTGAAATCGCTGAAATATAGCAACACGGCTACTTATTATCTGGTAATTGCGGACGAGCAGGGATTACAGATGCCACAGCGTGAACCGTTCCAGATTGACATTGCTTTCGCTGTGGATGAGTTTGATTTCTTTAGTTGAGTCCACCGGCACACCCTGCCATGACGGATGATGGATTTGGCTTTTGGTACAACGAGGAAAGCACTATGAACTTTTGGGATCACCTGATTTATCACACAGTCAGCGGATATTATCGAGATAAACGGCGTTTGGTTCGGGAGCATGAGCGTGAGCAGCAGCGCAAACCAGGGCTGAAAGCTATGCGCCTCAAGCCCCGACAAGAGTGCCGCCTAAAATTGTGCAGCAATAGGGCACTCCGGGCGAGAATATCCAAAAAGCACGGTTGGCGTGGGAACGCATGATAAAAAAAGGGTAACTTGGAACATACCATCACTGACGGGCAGGAAATACTAACAACGATCCTGGCGATAATCGTATGTGATGTTGTAATGATGGGGAATATCCCGGCTCAAGATAAGCTTTCGGAAGTGGAATTGTATTTTGCACAGAACCGGTTAGAAACGCTAAAGCCTGCCAAGGAGTTTTTGCTGGATATTGCCGCTCACGGAGAGATGTGGCGGTTCTGCGACACGATGATGAATCACCAGAGCGGCAAATTGGCGGGCTTATGGGATATTGCAATGACCCTGGTGCAAAACGGAAACTGTGAGCAGGATATGAGTGACTTTATGCTGGCTTATCAAAATTTGGCATAAAGCCTTGTTACTGAAATGATATATATGGGGATCCTTATGCAAAGCAGAACGAAGCTCAGAATTCTATATTTGTACCAGCACCTGGTTCGGCATACGGACGCAGAACATCCGCTCTCTACCGCTGTGTTGATCAAGATTCTGAAAGAGCAATATGCCATCAGGGTTTCCCGGAACACAATCAGCGATGACCTCGCCATTCTTCACGACTGCGGTCTTCACATTGAGCACTATGAGTCTACACAGAACAAGTATTACTATGATGGTCACGCCTATGATCTGGCAGAGCTTAAACTCCTGACGGATGCAATTTCTTCTTCCAAGTTCATAACGCAGCGAAAGAGTGATGAACTGATTTCCAAGCTTCTTACACTGACCAGTGCATCGAATGCCGCCAAGCTCCGCCGTCACATCTATGTGGCCGGTCGTGTGAAGTCGGATAATGAGCAAGGCTATTACATTGTGGATGCCCTCAATGAGGCTATCGACACCCGACGGAAGATCCAGTTTGCCTACACGGATTTTGATGTGAACAAGAAGCGCTACATGACCAATGGCGGTGCGCCGTACACGGTAAGTCCCTATACATTGGAATGGGATGGCGACTACTATTACCTGCGCGGCTTCTGCGATGAGCGCCAGGCGATGCGCACTTTCCGCATCGACCGCATTGCGGAGCAACCGAAAATCCTGAATCAGATTGCGGTATCACCTCCGGAAGATTACTCACTGTCCATTTCAGCAAGTGTGTTTTTCGTATGTTTGACACGGATCAGCCGGAAGAAGTTCAGCTTCAGTGCCATGTATCGACAATGAAGTATCTCATCGATAACTTTGGCATGGATGTTAAGACAGAACCAATCGGTGAAGATAGCTTTAGGGCCAATGTCCTTGTGTGCGCTAGCTCAACTTTTTACCGTTGGCTCTTTGGTTTCAACGGTAAGATCAAGATTCTGGGACCGGAAGCGGTGAAGAATGCCTACCGGGAAATGCTCCAAAAAGCGCTCTATGAGGAGTGAATCGTAGTTCGCTGCTCAATATTCTGTGCACCTGCGTTCCATTAAACGCCTCACCCCTTGACCTCATCGTGATATGTACCCTCTTTACTGGACACGAAAGTGTCACAGTAAGGAGGGTTTTATCATGCGCTATGATTATGAATTTAAGAAGATGTGTGTCGACCTGTATCGACAGGGGAAATGGCCAGAGACACCGGAGGGTTATAACGATCCGGGTAACTTTCACGTCATGATTCGTCGATGGGCTCGTGCCGAAAAGGCAAATGGCCCCCAGGTCCTAAAGCATGGAAAGCAGCATCCGTGGACGCCTGAAGAGAAACTGAAGCTAATCACAAAGGTTCTCGCCGGGAGGACGGCACAGTCCGTTGCGCTAGAGGCCGGCATTGAGAGCCGTCTGCTCTATGACTGGGTGCAAAAATATAAGATTTACGGGTACAATGGACTTGTAAGTAAGAAGAAAGGCCGCAAGTCAAAGGATACTGCGAAGATGAAGAAAGTAAATATCAACAATCCCAGAAAACTAAAGGAGAGTGAATACGAGGAGCTCCTCCGGCTTCGTGAAGAGAACGCCTTGATTAAGGCCGAGAACGAAGTAATAAAAAAAGAGATCGCCTTGAGAGAAGAAAAGGAAGCTGCGCGACTCAAGGCGAGAAAGCAGCGATCATCAAAGAACTCCGCGACAGAGGATACAAACTGAAGTATCTGCTGACAGCAATGGGAATGTCCCGGTCCACCTACTACTATGAACTTGGCAGGACTGACGCAGTTGCTCTCAGGAATACAGGTCTTTCCGCAGAGATCCGCAGAATTTACGATGAGAACCGGCAGCGATATGGTGTCCGCCGAATTACGGCGGAGCTGCATAATCGTGGATTTGAGGTCAATCACAAGCGTGTTCAGCGGCTCATGCACGACATGGAACTGTTCGGCAAGCGTCCGAAGGAGAAGTATCATTCTTACAAAGGTGAGGTGGGCAAGACCGCTGACAATCTCCTTAAACAGGATTTTATTTCAGACACACCTCTCGAGAAATGGACAACAGACGTATCTCAGTTCAACATGGGATGGGGGAAGTGCTACTTTTCTCCGATCCTCGACATGTGCGGGAACGAGATTATCTCGTACAATGTTTCGCTGCATCCTAACATGGAACAGATTAAGGACATGCTGGATAAGGCATTTGCAAAGTTCCCAAAGTTAACAGGCTTGATTATGCATTCAGATCAGGGCTGGCAGTATCAGCACGCCTACTATCGAACCGAGCTTGAGAAGCATGGCATCACACAGTCGATGTCCAGAAAGGGGAATTGCCATGATAACGGCATTATGGAGTCGTTCTTTGGTCGGATGAAGAATGAGATGTTCTATGGACATGAGCAAGAGTTCAAGTCCTTTGAGGAATTCGTTACTGCAGTCGATGATTATATCGATTACTATAACAACAGGAGAATCCAGAAGAAAACAAACTGGATGCCTCCTGTACAATACAGGATAGCATCCAGTTGCGGTGCCTAACGATAGTCAATGTGTCCAGAATTCTGGGTACATATCATCGTCAAGGGGTTTTTATAATGCCATTAATGGAACGATTCATTCCATTATCGATTGAAAGGAATTGCGACCATGAGGAAAATGAACTCGGAGACGATGGAACTCATCATTTCTTACGTTGATCAGTATTTCTGTGAAAAGCATGCCACGCCTTCGGTGAATGAAATTGCCAAGGGTGTGGACATCCCCAAAACAACTGCATATCGCTACCTGGTTGAAATGGATAATCGCGGAATGATTGAGTATGATGGTCAGTCTCGTGCCATCAATACGCCGATGATCAACAAGTTCACGACCGGTTCTGCCCCTTGTCCTGTTGTCGGATCCATCCCATGTGGAACTGCGGAGGAAAAGGAGGAATGCATTCGGGAATACATCAGCCTTCCTGTTTCCCTTTTCGGGAAGGGTGAGTTCTATATTCTGGAGGCATGCGGTGACTCCATGGTTGATGCGGGCATCGATGACGGTGACAGAGTCGTTATCAGGATGGATTGCGAGGCCAGGGTTGGTGATATCGTTGTTGCCCTATTGGGTGACAATGAGAGCACGCTGAAGGTGTATGGCGGTGTTGATGCTGAGAATCAGGAAGCGATTCTCTTTATCAGAAATGAAGCTGTTTATCCCGGTAAAGAGATACGCACAAAAAAATCTGATTGTCCAGGGAGTTGCAAAAGCACGTCATCAAGGCACTGTAATCCGGTGAACGGAGGTGAAAGCATGAATCAATACGATATGAAATGTCCCGATTTGCGGAAAGAGTCAATCATCAACTGCTGCTCGAAGAGACAGACGGATGGATGGAATGCGAATACTGCGGGGAAACGACGCAGCAGCTCCGGAGGATGTGGAAAATACAGAAGCCCTTTGTCTTGGCAAGAAGGGGTGAACATGTCGCAATTCCTACAGTATGAAAAAACGAGCGAATGAGAAGGGAGCAAGGTAATTGGCACATGAGAGCCAGGGCATATTACGCCCGAGAAGCGTTTGTTGTCCCAACTGCCATGAGGTTAATCATGGTTTGGAAGATCGCGAGGGCATAGTCCGCGTCACTTGCAAACGTTGCAAGTCGGTTATGGTACAGAAGCGAATGGGCCGCAGACACAATCGTATCGATGTGTATGCGCCGGAAGATCGGAATGAACTTACATGTAATAAATGAAATAGAATGAGCGTACAGACGGGAATGGTCGAGTTGAAACAGACTGCGTAAATCCATTTCAGGTCACATGCTTGAATAGTCGATGAGTTAAGCCAGACATACATGAGAGGCCATCGGCAAGGACAGGATACCTATATCCATAGGGTTCCGTCCTTGTCGGTGGCTTCTTTTTTGTACCGATTAGCAAGACAAAAGCATGATTTCAATCCACGTCATAAACATATCGCATCCTGACATGTATGAAGGGCTGAGGATATACATATAGTTCAGATTTCGGAGAGAAGCGATATCGGTATCCTTATCTCTTTTTGGCTTTTGTAAGGTCCTGAAGGTTCTAATCTGTCTGCAGGAAGGTGTAGCTCCTTCCAATCTCCCGTGTCAGGAGGAAAGGAAAAATAATTTTGTACAATATAGGGAAGCTGATTTTTGCAGGGCGTTTGAAAGCACTTCGTAAAGCCCGAGGTAAGACGCAGGAGAAAAAGTGCTGAAGAACTCAACATCAGTCTCGAACATCTCGGCAATATAGAGCGTGGAAAAGGGAAACCATCGCTGGAACTGCTTGTTGAAATTGCTCTCTATTTTCATGTTAGCACGGACTATCTACTTCTGGGGAATGAGATTGATAAAGATTCTGTTCGCAGGAATCTTATTGAAATGGCTTCTCATATGATGGAACTTGCCAGTAAATTGTAGAGCATCGGAAGTAGTAGAATTTTTCTCTTTTTCTGTTGATAGAAAAAAATGCTATAGACAACTTTACATATAGCTACAATCCAGAAGGTGAATGCCAACCTGAGTCCTGATGTAAACCTCATGGAATTAGTTTGGTTGCCCCAGGGCAAGAAAAACCTGCAGGTACCACAATTGTGGTACCTGCAGGTTTTTGATAGAAAAAAATAGGGCTCGATCCTAGGATAGAGCCCTTACAAAAAGCATTGCTGCTTTTTTTCGACGTGCCATTAGTTTAAACGAGGGAGAACCAGTTGTCAATGACCAGTTTCAAAAAATTGAAATTCGCGGCAATCAACTGATTTGTATTGTAATAGTCAGCGTGCCTCATCATCCGATCTTTAAATGCATGTAATTTTTGAGCGGCCTTGTTGTGGACCCCTTTGCTGGTCACGATTTCGTTATGGATATAGAGAACATATATTAGCTCCTGCATCCGTTCATTCTGCATACGACGTTTACGGGAATCAGATGAAAGCGAGGGATTACTGCTAACTTTTTGGATTACAGGATACTTGGGCTTATATGGTGCAGTACCTGTATGGAAATCATTGATGAAGCAGTCGTTGTGGGCACAGGCGTTTCGAACATTTTTACATCTGATCATGATGTAAAAGCGATCGCACATCGACTTAGAGTTAAAACGTTTAGCACAAAAGAGATAGAAATCAAGGATTGTACCAAAAGGAAGAAGTTCTAAAAAAACCCAAGCAGGGAAATCAGGATTATATTTATTATAGACGTCTTTCGTGTAATAGCTATTCTGATTTTGCCGTAATTCCGATTGAATGTGTTGTTTTCTGTCGGTTTTCTGAGCATTAAGGAAATCTGAGACGATTTTATAACCGTCTTCATTATGTCGCTCAATTTCTCCTAGAAGATCCATTTTTGCAAAATGCTCAATATCAAGTGTTAGTTGGATAAACGTGTATCTCAGTTCCATGTCGATAATGGCAAGATCCTGAAGATATCCAAAATCTAGATTTACATACTCGTCTATTGGATTTTGCTTTGAATCAAGTCGTTTATTATAGTTCTTGCGGTAGGACGCTACACGGAAATAGTTATTATTTTTTTCCATGTACTGGACGGCATCTTCCGGAGAAACGATATTGAACGTAATTCCTTTGCGTTTCATGTGTTCAACTAGGTCCTGGGAGGACTTCATTGGCTTGGTAAGTGTACTCATAGGATAGTCGGACTCCATTAAAAATCGTTTCACAATGTGTATGCGTCAATAATGAATTATCGATTCGGATGAGAAATTTATTCTATTTTAGTCAGATTAACTTTGACCGTCAAGGAAAACGGAGCGAAAAGAGGTAAGCAAATCACCTTGTCTTCTGTTGATGTGTTGAATGAATATGTCATTTTACAACATCTGTAAATATGCCGGCTGTTGAGTCAAGAACACTTCATTCTTATCCACTTAGTATTGTAATCATCATTGAATCCGCGAATCTATATAACCAGCACAGCAAATCCGTAGTGTCAGTTCCTAAAGCTTTATCATCTGCACAGCTAAACTTGTACATGTCAGGAGCCAAGTGGTTCTTGTTTAGATCCTTGAAAACTGAATCTACATTCTTCAGGCACAACCCCTGTGACGGGGAGCCACATCAGCGGGAAACGCAAGGATTGTCCTTAAAAGACAAGAGCGCGAACCCAGTCTGTAAGCTTCGGATTGCTTCCGGAGTACAGCATTGATCCGTCACAGCATAATGATACTTCTGTACGCAGCTCGGTGAGAACCACGGAGGGGTTAGAGTCCCATGGATCCGGAAGCAACCGGACGCCTGAATGCATTCCCGGCAGGACAGAGAGTCTGCCAGTTCCCAGGGGTGTCGAGGACAAATGTGGGGATAACATACGTAATAAGCAGGTCAAAACAGATCTGTTTAGGATATGGCAGACAGCGATGCCTGCCATTTGCATAGGAATATCAACGAAAACAAGGAGGGATTATATATGCTTCGTGACAATTGGAATTACAGACGGGGAGACGTCTATCTGATCGATTTGCCGGAACCGGTGAATCACATCCAGGGCGGCCTACGGCCGTGCATTAACATCCAGAATGAGATTGGGAACAGATACAGCCCGAATCTGCTGGTTTATCCGCTGACAACGCAGCTAAAGAAACTCGGGCAGAAAACACACTACGTTCTCTACAACGTGCCGTTCTTGGAGAAGCCGTCTATGATACTTGGTGAACAGCCGACGCCGGTCGATAAGTGTCGGGTGGTGAAATATCTCGGAAAGCTGATGCCATGGCAGATGGACAAGGTCAATGAACTCATTCGTGTAGCAACCGGCTATATGAATCCTGAGGATCCGATTCCGGGGGAGTGCCTAGAATTTCCCGTAATGAGGCAAATGCTGAGAAGCCAAACGAAAAAGCAGAAAGTGAGGGGTTGCATAATGGAAGCGATTGAAACCTTTGAGCGCCAGGAAGAAGCAGCAGTTGCCGGTGCAGAAAAGCGCTGTTATACCGTTGAGGATCTACAAATCATCCTCGAATTGCAAGAGGAACCGCATACAAGCTGCTTGAACGGCATGAGTTCCGCTGGTTCAAAAATCGGATCCACGTATCGGATTTCGAAAAAAAGAGTTTTGATGAGTGGCTGGACAGTAAGCTGTAAACGCGTCAAGGATGCCCGTTCAATCGGGTGACATCCTAACAATGGAAAACAGTATCCGCTACGATTTAGCCAGGTCATAAGACCTGGCTAAATCACGATAAGGAGGTTGTGAGATGAAGGACAGAGATAAGACGACCATGTCCGTTTCTGAAATGCGGCAGATGCTTGGTCTGAAGAAAAACGGACTCCTATTGGCTGGTACATAGACAGCTCTTTTGAAACGGTTCTTGTCGCCGGAAAGATGCGGGTGGTACTTGATAGCTTTGAGCACTGGTATGCAAATCAGGTTAAATACAAGAAGGTCGCCGGTCCGCCTCCAGGTGCCGAATTGAAGGCCTATTCTTATTCGATACCGGAGATTGCGACGCTTTTTGGGTATCAGTGATTCGACTGTCTATGGGAAATCATCAAGCGGGACAAGCTCGAAACGTTTGAGGTTGCTTCCTGGAGGCGCGTCCGCAAGGATGTCTTTGAAGCGTGGTATAAGGCCCAAACGAAGTACAGGACGCCGGAGGATCGGCAGCGAGATGCGGAGCAGGAAAAACACTTCCATGACACTGCCGCAGATGGCAAGGCTTTTGGGCATCAGCCGCGAGGAGGCCTACTCGCTTGTCAGAAGAAAGCGTAATCGGGATGTTTTCGAGATTATCATGGTTGCGGATAAAAAGCGTGTCACACTGGACAGTTTTGAACGCTGGTATCAGAGACAGAATTGTTATCAGAAGGTCACGGAGCAAACTTCGGGTCTTGATAAAGAACTCGAAGAGGTCGATGATGCCGAATGCACGGTACTGTTGGATGCTGACAAGATGAGTTTTACGGTCAAAGAGACCGCACGTCTGATCGGCGCAACGACCCGTGAGATATACCAGATGATTGAAAGATGATATTCTCGATGGTATTCGTATCGGAAAGGTGGTTCGGATTAGACGCGCCGCCCTGGAATGGTGGATGTCCTCTCAGGACAATGCTTATGAGAAGGAGGAACGGTGATGGCATCGCTTGTTGAAAGGAAGAATAGGTATTATGTGGTATACACTTACGAAAACGAAGCGGGAGAAAAGAAGCAGAAATGGGAAAGTTGCAAGACAAAGGCGGATGCGCAGAGAAGAAAGTCGGAGGTAGAATACCGTCAAGAGCTTGGTAGCATAGTAATCTCGCAGTGCGAAACCATGGCAGACCTTTTGAAGGAATACATATCCATGTATGGCAAGAATAACTGGGCGCTTTCGACCTACGCTTCTAATGTCAATATGATTAACACCTACATTCTTCCCGCATCTGGGGACAAATGAAGCTGGGAGATATTACCGCAAGGTCACTGGAGAAGTACTACCAGACGATGCTGAAGACGCAGGGCGGTTCCCCAAATGCACGGATAATAAGCACAAGAAGACCTCTGCGCTGGTATCGGCGGAAACGGTCAGGCGCATACATAAGCTTCTTCACAGCTGCTTTGAACAGGCGGTCCGCTGGGATTTGATGATACGGAAATCCGGCGGATTACGCCACGGTACCGAAGTCAACGAAAAAGCAGCGTGAGATCTGGAATGCCGAAACTCTCATGAGAGCAGTTGAGCTTTTGCGGGGATTCAAAGCTCAGGCTTGCCATCAATCTGGCATTTGCCTGCTCCTTCGAATTGGTGAGCTGCTCGGCTTAACCTGGTCTTGCATCGATGTTTCGGATGAGAGCATCAAAAAGGGAGTCGCTTATGTCTATGTAAATAAGGAATTGCAGCGGGTGAACCGCAGTGCTATGCAGCAACTGGGATGAAAAAGGATGTCATCTTTTGCGTTTCCGGTGATCTCTGAGAAAGAACAGGACGCAGCTCGTTTTGAAGAAGCCGAAGACGCTGTCCAGTATCCGCAAAGGTATTTCTCCCCAGTACGGTTGCAAAAATGCTAATCCTCAGGAAGGAGGAGCAGGATGAACTGAAGGAGGCCCTGGGATCCGAGTATTCAGACTATGATCTTGTTTTTGCCGGAGACTACGGAATGCCCACGGAAGCAAGCACTATAACAGAATCCTTCAAGAAGCTGATTAAGGAGCATGATCTCCCGCCGGTGGTATTCCACAGTCTGCGACATTCCAGTATCACCTATAAGTTGAAACTGAACGGGGGTGATATTAAAAGCAGTTCAGGGAGATTCCGGTCATGCGCAGGCCAAGATGGTCACGGACCAGTACTCGCATATCCTGGATGATGACCGGCAACAGAATGCAAAGCTTTTTGAAAAGGCATTTTACCGGAAGGATATCGTCCGGGAGGATGCGGGAGAACATTTATCGGCGGTCGAAACAAAAACAGGAGACGCGCTAACCGCTGGTGACAGGCAGCTGCTTGAGAAGCTTATGAGTGATGAATCGACTGCAACGCTACTGATGAATCTGTTGAAAAAGCTAAGTTGAAATGCATAGAATACATAGCCCACAGGACCTTGTAAGAGAGGCTCTGTGGGCTTAAAATATCTAAAAATGGCGACAGTTGGTAAGGGCACAAGACGCCGGTTTTAGCAATTTCTAAAATCCATCTAATGGAAACGATTAGACAGCGGTGAACATCTAAAGAAATCTGTGAACAGAGGACAACTCAGAACACGAAAAAACACTGGAAATACGCGGGTTTCATGAACACCTGTGAACACTGATGGATAATGAGAACCAAACGCCGGACTTGCTCCTAAGCGAAACGTCGGCGGTTCAAATCCGCCCGGGGACAGGTCCGGACAGGGGAAGATTGCACAATCTTCCCCTGTTTTCATCTAAAAAAACAGAGATCCGATTAGACAATATCTAAAAAACGGCTTTTTTTTCTAATGCCGGAGCAAGTCCTCAGAGGGGACGCAAGCTAAAAATGGCGGGAGGTCGTGAGTTTTCGCTTGTATTAGCGACGGATCAATGTATACTAATAATAACATTAATTCGGTATATGTCTATAATAACAAACGTTATTTGGTGAAACAATGAAGAAGGCCGCATATAACATTCTTCCGGGAACGGAGGAAATACTGAAAAACATGGGGGAGCAGATTAAGCTCGCCAGGCTAAGACGAAATCTATCTACGGAGTTGACCGCAGAACGTGCAGGAATCAGCCGAGCAACCTTGTGGAAGGTTGAAAAAGGCGACCCATCCGTAGCAATGGGTATCTACGCAGCAGTGTTGCATGCGTTGAACAATCTCGATAAAGACCTTCTGCTGGTTGCAAAGGACGATGAACTTGGCAGACAACTTCAGGATCTGAATCTAATCACAAGAAAGCGGGCCCCGCGGAGGAAGGACTAGTGGTATCCAAAGAAAAGACAATTTTTGTCTACGATGACTTTAGTGGGCAGAATCCGATGCGGATAGGGACACTCTATGTAAATAGCATGAAAGGCGGGGAATCCTATTCTTTCGAATATGAGAGAGAGTGGCTCAAAAAAACCTCACTAAGATTCACCTTGGATTCGGAACTTATGCCATATGCCGGAAGACAGTATCCTGTCGGCAAAACTACTTTCGGCCTGTTTTCGGATTCATCTCCCGACCGCTGGGGGCGCGTTCTTATGAATAAGCGTGAGAGAATTTTAGCGGAAAAGGAAGGCCGTAAACCGTCTAAACTGTATGACAGCGACTATCTATTGGGCGTGTACGACGAGACGCGACTGGGAGGGATTCGATTTAAGACAGATATGAACGGAGCATTCCTTTCCGACGATAAAGATACAGCTGCCCCGCCTTGGGCAACGCTTCGGACTTTAGAGGAAGCATCCAGAAATTTTGAAAATGACGATTCGGGTTTATCGGAAAAATGGTTAAATCAATTGATTAAACCGGGTTCTTCGCTTGGCGGTGCAAGGCCAAAGGCGACAGTCATTGATACCGATGAGCAGCTGTGGATCGCAAAATTCCCATCTAAGAATGATGAAAATGATACCGGAGCATGGGAAATGGTGACGCACAATTTGGCGGAGCTCTGCGGTCTGCGCGTTACGGAGGCGAAACTAGAAAAATTTTCCGCTCTCGGGAGCACTTATCTGGTTAAGCGCTTTGATCGTATTTTGAAAAAACGGGTACACTTTGCCTCCGCTATGACGTTACTCGGAAAAACAGACGGAGCATCCGCTGTAGACGGAACAAGCTATCTGGAGATGGCAGCATTCATTAAATCCTACGGTGCACAGCCCAAGGAGGATTTGATAGAACTCTGGAGACGAATCGTTTTCAATATGGCTGTTACCAACACGGATGATCATCTACGCAATCATGCGTTTATTCTGACCGAAACCGGCTGGAGCCTTTCGCCTCTTTACGATGTCAATCCGGTTCCATACGGAGACGAACTGTCTTTAAATGTTAATGCGGAGGATAACAGCATAAGCGTTGAGCTTGCAGTGGAAACGGCTGTCAGATTCGGAATATCCGAGACAGACGCCAAAATGTATGCAAAAGAAATTCTGGGGATTGTAAGAGAGAATTGGGAGAAACAAGCCGTTCGTTGCGGGTTGACGCGTAGACTCATAGAAGAGATGCGTCCCGCTTTTCGTGCTTGTTATGTGTAAATGAACGCGAAATCAGAAAATCTAAACCTGTCTAATGAGAATTTGTGGATATCTAACGAAAGGGTGAACATCGACGAAAAAGAGCTCTATCGCTTCCCGGGCGAAAGGCTCCGGGTTTCGACTCCGTCAGGAATTGAACGCTTCTTAATTTCCCGGGAAAGGATGAGGTGTTCCGAGAAAGTTAGCGGTTTCTTCAGATTCATGTCCGTTCCCCGATTCACAGGTAAAATAAGAGGCTGAACCAAGAGGTCCAGCCTGGTCCCCGACACACATTACCTCGGGCAACTCTGTTGAGTAGATGGTAACAGAAAAGTGAATTGAATTCAAGAATATGGATGAAATGCGTGAACGCTTTCCCGAATCCGGAATTTAGATTCCGGGAGATGAAAAAAAGCTGCAGGGAGAGTCCCTATGAGGGACTCATGGTAACGCTTCCCGGCAGCAAGGTGAGCGCAAGCCTGAACCTGGATGCCTACTATGAGCGCACCAATACCGGTGCTTCCGAGCATCAGGTGATGGACTTGATTGAGAGTGCGGTTCGAGAGGCTTCTAAGAACATGCCGCAGATTGACTGGAATGTCCTCGGCAACTATGAGCAAAGGAAGTTGTAAAAGCGGAATTGATTTATAAGAGAAAGTCCGGGCAGGAGACTGTTCGGACCTTTCTCATATAGTCCAAAGTTACGGCAGAATTGTTCAAAAGTTTTATGGTATAATTTGAATACGAAAATTGAGCAACAAATCGGAATCTATGGAGAGATGTAATGCGTGGCTGCGAATGGTGTGCGTATAAAGAAACTGAGTGGTTGCTATATCAATCACTGCATTGGTCAGTCTATTTGGCAGATAGACAGGATTATGTCGGCAGATGTATTCTGGTGTTGAATCGGCATTGCGGCAGTCTTTCCGAATTGGATGTTCCTGAGTGGATGGAATTGAAAACGATTATAAATCGACTGGAATGGATCTATAAAGAGGTATTAGGCGCCGAATTATGCAATTGGAGTTGTCTGCTGAATAACTTTTATAAAGAAGCAGTACCAAACCCACATCTGCATATCCACGTGCGGCCGCGGTATAAAAATGCCGTTGTAATCAACAATCATACATACATAGATACAGAATTTACCCACCACTATGCTTTGAAAAAAGAGAGCATAGTGGTTGATGATGACAGAAAAGTATTGTATGCACTTATGAAGAAGCATTTTGTTTTATGACTGTAGTGGTACAGTGAATTTGTAACACCTCTGCCTGATAGATTGTATTGTCAGCAGAGAAGAAAAGCACATGACTCGAATATCAGACGAAACTAGGCGAAAAGTTGTTCGTGCGCACATTCAGGACGGATGCACGATTGCCGGCATTGCGGTTGAGTACGGCATATCCGGAGCCACTGGTTCCAACTGGGTACGCTCGTATCGCGAAGAATGCCAAAACAATGATGAGGAGAAGTCTCAGGTGGAGATGATGGAGGAGAAATTGTCAGAATTTTTAAAGACGAAAAAATGTCATGGCAACACCTCCGACTAAAATCGAAACAGTATAAAATCACGAGGAGGCTAAGAGATGAGCGATTATATCAAATTAAATGAAGACAGATGGAATCATGTAAAAAATGACTATACCGAGCCGTTGACACATGAGGAATTAGAAGAAGCTAAAAATAATCCGATATCTGTTGCATTAACTGTCGGGAAAAAGGTTCCGATAGAATGGTTTGAAAAAGCCAACGGAAAAAAGATATTAGGGTTAGCCTGCGGCGGCGGACAGCAGGGACCGGTTTTTGCGATAAAGGGTTATGATGTAACCATCATGGATTTTTCTGCATCACAATTACAAAGAGATGAGATGGTTGCTGAAAGAGAAGGCTTAAAAATCAACACGGTTCAAGCCGATATGACAAAACCGTTCCCGTTTGAAGATGAGACCTTTGATATCATTTTTAATCCGGTTTCAAATGTTTATATAGAAGATTTAGAAAACATGTATCAAGAAGCCTCTCGCGTATTGAAAAAGGGTGGAGTGTTAATGGTCGGATTTATGAATCCTTGGATATACATGTACGATGCTGACATCGTATGGGACAAACCCGACGAGGAATTACTTTTAAAGTTTTCAATCCCGTTTAATTCAAAAGAGCTTGAAGAGGAAGGTAAGATAAGCATAAATCCGGAATATGGATATGAATTCAGCCATACCTTAGAAACGCAGATTAGAGGACAACTTAAAAACGGGCTCGCGATGATAGATTTTTATGAATCGTGTGACAAGAGAAATAGATTAGCGCGTTACGGAAATGACTATATCGCTACACTTTGCATTAAACTGTAATGTTATAGAGCACACTTCGGGAGCATGGCCCGCTTCATTTTTTAGAAGGGTTAAAAGCTAAATATAGAGGAGACATGAAGTCGGTTCAAGGGGACTCCGGTCATGAACGGAGCGACAATGTTTTGCCAACGTAGTAAGAGACCGTGTGTGAAAGCTATCGTTCATACGGAGATGAAGAGGGAAGATGTTTGAGCTGACAAAACACAAGGCCTACGAGTTATTGAAAACCACATGGAGTCGAGTGAGTCTCGATTATGTGATACTCTCTGTCGGCAAGGAGTATGAAGGCTATGCCACGCACAAGCTTGCGGTGATTGAGGCATTCCGAATACTTGAGCTCAGGTTTGCCGCGTTCGCGTATCAACTGAATATTGAGGCTAATAACATGAGGGCAACAAAAGTCGATACGGAAGAATTTTTGGTGCCGCCGAGTTATGCACATTATGAGGACAGAACCAAGAAACGAGGTTCGATGCGATGAGCGAAACATATCAGCCGCCGTTTCGTATGACGGAGGAAATTACAAACTTAATCGTTGAAATCGGACAATATGTCGGCTCGATCACAACCTATGAGTCTATGCACCGAAATCCGGTTCTTCGAAGAGAAAACCGGATTAAATCCATCTATTCTTCATTGGCGATTGAACAGAACACACTGTCTCTTGATCAGGTCAGTGATGTAATCAATGGGAAACGAGTACTTGGACCGCCGGAGGATATCCGGGAAGTGAAGAATGCGTACGAAGCATATGAGCGTGTTTCCGAGCTTGATCCGTACAGTGTTAAGAATCTGCTCTATGCCCACAAGCTGATGACGGAAGGGCTGGTAAAAGAAGCCGGGAGATTCCGAAGCGGTAACGTCGGCGTATATGCCGGGGACCGCTTGATTCATGCCGGCACACCGGCAAGATATGTTCCCGAGCTGGTGTCGCAGTTAATGACCTGGCTAAAGGAATCCAAATACCATCCGCTGGTAAAAAGCTGCATCTTCCACTATGAGTTTGAATTCATTCATCCCTTTGCGGATGGGAACGGACGAACCGGAAGGCTCTGGCAGTCGCTGATCCTTCGGAAATGGAATGAGCTTTTTGCGTGGCTGCCGGTGGAAACTCTGGTGCATGAGAATCAGGAAGAATACTACCGTGTACTGCAGAAGGCAGACAACGCGGGAGATTCCACAGAGTTTGTGGAGTTCATGCTGGGCATGATCCGCAATGCACTGAAGGAATTGCGTGACAATCAGAACAAGGGTGTCAATGAAGCCAATGTTGAAGCAAATGAAGCTAATCGTGAAGCCAATGAAGCAAAAAAACAGGGACAATCGAGAATCAAATCCTGCGGCTCATTCGGGCGAATCCTAAAAATCTCGCAGACACGGATTGCGGAAGAGCTCGGCGTTTCCCGCTCTACGATTCAAAGAGCCTTTGGCAAGCTGATTGAGAGTGGATGGGTTCGGAGAAGCGGCGGAACACGGGGATCATGGATCATACAGGAGAAACACTGATATGGCAGAGCTTAACCTAAAACAAATCATTGAGCGGCTGAATGCCGAATTTACAGGGAGATACGCGTAAGCTTGTCTTCCGGTAAGACGATAAGGCAGAATTTGCGGAGGATATAGCTTCTGTCGAACCGGAGAATGCCAAGGTCTACCGGCTGGAGTCTGACAATCAGTTTATGACAAAGCGCTTTCCGGAGCGCGAGGATACGAGCACGAACTACTGAATCGATGCGCCGTTTCCGAAGCCGGATGTAAAAGACAACCACTTTGAAGATACGATGTTGTATTCCAAGCGCTTCTTTGCCGACCGGGCTTCTCTGCTTTCTGTGGATCTCGGAATTGAATGGAGGCGGCCCGCTCAAATTTCTTTGGTCAGCATCGTCCAAAAGATCACGAACTTGATTACGACCCTGGATTTCATCCAGACCGATGCGGTCAGTGATACCATTAAGAAGACCACAAATAAGATGTACTTTATCTCCGAGGATATTGAAAAGATTTTCAATGAGAACACGTACATCGCGGACAGCCGCGATACGGATACGCAGAAGAGAATTTTTCGAATGCGCTTTACGTTCAAGAATAAGCAGTATGATAAGAATCAGCAGTATTACCTGGTCGTTTACGATGAGGCGACCGGAACGGAAAGTTTCCGCCATCCCGTGATTATGGACTTGGCATTTGCGGATGATTACGGTTTCACCTTCTGACAGACGGAAGGGAGGGGAGGCTTGTAACAAGTTCTTTCCTTGAGATGACATCATGAAAGTAAGCTACTTAGACCACAGCGGTTTCTTGCCGGAATTAAAAGACCGCTACTGTATTTTTGTCTATTATAAGGGCGAACTGCCGCCGCTTGACAAAGGAAAAGAAGTGCTCGTCTTTTGCGGGTATCGTCAAGATTTATGATTTATGCGCAACTTTTTGCTCCTCTGATTCAATGGAGCCAGCCTGCTACAGAGGTGTTTTCTGATTCTCCTTCTGGGTTCCCGCAACATAGCGCAGCCAAGCTCCAATCTGCATTCACAGAGTTCCCAACGCCTAACACAGACGCGCATCCGTAAACCACCTCCGCGAGGCCTATACCGCGAATATGGTATACTGGTGTTCGGTATTTTCAGCATAGGCAGGAGGTGGAGATGGCGAAGAGAAAGCACAAATTGCGGAAGAGAACGCTTCGAAGTGCCGCGACGCTGCTGGTACTGCTGTTGACGGCGGCTGCACTTCGAGTCGGCGCGGGCACAGCTGGGCTTGCGGTACAACAGGAGAGCGTGGGAGCCGTTCCGGAGAGCAGTGAGGCAATCGGTGTCATTGTGCCGCCGCCCGGAGAGACGGAATTTCCGGTGCTCTCGGCAGCGGGCAGCTATACGGGACAGGCGGCTGTCGACATCAACCGCGGAATCCCGGACTTTACGGCGGAGGAGCGGGAACTCGGCAGAGCGCGGGCCAAGGAGGGCTATGAGTCCTATGCGGCGCTCGACGCCCTCGGGCGTTGCGGCAGTGCGTTTGCAGTTCTGACCAAAGAGACGATGCCGACAGAACCGCGGGGGCAGCATCGGCATGGTGCGCCCGAGCGGTTGGCACACGGTGCGCTACGATGATTTGATTGACGGAAAATTTCTCTATAACCGCTGTCATCTGATTGCCTACATGCTCTCCGGAGAAAATGCGAATCCGAATAACCTGATTACGGGCACACGCTATTTGAATGTGGAGGGCATGTTGCCCTACGAGAAGCAGGTCGGAGACTTTATCCAAAACGGCGGCGGCGCTGTCCTCTACCGGGCAACACCTGTCTTTTCCGGAGATGAGCTGGTGGCGCGCGGCGTGGAACTGGAGGCAGAGTCCCTGGAAAAGGGTGGGATTCGCTTTCATGTGTTTCTCTACAATGTGCAGCCGGGCATTGTGATTGACTATGCGACCGGAGAAAGTCGGCGGGAAGATTGAAGGACAGAGGAGGTTCTTATGAAAGTGACATACTTGGACCACAGCGGTTTCTTGCTGGAATTAAAAGACCGCTACTGTATTTTTGACTATTACAAGGGCGAACTGCCGCCGCTCGACAAAGAAAAAGAAGTGCTTGTCTTTTGCAGTCACTCCCACAGGGATCACTACAATCCGAAAATCTTTGACCTGCTCGATGAGCGGGGGCTGCGCTACCGGGCGGTGCTGGCGAATGATATCAGCGATGAAAAGCGCTTGTCGAAGATAGAGCACTGCTTTGTGGAGCCCGATCAAAGCTATCAACTTGAGAGCGGGATTCAGGTTGAAACATTGCTTTCCAACGACAGCGGCGTCGCGTTTATCGTGAGCACCGAAGAGGGAAGCATTTATCACGCCGGTGACTTAAACGACTGGTATTGGGAGGGCGAACCGGAGGAGGAGAACCGAGAGCTCCACGCGATCTTTCACACGGAGATCGGAAAAATCAAGGGCAGACATTTTGATTGCGCCTTTGTGCCGCTTGACCCGAGACTGGAAGCGCACTACGCCGACGGCTTGCTGTATTTCCTGGAAAATGTGGACTGTGATGCCGTTTTTCCGATACACTACTGGGGAGATGCCGCAGTCATACAGCGTTTTCTCACGGAATACCCGCAGTATAGCGCCCGCATCAAAAATACGGAGACAGTGAAAGGAGAAGAGATATGAAGTTTCGGATGATTCACGAGAATTTGAATGTCGCGGATTTGGAGCGCTCCATCCGCTTCTATAACGAAGCCCTTGACTTACACGAGGTGAGACGGAAGACGAGCGATGACTTTATCATCGTGTATTTAAGAGCGAGGTCGGGGAGTTTGAGTTGGAACTCACTTGGCTTAAGGACCATCCGCAGCCGTATGATCTTGGCGAGTGCGAATTTCACCTCGCATTTCGGGCGGACGATTTTGACGCGGCGCACAAAAAACACAAGGAGATGGGTTGCATCTGCTTCGAAAACGAGGCGATGGGCATCTACTTTATCGAAGACCCGGACGGCTACTGGCTTGAGATTTTGCCGTAATGAGAGTTTGTTGTAACGCGAAAAAGGACAGAAAAGCGAAGTTAAGCTCTTCTGTCCTTTTTGCTTTTCGAATTTGCAACTGTCAAATAGGGGCAAAGGCCGGACTCTTGGAGTAGCACTGCAAGTCACAGCTGTGGTGGGGTGCCTGCGCAGGCTGAGAGAAACCGATGAAAAGCGAATCTACGGAGCAGTTGCCAAAACCCGGGGTGAGGAAAGAAGAGCTTCCGGCAATACTGCTGCGTTTTACTGCGGAGAATCGGATTTGGCGGCAGCGCGAAAGAAGCGAACGTCCCGAACCTGTTCAAGCCGGAGTTCCCAGAAGTTTGCCTGAATGTAGTAACCTCTTCGCGACCAGCCGTTGTTTAGGGGGCTTAGATTAAAAACGCGCTCCCAGTTTTTGTCTTTCATGCGACGCTTTCTCGGAAGGGGAGAGCGCCTCGTATTGCGCCTCGAGGCAGCGGTCTTCTTCTTCGGTATCGGAGATCAGGAAGTCGCTCAAGAGCATGCACCAGGCGTCAAAATCGGATAAGAGAACCTCTCGGTCGGGAATTTCGATTTCGATGCAGGCAAAACGTTCTCCGTCGCAGCCGAACTCCCAGCGCTCTCTGCGGAGATCTGGTTTACGGTGTTTGTCGCTCTGTTGATAGATGGCCCAGACCGGGTAAGTAACCTGTTCCGGCGGCGGGCCGATGCGTTGTTTCATTTGTCGTACCAGCCAGTCGTACTGCTTACGACAGTCTCTCATCGATGAAAGATTAAAATCGCAGCGATAGACGCCGGTTTTCAGAAGCTTGTTGTAGACGGCTTCTTCCTGAGAAGTCCAAAGAATCATTCCGGGCTCAGCTTTCCACGCGGTTCATATAGTAGTCCCAGCCGAAGACGGCCTTTTCGCAGCGGACGCCGATTCGGTAGGAGGGGGTTACGAGAGTGTCAAACTCCTCGGACTGCGGGAATTCGATGCCGAGTTCCAGGAGAACACTCCCGTCGGCTCTTGTTTCGCTGAGAATCTGGAAGAGGTACACATCGCGGAATGTGGGGAGCAGTGCCTCGACTTCGGCAGGGGAGAGCACGGTGTCCGGGACGGATTCGAGGAGCTTTCCGTTGGCATCGCGGTAGCGGTAGCCTTCTTTGATACTGTCCGTCAGCTGTCCGCCGATGAGGCGTAACTGTACGGGCCCCGCATAGCTCTTGGTGAAGTTTGTATTCTGCGAATTCTCCGGGAGGACAATGAGTGCCTCGAGTGTGAGCTGTATGCCGGCGGGGTTCTGTTCGATTCCGGTGAGTACACAGTCGGAAAAAGAGAAGTGGGAGAATTCGTTGACGGATTGAAATTTCATGCTTGTCCTTTCGTAGTAGCGCAGTGCGCTTGGTCGGGTCCGCAAAGCGGAACTTTATCCAGTATAGTGTGCATGCGCAGCGGCTGCAATCATGACATTGGTGCCGGGGCGAGGAGAGAAAAAGAAAAACCGGCACAGCCTGTTCGGACTGTGCCGGTTTGAAAAGAGTATTGCGGTGATGTCGGCTTAGAGCGCGGAATTGTCGGAAGTACTGTCACTTACGGGCGGTTCTTCGGTGCCGTTTCAGCGGCGGGAACTTCCGGCTCTTCGGGAGCGGGGGGCGTACTTTCCGGCAGTGCCGCCGTACCTGTCGCAGCGCTTTCTGCCTGTGCTGCTTCGGCGGCCTTCGCTTCTTTGGCTTCCTTCAGCTTCTCGCTTTGTTTATTGATTTCTTCGGACGCGGACTTCACAACCGTTGTGGTCGCCTGGGCGACGGTCTTGGAGAGATTTTTGCTCGCGTCCATGACCTCGGTCAGCGTGTCCTTCGAGAGCTTGCCGCCGGAGAGTGCCATTGCGCCGAAAACGGCAGTCGCAATACCGGCGAGGAGGTCGAACAAGAAGCCGATGCCGATGTGAACGCTGACACCGTAGCTTTTCAGTGCGGCACCTTGCGAACCGAACACGCGGCTCAGGTTGAGGAGGTTGATTAACATAATCAGGGTCTGCAGTGCGCCGATGACGGCAACGCCGGTCGCAAAGTTTCTCGGCAGCGCTGTTTTATTGTCCTGCAGGCAGGCGAGGACAATCGCGATAACGCCGAGTACCGCGATGAAGGTGCCGTCTCCCTGGGTACCGCGAATGCTCATGGCGCCGAAGAAACCGGCAGAGACACTCGCCCAGGGGAGAAATGCTCCGAGAATTGCAACAGCCGAGGAAATGATGATAAGCAAGCGATTTCGATTCATGACATATCTCCTTTCTATGCCATATAACTATATCATACTTTCATAAAATGCGACATATTGAACGCGATAGATTTGCCTAAGTTCTTGATTGTGTAAAACACACAAAACAGATTCACAAAGCGCTTTCTTTTTGGTACGATGATACAGAAGTCAACAATTGCTCTCGAAAGGAGAACCCAATGGAACAGAAGCTGCCCAAGAGAAGTGAAGTTGCGGTGGAACAGACCTGGAAGCTGGAGGATGTCTACCCGGATGTACAGGCCTTTGAAGAAGATCTGAAGCGCGGCCTCGCCCTTGCGGACGAAATTGCGGGCTACGAGGGAAAACTCGGCGACGGCGCCGAGGTACTCTTAAAGGTCTATGAGCTCTACCAGGAGTGCAAGAAGACAGACTACCGCTTCTTCGGCTATGCGATGATGCGAAGCGACGTGGACACCGGAAATGCGGACAACCTCGCGCTCTTACAGAAAGCACAGAGTGCGGATGTAAAGATCCTCGAGAAGACAGCTTTCATTGAGCCGGAAGTGTTGGCACTCGGCGAGGGAGAAGATGAACGCCTACTATGAGAGCTGCCCGGCGCTTCGCGCATTTAAGATTACGATTGACGATGCATTCGCCTTGCGCCGCACACCCTGAATAAGAGCGAGGAGAAGCTGCTCGCGGCGGCAAACATCATGGCACTTGCCCCCTATCAGAGCTTCTCGATGCTGCAGAATGCGGACATGAAGTTCCCGACGGTAAAGGACGGCGACGAGGAAGTGCAGATTACGAACGGCAGATTTACGCTGCTCGAGGCATCTCCGAACCGTGAGCTCCGCAAGGAAGTGTTTGACCAGTACTACGGAACTTATAAGAGCTTCCGCAATACCATTGCTTCTCTCTACGATGCGCAGATGAAGCAGCTTTTCTTCTTTGCGAAGGCGAGAGGGGTATAAGAGCTCCTTTGAGGCGGCGGTCGGCAGAGACAATGTGTCCCCGCAGGTCTGTGAGCGGCTGCTCTCGAGCGTTCACAAGAACATTGCGCCGTTCCACCGCTATATGGCTCTCAGAAAGAAGATGCTCGGCGTGGACGAGCTTCACATGTACGATGTTTACGCGAACATGTTAAAGGACTACGAGCGTAGCGTGACTTACGAGGAGGCAAAGGAGATGCTGCTCGAGGGTCTTGCACCGCTCGGCGATCACTACCTTGCGCTGCTTCGCGAGGCGTTTGAGAACCGCTGGATCGATGCGGTCGAGAACGAGGGCAAGCGTGTCGGCGCATACTGCAACTCGGTTTATGCGACGCATCCCTTTGTTCTGATGAACTTTAACAATACCTTTGAGGATGCCTTTGTGCTTGCCCATGAGCTGGGGCATGCAATGCACTTCTGGCACTCCGACCACAGTCACGACTTCTTCAACGCACAGTATAAGATGTTTGTCGCGGAGGTCGCTTCGATCACCAATGAAGTGCTGTTGAACCACTACCTGATCGGTAAGGCGGCGTCCCGCGAGGAGAAGGCGTATCTCATCAATCACCTGCTTGACAGCTTCAAGGGAACGCTGTTCCGCCAGGCGATGCTCGAGGAGTTCGAAATCGAGAGTAACCGGATGTCGGAGCAGGGCGTTCCGATTACGGCGGATAGCCTCTCCGAGCTCTATCTCCGCCTGAACAAGGAGTACTACGGTCCGGCTATGATATCCGATCCGCTGATCGGCGAGGAGTGGAGCCGTGTGCCGCATATGTACATGAACTTCTACTGCTATCAGTACGCGACGAGCTTTGCGGCTTCGGTTGCGGTCGCGAAGCGCATCCTGACCGAAGGAGAGCCCGCACTCAAAGGATTACATCCGCTTCCTCTCCGCAGGTTGCACGGACGATCCGGTCAGCATCCTGAAGATTGCAGGCGTGGATCTCTCGACCGAGAAGCCGGTTGAGGACGCAATGAAGTACTTTGATGAACTGCTGACACAGCTCGAAGAGCTGGCAGAGTAAATCGCGAGAGGCGCCCGCAGAGCGCCTCTTTTGTGCCGTGCTTCAGGCTGCTTGGGAGAGCAGCGGGGCAAAAGAGCAGAAGAGGGAGGAAAAACAATGGCAGTTACGATTTTGCGGCGCTTGCGCGCATGAAGTACATAGACCGCTGGGCCCTGATGCGGGCGAGCCGGCGCGAGAACCTGAGCGAGCATGCGGCCGAGGTCGCGATTCTCGCCCATGCGCTCTGTGAGATCGGAAATTTGCGCCACGGCAGACAGCTGAATGCCGAGCGCGCGGCTGTGATCGGGTTATTCCACGACGCGAGCGAGATTATTACCGGCGATATGCCGACGCCGGTCAAGTACGGCAGCGCAGCGCTCCGCGAAGCGTATCACGCAGCGGAGGAGAGGGCGACGGAGAGTTTACTTGCGCGTCTGCCGAAGGATCTCGCAGCAGTCTATGCGCCCTTGCTCGGGATTGTCACGGCGGCGGAAGAGGGCGGCGCGGAAGAACTCTATCTTTGGCGGCTTGTCAAGGCAGCGGATAAGCTCTCGGCGTATATCAAATGCCTTGAGGAAGAGAGCGCGGAAATACGGAATTTCGGACGGCAAAAGAAGACCATAGAGGCAGAGCTTGAAAAGCTCTGCCGGGGAATTGCCGGAGCTTCGGGATTTTTATGGAGAATTGTCTGCCGCCCTACGGCAATACGCTGGATGAGCTCTCCGTACAGGGTGACTGGGATGAAAAAGCATACGGAGACAGCGCCGGATGCGGAGGCCTAACGCGAACAAAAATTAGCGTCTCTAAAGTTAAAAAAATTTTGACTTTTCCGGAAAAGGTGGTATTCTGGAATCAACAAATGAACAAATGCTCATATGTTCAAATGTGATAGATACTTGCAAATTCAGAGGAGGAGATATGCCGAGAAAAATCAGACAGCAGGTGCCGAGCGAAGATCAGCTCTACGATCTCGCCGAGCTCTTTAAGGTTTTTCGGAGACTCGACGCGAATCCGGATTTTATACCGTCTGTTTTTCGGGAGAGTACGGCGTGAATGAGCTCGCGGAGAGCCTGAACCTCACACAGTCGGCCGTTTCCCACCAGCTGAAACTGTTGAAACAGGCGAGGCTGGTGCGGGCGCGCCGCGAGGGGAAGTCGATGATTTATGCGCTCGCCGATGACCATGTGAGCACGATGATCGGGCAGGGATTGGAACACATTGCAGAATAAGGAGAGGAAAGATGAAAAAGAAGTTCGCTTGTGAAATTGATTGTGCAAATTGCGCGCAGAAGGTGGAAGATGCAATCCGGAAGCTGGACGGCGTCGTGGATGTGAAGGTGAATTTCCTGATGCAGAAATTCACCCTGGAGGCGGCCGATGAGTCCTTTGAGGAAGTGCTTGAGGCTGCGATTCGGACCGGACAGAAAATCGAAGCGGATTTCAGCGTGAGCCGCTGAGCGGAGGATCCATATGAATCGGAAACAACAAACCCTCTTAAAGCGCATTTTACTTGCGGTCGCGGGCTATGCAGCCGTTCTGATTTTTGACAAGAGCGGCGCGGCCGAAGCCTGCAAATGCCCGGGTGGATGCTCGGTGTCCTCTTTCTGTTCCCCTATCTTCTGGTGGGACGAGAGGTCATCTTAAAGGCGCTCAAGAACATACGAAACGGTCAGGTCTTTGACGAGAACTTTTTAATGCTGATTGCGACGGTCGCTGCCTTTGGCATCGGTGAGTACTCGGAGGCCTGCGCGGTCATGATTTTTTACCAGGTCGGTGAGCTTTTTGAATCGCTGGCGGTCGGAAAATCCAGAGCTTCGATCACGGCGATGATGAGCATCGCGCCGGAATCGGCCAATGTGGAGCGGGACGGAAAAATCGAGGAAGTGGATCCGGACGAGGTAGAGGTCGGCGAAGTGATTCTGATTCGCCCGGGCGAAAAGGTGCCACTCGACGGCATTGTCCTCGAGGGAAGTTCTTTTCTCGACACGGCGGCGCTGACCGGTGAGCCGGTGCCGCGCGAAGTGCGCCCCGGCGATGCGGTAATCAGCGGCTGTGTGAACGGCGAGACCGCGCTCCGCGTGAAGACAAGCAAGGCGTATGAGGACTCGACGGTTGCGCGGATTCTGCAGCTGGTCGAGAGCGCGAGCGAGAAGAAGACTCGCATGGAGAACTTCATCACCCGCTTTGCGCGCTGGTATACGCCGGTGGTCACGATCACGGCCTTTTTGCTTGCAATCTTGCCGCCGCTCATGTTCGGCATGCCTGCGGCCCCCTGGATTAAAAGCGCGCCTGCATCTTCCTGATTGTCTCCTGCCCATGTGCGCTGGTCATCTCGGTGCCCCTCGGCTTCTTCGGCGGCATCGGCGCGGCGTCAAAGCGCGGTGTTCTCGTCAAGGGATCCAACTTTCTCGAGACCGCTGCGGAGTTAAAGACGCTGGTCTTTGATAAGACCGGTACGCTGACCCGGGGAGAGTTTCGCGTGGTTGGGATTCACCCCGCGGAGGGGTGCAGCGAGGAGGAACTTCTCTCGATGGCGGCGCACGGAGAGAGCCTCTCTTCGCATCCGATTGCCCAGTCCATTCTGCAGGCCTACGGCGGTGAAATTGACCGCGCGCGTCTCGGCGAGATGCATGAGGCGGCCGGGCACGGGCTCGAGGGCGTACTGGACGGCAGAGAGTTGCTTCTCGGCAACGAAAAGTTGCTTAAGAGCAAAGACATTGATTTCCCCGCGGTCAAGGAGCACGGAACCGTGGTATACGCCGCACACGGCGGCAGTTATGTAGGACATATCATCATTGCGGATGTCGTGAAGCCGGGCGCCGCTGCGGCACTCCGGCAGCTCCGCGAAGTCGGCATCGAGAAGCTGGTCATGCTGACCGGCGACCGGAAGGATGCCGCAGAGGCGATTGCCGCGGAGGTCGGTGTCGACACGGTCTATCACGACTTACTGCCCGCGGACAAGGTTGAGAAGGTCGAGGCCCTGCTCGCGGCCGAGAAAAACGGCGAAAAGGTCGGTTTTGTCGGCGACGGCATCAACGACGCGCCGGTCTTGATGCGCGCGGATGTGGGCATTGCGATGGGCTCGCTCGGCAGCGACGCGGCCATCGAGGCTGCGGATCTTGTCATCATGGACGACGAGCTCTCGAAGATTGCGGACATCATCCGCATTTCGAGAAAGACGGTGCGCATTGTGCGGCAGAATGTCGCTTTCGCTTTGGCGGTCAAGGCGGCGGTCCTGATTCTCGGCATCTTCGGTCTCGCGAATATGTGGGAGGCAGTCTTCGGCGATGTCGGTGTGACAGTGATTGCCGTGCTGAACGCGATGCGCGCGCTCACACCGCCGTCCGCTCAGCGCTGAGGCAGCGCTCAATTTCTTCGAGAAAATGAAGCATCAGATCATTCGGAACGGTTCCCTTTTTAGGATGTAACCGATCCGCATGGTCTGATTTTTATTAATGCCTGTCCTCGCGAAACGGTATTGCGACATAGTCGGAGCCGTTTAAGTCGCGGCTTATGATGCCCGAGCAGAGGGTGTAGCCCTGAATGGAGCGCATCAGATTTAAGTTGGTCGCGCGGTCGGAGGTCTTGATGACGCGCGGGTAGTCGCGGTCGCTCAAAATCTCCTCGGCGAGGAAGGCTGAGCTGTCTTCGCCCTGGTCAAACTGAATGCAGGGGTAGGGTTGCAGTTCTTCGAAGCTGATTGCGTCGAGGGAGGCCAGCGGGTGGTCTTTGTAGAGATAGACATAGGCGTTGCACTCAATCAGCGGGTGGAATTCAAGCAGCTCCTCGCGGAATATTTTCGAGAGAAAGCGGTGGTTAAAGCTGCTCTCGTAGAGGATGCCGACATCGGATTTGCCGCTGATGACATTGCGGATGACATCGATGGTGCGAGTCTCGAGCACCGAGAACTGGTACTCGTTGGTGTCAAAGCTCTTTGTCATGCGGGCAAAGGCCTGGGTCACAAAGGAGTAGTGCTGGGTTGAAATCGAGAAGCGCTGGCGCACCTGCCGCGCGCTGCCGAAGCGGTCCATCAGGAGCTCATATTGCTGGTGGAGTTCGCGCGCGCGCGCCAGAAATTCCGTGCCGTCCGGCGTCAGGCTGATGCCGCGCGAGTTGCGGTTAAAGAGACGGAAGCCCAGTTCTTCCTCGGCCTCTTTGACGGCGTTCGTGAGAGCGGGCTGCGAGAGGAAGAGCTTTTCCGCGGCGCGGTTGATGCTGCCGGCATCGGCGATTTCCGTGAGATAATAGATTTGCTGAAGGGTCATGACAGTCTCCTGCTATACAGTGAAGTTATAGGTATCAAAGGTGATACTAACACGCCAAACCGAGCAAAACAAGGGAAGGGTATATGCTCTGTGCGCGCGGCGGTACAGGGGGACAAGGGTATGGCAAGAATTACGATGAGGCATATGCTCTGTGCGCGTAGCGGTGCGGGGGGACAAGGGTATGGCAAGAATTACGATATGGCACATGCTCTGTGCGCGCGGCGGTGAAATCAGGCAAATAAGCAGGGAAGAGAAAAAGAGAGCGTTGAAGACAGTACGTGATTGAGATTTGAGAAGTAGGGGTTCGAAACGGGAAAAGAGCTCGTCTCCGGGAGGACCGGAGACGAGCTCTTTTTGGGCTAAGCGGAAGTAAAGTGGGCGCACAAGTTCCGGTATTCGCCGGAAGGCTTGCCGAGTCTGTGCCTGTTTCGGCAAGCTGCCATTGCGATTTGCGATAAAAGCAGATGAGAAAGGCCGCGGCGTATGCGCGCCCCAAACAGTGCCGGCTTTACGCTTGCCCTCGGAAGCGAAGTTCGTTGCAGAAGGGAAGCGAAACGAAAAGCAGGTTCAGAGTTTCTCTAAGAGAGAAATCATCTCGAGCGCAGCGACCGCGCATTCAAAGCCCTTGTTGCCGGCCTTCGAGCCCGCGCGGAGCAGTGCCTGCTCGAGCGTATCGCAGGTCAGAACGCCGAAGAGCACGGGGAGTCCGCTCTCCAGGCCGACGGCGGCCAGTCCCTTGGAGACTTCGTTGCAGACATAGGTATAGTGGTCGGTATCGCCGCGAATGACCGCGCCGAGCGCAATGACCGCGTCGTACTTGCCGCTCTCCGACATTTTTTTGGCGACAAGCGGAAGCTCAAAGGCGCCGGGCACCTTGACGAGTGAAATCTGTGCGGGGAGAACGCCGTGGCGGAGCAGAGCATCCTCCGCGCCGTCAATCAGGCGGGAGACCACGAGGTCGTTAAAGCGCGCCGCGACGATGCCGATGCGGATTTTTTCGGGGGACTCGAGATGTAAGCTTCCTTCGTAAAGATTCATGGTTGTATCCTCTCTTTCACTGGTTCAAAGTCAGGGGTATTTGCATACAAAGCGTTTCAGCAGCTTTCGCGGAGCAGGGGTGCCTCCAAAAGATGCCCCATGCGGTGCCGCTTGGTGCGGAGATAGCGGATGTCGTGGCGATTTGCGGGAATCTCAATCGAAACGCGCGATGTGACCGGAATGCCGAAGTCCGTGAGCTGCGCTATTTTGTCGGGATTATTGGTCATAAGGCGCAGAGACCGAACGCCGAGGGCGCGGAGCATGGCGGCCGCTGGGGCGTAGTTCCGGAGATCGTCCGGAAAGCCGAGCGCGCGGTTGGCCTCGACGGTGTCGAGCCCCTGTTCCTGGAGCGCATAGGCTTTCAGTTTGTTGAGGAGTCCTATACCGCGCCCCTCCTGGCGGAGATAGAGGAGGACACCCTGTCCCTCGGCTTCAATCTGTCTCAGTGCGCGCTGCAGCTGTTCGCCGCAGTCGCAGCGCTTCGAGCCGAAAACATCGCCGGTCATGCACTCGGAGTGCATGCGGCGAAAGCACCGCTCTTTTCTGGCAATATCGCCCTTGACGAGCGCGAGGGTGTTCGAGCCCGCTCAGCGGATCGAGAAAGCCGTGAGTTTGAAAGTCACCGAAGGCACTCGGGAGAGCAGCGCTCGCAACTTCTTCGAGCGCGTAGTCGTAGCGCTCGCGGTAGCGAACCAGATCCTCGATGCTGATGATGCAAAGGCCTTCGCGCTCGGCGAGGGCAAGCAGTTCTTTGGTCCGCATCATCTCCCCGTCCTCGCGCATAATCTCGCAGCAGAGGCCGGCGGGTTTCAGTCCCGCGAGGCGGCAGAGGTCAACGGTCGCCTCGGTGTGGCCGCGGCGCTCGAGGACACCGTGCGGGCGCGCGAGGAGCGGGAAGAGATGGCCGGGGCGGCGAAAATCAGAGGGAGCGGCATCCTCGGCAATCAGTTTCCTTGCGGTCAGCGCGCGCTCGGCGGCGCTGATGCCGGTTGTGGTCTCGACATGGTCAATCGAGACCAGAAAGGCGGTCTCGTGGTTATCGCTGTTTACGGCGGACATCGGCGGCAGCCCGAGCTTCTTTGCATAGTCCGCAGCCACCGGGAGGCAGATCAGACCGCGCGCAAGTCCGGCCATCCGATTCACGAGTTCCGCAGAGGCAAATTCGGCGGCGCAAATCAGGTCGCCCTCGTTTTTCGCGTGAGGGTCATCGATGCAGACAATCAGTTTTCCGGCGCGAAGATCCGAGAGCGCCTGTTCAATCGTTGAAAATCCCATGGCAGAATTCCTTTCTCTTATTGGGGCGAACGGTTTCAGTAACCGAGTTTGCGAAGCCACTCCTCGTTGATTCGGCTCTTTTTGTCTGTCCCGTCCTCCCCTGCGAGGAGGGCGCGCAGCACATATTTGCCGAGCAGATCGGTCTCGAGATTCAGCTTGTCGCCCGGACGCTTTGCGGCGAGGGTTGTGACTGCGGCTGTGTGCGGAATCACGGAGACCGAAAACTGATCGTTGTCGACGGAGACCACAGTGAGGCTGATGCCGTCGATTGCGACGGAACCTTTTTCGACGATACCCTGTAAAATAGCGGGGGCCGCGCGAATCGAAAAGAGCAGGGCGTTGTTCTCGCAGTGGATGCCGAGCAGTTCGCCGGTGCCGTCGATATGGCCGCTCACAAAGTGCCCGCCGAGGCGACCGTTGACCGGGAGTGCGCGCTCCAGATTGACCTGGCTTTTTGCGCGAAGCATACCGAGATTCGAGCGCCGCAGTGTCTCCGGCATGACATCTGCCGTAAAAGACTGCGCGGTGAAAGAGACGACAGTGAGACAGACGCCGTTGACCGCGATGCTGTCGCCCGCAGAGAGACCTTCGAGCACCGTTTGAGCGGCGATGGTGAGCTGATACTTTTCGGAAAAGTTGAGAAGCGTGCCGCGCTCCTCAATGAGGCCGGTGAACATAATCAGAGATCTCCTTCGATGCGCACATCGGCGCCGAAAGAGCGGATGTGCAGATTTTTGAGGGAAAAAGCATCCGGCGGGCACGGCACACCGGTGCCGCCGAGCGCCGAGGGGGCATTTTTCCCGCCGAAGAGTTTCGGGGCGATATAGGCCTGTACGCGTTGCACGAGACCGGCACTGAGCAGCGCCCAGCCGAGTTCCGCGCCGCCCTCGACCAGCACCTCGTTGATGCCGCGCGCGCCGAGTGATGTGAGCAGGGCGCGGAGGTCAACGCGCTTGCCGGGGAAGGTGAGGATTTCACAGCCCGCGGCAAGATAGGCCTCGTGCCTTGCTGTATCGCTCACACAGCAGGCGAGTAAGGTCGGAACTTCTGCGGCGGTCTTTACGAGGGCGCTGTCAAGCGGCGTCCGGAGACCGGAGTCACAGACCACACGGAGCGGATTTCGCCCGCCCGGAATGCGGCAGGTTAAGAGAGGATCATCCTGCAGCACCGTATTGATGCCGACCATCACGGCGCCTACCGCAGCGCGGGTCCGGTGAACTTCCTCCCGTGCGGCCTCGCTGGTAATCCAGCGGAGGCGCCGGAGGCCAGGCAGTTTTGCCGTCGAGCGTCATCGCATATTTCAGAAGGACAAAGGGAGGCCGGTTCTGATGTGGTGAAAAAAGGGAGCGTTCAGCGCATCACACGCGGATTCCGACACATGTTCCGTGACAGCAATGCCGCCCTGCCGGAGTGCGGCAATGCCCTTGCCTGCGACCAGCGGGTTCGGATCGCTGCTTCCCACAAACACCGCGCGGATGCCGGCGGCGAGAATCGCCTCGGTGCAGGGCGGCTGCTTGCCGGTATGACAGCAGGGTTCCAGTGTCACATAGAGTGAGGCGCCCGCCGGAAGAGTCCGCGATGCCTGCAGTCTTCGAGCGCGGCGCGCTCGGCGTGCAGACGCCGTAGAATGCGTGAAAGCCCTCGCCGATGATTTTGCCGTCCCGGACAAGGACGGCGCCGACCAGCGGATTCGGCGCGGTGTGACCGCGGCCGCGTTCTGCGAGCGAAATGGCGCGGCGCATAAAAGTTTCGTGCATAAGACCTCCTTTCGGCAATCAAAAAAGCCCCGGCGTAAGGCTCGGGGCAAGTAGAAGAAAGCCTGGAATTTCCATTCCAGGGACTTTGACTATGGAGGGTGCGTTGCTTCTTCCATCCAGACTATACTGTCGGCTCCGGAATCTGACCGGATCATGCCTTTTCGGCTCGCGGGCTGTACCGCCGGTAGGGACTTTCACCCCTGCCCTGAAGACTACGAGGCTCAGTATAGAATAGCAGAGCAGTTATGTCAAGATTCGCGATACTTGGCCATCATACTTTTGAAGAGCTCGGCGGTGGAGGGCGGTGTGAAGGTGATGGCATTGGCGCCGGCCGCAATGGTCGCCTGAATGCTCTCTTCGGTATTGCCGCCGCTCACGATGATCGGGACCTCCGGAAAATCGCGGCGGATTTTTCAGTACCAGCGCCGCGGTGCCGGGGCCTGCCGCGACATTCAGAATACTCGCGCCGCTTGCAGGCGCGCGGCGATATCGGTCTCTTCGCTGACGACAGTGATGATGACCGGAATATCCACGACCTTGGTCACGGCGAGGAGGTTTAAGTCGCTGATCGGCGCATTCAGGACAATCGCCCATGGCGCCTTGGCCTCGGCATCCTGTGCGAGCGAGGCGTGCGAAGTCCCTCGTCGTGCCGCCGCCCGCAGCCGCAGAAGACGGGGATATGAGGGCCGTTGATCAGTGCGTGGCTGATGGCCGACTGCGGGGTAAACGGGTGACCGCGAAGACCGCATCGGCGTCCAGTTTCGGATAATCGCGAGATCGGTCGTGAAGACCAGGGACTTGATGCGCCGCCCGTTGACCACGATGCCGCTCGCCTGATAACAGGAGAGGCAGTTGTTCAAACCAAAAAGTCTCTTTTCTTTATAAGGCTGTCGCTGAAAAAGACAAGCGGATTGCCGGTTTACACTTTTTCTGTTTGCAAAAAGTTTTATGATAAAGAAATCTTAAAGGCAAGCAAGGTAAAGGAAGAATCGAACCATGAGATTGATGCGACAATTCGGCATTATCGCGGGCATGACTTGTGTCGGCGAACAATGCATATTTTATTCCGCTGCCGGTGCCCGGCAGTATTTACAACCTGGCGCTCGCGATGATCGCGCTGATGACGGGGATGATAAAGCTGGAGAGTGTGCTCGAGACCCTCGCAGTTTCTGATTGATGCGATGCCGCTCATGTTTATTCCGGCCGGTGTGGGACTCATGGCAGCCTGGGGGCAGCTCGGGAAATCCTTCTGCCGGTCACCGTTGGACCTTTGTCTCGACAAAGTGCTGGTTATAGGGAATCACGGGGCGCGTGACGCAAATTTTGCTCGCCGTGACGGCGCGCGGACGTGCAAAAAGGCGAGACGGCTTCGCAGGAGTTAAAGGAAGAGGTTCTGGCCGAAGAGAATGTAATCGCCGAAGAATTGCGAGGCGGCAAAACCACGAGACGGAAAAATCAAGCACCTGCTGCACGGCGAGGTGACGAAGAGCGAAGAGCCGGAAGCAATCGGACTGCGCCGCACGGTCAGAGTCTGCCGAAGCGGAAGAGACCGCGAAAAACAGAACACGCTGCCGCAGGCAACGGCAGCGCACGGGAAGAAAAGGAGGAAGCATCATGGGCATGGATGAGGCGATGAATGAAGTCATCCGAAACTCGACCATCATAGGCATCGTCATCAGTCTGCTCGCCTTTGATATCGGCAGCGTACTGCGCGCCAAGACGGGGCTTGCGGTGCTGAATCCGCTGCTGATCTCGATTATTCTGGTCATCGGCTTCATGGTTGCGTTTAATATCGACTACGGAAGCAGCATCCGGAGCGCGCTGGTATAAGCTATCTTTCTGACGCCGGCGACGGTGGCGCTCGCCGTGCCGCTCTACCAGCAGCTGCAACTTCGAAGGATAATCTGCTTGCGGTCGTGCTCGGCGTCCTGGCCGGTGTGCTCACGAGCCTCAGTTCGATTCTCGTGCTCTGCACGATATTTCATATGAACCATGTGGGTACATCACGCTGTTGCCGAAGTCCATCTGACGGCAATCGGTATGAGCGTGGTGGAGGAGCTCGGCGGCTGCCGACCATCACCGTGGCCTCGATTATGTGACCGGTATTTCTCGGTAATGCTGCTCGCCGACCCGGTTTGTCATCTGTTCGCGATTCACGCCCGATTGCCAAAGGACTGCGCTCGGCACTGGCACATGCAATCGGCACCTCGAGAGGCAATAGCAGATCGGTGAGAATTGAGGTGCCATCGGCGGGACTCGCTGATTGTGAGTCAGCGGTATCACTGACTGTGGTCGGTGCTTCGATTTTTGCCACCTTCCGCTGAGACAGCGCGAAACACTGCCCGCGGGTTCAATGCGAGGCGGCGAGCAAGTTCATAGAGAGGTCCGCTCATGGGCGGGCAGCAAAGCGCAGGCGTAGTCCTGCGCTTTTTCCGTTCGGGGAAGTTCCAGCGTTTCGGTTTTTTCAAGCAGCTGCGCGCGGCCGCTCTGCCGGAGATACTCCCGGAACGAGTTGAGTTTCAGAGCGGAGAGCGGGTCGGAGAGCACTGGGCATGAAGATGCGGTCGCAGAGTTCCAGGAGCTCGAGCGCGCGGCGGCGAAGGCGCCGAAATCCAGCACCATGCTACGGTAGCCGCTCTCCCGCGCGACTACGCTGTAAGAGGGCGGCGGAATTCCTCCGGGGGAGCAGAGACAAATCTTCCGCACAGCGCACCGGCGGCAGCAGATCCAGTGCGCGAAGGCGGAGAGTCTGCTCTGCAAAACGGCCCAGCTGTAGCGACCGCTGCTGTGGGCAAATAAAAGTTCCGAGAGACTTTCGGCGGCATCCGGCGCAATTTGCGCATAGACGCCGGCGTAGTCTTCGAGCGAGAGAAGCAGGTCTTGCCTGCGCGCGCGCGCCGAGTCGAGGAGAGGGCGAAGGTGGTCTTGCCGCAGCGGTGGACGGGAGAGTAGATGCCCAGGATTTCGCAGTCGCCGCGCTGAACCGGGGAGGGGCGGTCTTGCGGCTGCATAGAGTTGCACTGACGCGGCGCGCAAGGGCATCGGCCGGACGATAGGAAAAGACAGCGGGAACCGGGAGCGCGTTTTGACAGCGCTCGCCGACAAAGCCGTCTTCGCTCAGCAGGATGGCCATGCTCTGTCCGAGCAGGCCCTGCATTTCTTCGGCAAAGTGCTCGGAGAACAGCAGCAACTCCACATCGCGCACGCGCGCGAGGCGCGGAACGCCTCGAGTGCGGAAGGCATAGACGGGAAGGCCGAGACTCTTTCGCTGGTTCCAGAAGTCAGCAAGGCGTCCGGCGTAGTCGGCGTCGGTGTAAAGAACGGCACAGCGTCGCATGAGAAGAACCTCCTTTGGTGTGTCAGAAGAAAAGGGTGTGAAGAAGCGGGGTTTCGGAGAGCAGCTTTAAGAGCGCAAAGCCGGCAAAGAAAAAGGGCGCAAGCGGCAGCTGTTCCCAGCGCCGTCCGGAGAGCAGCAGCCAGAGCGCGCGGCAGGGTGGCGGCGAGGCTCAGAAAAAGAAACCGAGAAAGGCGGAGAGCCCCGAGATGAGGCGCAGCAGAGACCGAGGAGCTTGACATCGCCCCGCGCCGATGAGATGCAGGCGGAACCAGGGATAAAAGAGAAGGGCAGAGAGGCAGAGGCGAAGCGGAAGTGCGGATTCTGTGCCGCATACCAGGCGCAGCAGGGCCAACAGGAGGAGGCGGTTCGGAATACGGCGTTCCCTCAAATCCGCAATCGAGAATAGTGGCAAAAGAGGGCGAGCGGAGAGGTTGTAAAACATAAAATCCTCCTTTTCTTGCTTTGTCAAACGTCGGAGCTATGCTTGTCACTCAAAAACAATCGTTGCGCGGAGGGAGTATGGCAGAAGTCAACAGAGGTATGGGTGTCATCACAGAGACAGATTGTTATCTGTTCGGGCAGGGAACGCACTATGAGATTTATAAGAAGCTCGGTGCACATCCCATGACGCGGGACGGCGTGGAAGGGTATTACTTGCGGTCTGGGCACCCGCACGCGCGCGCAGTGAGCGTGGTCGGCGAGTTCAATGACTGGCAGGCAGAAGGCAAACCCGTGTGCGGAAATTTTTGAGGCGGCATCTGGGGTGCTTCATCCGGGACCCAAAGCCGGGATGCTCTACAAATTCCTTCTGAAAAGCGCTGCCGGAGAGCTTCTCTACAAGGCAGACCCCTATGCGCGCGCGGCGGAGTTCCGCCCCGGCACGGCGTCGCAGCTCACGGGAGAACCCTGGGACTACCGGTGGAAGGATCAGGCGTGGATGCAGCAGAGGGCAAAGCAGAATCCGCGGCAGGAAGCGCTCAGCATTTACGAGTGTCACCTTGGTTCCTGGCGGCGGGGCGATGAAAACAGAGCGGACGGTTTCTCTCCTATGAGACCTTGGCGCGGGAGCTCTCGGCCTATGTCAAGGACATGGGCTCTGCCATAATGGAACTCATGGGCATTGCGGGTATCCGTTTGACCCGGGAGCTGGGGCTATCAGGTGACCGACTACGCGCCGACTTCCCGCTACAGGGAGCCCGGCGGAATTTCAGGCTTTTGTCGACACACTGCACGCGGCGGGCATCGGCGTGATTCTCGACTGGGTGCCGGCGCATTTCCCGCGGGATGCCTTCGGCCTTGTGGATTTCGACGGACAGGCGCTCTACGAGTACGCCGATCCGAGAAAGGGCGAGCATCCGGACTGGGGCACAAGGTTTTTGATTACGGCAAGACCGAGGTCAAGAACTTCCTGATTGCGAATGCGCTCTACTGGATAGACGAATACCATGTGGACGGACTCCGGGTCGATGCCGTAGCGTCGATGCTCTATCTGGACTACGGCAGACAGAGCGGTCAGTGGTGCCCGAACAAATACGGCGGCAACGAGAACCTTGAGGCGATTGAGTTCTTCAAGCACTTGAATTCCGTGATCGCCGGGCGGAAGGACGGCAGCATGATCATTGCCGAGGAGAGCACAGCCTGGCCCATGGTCACACACCGTCCGGAGGACAACGGTCTCGGTTTCACCTTCAAGTGGAACATGGGCTGGATGCACGACTTCCTCAGTACATGAAGCTGGATCCCTACTTCCGGCGCGACAACCACAACAAGATGACCTTCGGCCTCACCTGTTTCACGAGCGAGAACTATGTGCTTGTGCTCTCGCACGATGAGGTGGTGCATCTCAAGTGCTCGATGATCAACAAGATGCCGGGTATTTACGAGGACAAGTTCTCAAATCTGAAGTGCGGTTACAGCTATATGATCGGTCATCCGGGCAAGAAACTGCTCTTCATGGGACAGGAATTTGCGCAGTGGCACGAGTGGGATGAGAAGGTATCGCTGAACTGGGAGCTGTTAAACGAGACACCGCACCGGGATATGCAGAACTTTGTGCGGGGACTCCTGCAGCTTTACCGCTCGCATCCGGCGCTGTACCGTTTGGACAACGACTGGCAGGGCTTTGAGTGGATCAATGCGAACGATGCGGACCGTTCGATTTTCTCTTTCCTCCGCCGGGATGAGAGCCGGAAGAAGTCTCTACTCTTTGTGATTAACTTCACGCCGGTTGCGCGCGAGGACTATCGTGTCGGCGTGCCGCACGCGGGCAGTTACCGGCTGATTCTGGATGAGACCGAAGGACTCTATGCGCTTCGGAAGAAGCGCGTGGTCCTCTATCGCGCAAAGCCGGGCGAGTGCGACCAGAGACCGTTCTATCTGGAAGCGCCGCTGCCCGGCGTACGGTGTGCAGTTTTCGAGGTTCGATGAGACGAAGAAATCGGCGGTGAAGAAAAGCGGCGGGAAGCAGAAAACCGCGACCGAGAAGGTGACGGGAGCAAAGAAACCGGCAGTGAAGAAGACGGTGGGAGCAAAGAAACCGGCAAGCGAGAAGACGGCGAGTAAGAAACCCGCGGCGAAGAAGACTCAGGGTTCGCGGAGTGCCTCCAAGAAGACGGCATCTTCCGCAGAGTGATTCAGTTCTTCTGTGCGGTGAAAAGAGGCGGCGGAGCAATCCGCCGCTCTTTTTTGCGAAGTTCCTCAGCACTGACCTCCGGATTTCGTGACGAGAGGTCAGAGCGGCGGCGCGGCATCGGCAGCAGGGTCCGCTTCGCGCGGCGTTGTCTCTGCGGCAGTCAGAATGCGCTCCAGATAGTCGAGAGAGTGCGGATGCGAGAGGCTTTCCTGATAGAGGCGGTAGGCGAGCACCATGTGTCGCTCTTCACTCTGATCGGTCAGCGCGAGTAGCGCATGTAAAAAGAGCGGAGAGGCTGTCCGAAAAGTCCGCATGTTGTCCCGGGTGATAGAGAAGCAGGGGCGCGGCTCTGCGGGTCCAGGTAAATCGCGTCGGCATCGAGACCAGACCGTCCGGAGACAAGAGATAGACCGGGAGACGGGAGGCGCCTGAAGAAGATATAGTAACAGGCGGCGAAGATCTTCGGCGCGAAGTTTTTCTGCTCGGCTGCGGCGTCGGTGAGAGAGAAGGCCGGTCACATCATAGGAGAGTGTCTCGGGCAGCGCCTCGCCGGTAGGGCAGAGCGGCGAAAACCAGGGGATATGGTTTTCCTCGAGCATGCCCGGCGCGGAAAGCCGGATGCGTCGGCGAGAGAGGAAGTTCGAGGGCGCTGTGTGTCGCACTATGAACCAGTTTTCATCATGGGGTTACCTCCTTTGTGCTGTCCGGAAGCGGACTGGTGCTGCGAAGCGCTGTCTCCGGGCGCAGCGGTTTTGTATTCGATGCGCGCAGAGAAACAGGGGCGCGCGGAGCTCGACACCACCGACATCCTGTCCGCACCAGACGGTGAAATTACTGTCGCCAACGGGGAGCAGGGAGAGAGACGGCGCAGATAGTGTGACTTCAGTTCGGCCAGGGCGGCGGCGATATCGCCCGGTGCGGGAATCCGCGCGCGAGGCCTGTACCGCGAGATCTTCGAGCAGAAAAGCCGGCCGTGCAGCGGGCCTGTTCCCGATAGACGAAGCGGGTCGCTGCGGTCAGCGATAAAAAGAGAAGCGAGAATCATAGGTGCTTCTACGGTGAGAGAGGCGCGAAGACGCAGAGACAGGGGCCGCCTCATGACAGAACCTTGCCCGGAGAAAAGAGACAAAAAAGGGCGGGGAGCAGAAAAAAGGGGAGCAGCGGAATGCGCTCTGTCCCTGTCTTTTTCGGGCGCCCTGAAGCGGCAGCAAAGCAGAAAAAAGAGAGAGAGTGCCGCGGACAAAAACCGGCTGTCAGCAGAAACAGCAGGCGGTGAAAGCCCGGCGCCGAGACCGAAACAGAGGAGAAATAGTGCGTCGCCGAGCCCGAGGGCTTCGCGGGACAGCAGGGAAAAGGCGAGCAGCGGAAGAGACAGGCAGAGCGAGAGCAGAAGCTCTGTCGGCACAGTCGCGCGGACAAAGAGAGCGCCACAGATAAAAGCCGAGCTCCAGGAGGAGCAGAAGCTCAAAAAAGCGGCGGGGTACGGTTTGATAGAGAAAGTCCTCGCGCACGCGCAGAGCAAGTGAAAAAGCGTGAGACTGAAGCAGCCGAAGAGGGTGGTCGCAAACATCGAACTCCTTTCATGGATAGCAATATCTGCAGGGGCCAAGCTGCTCCACTTCGCGTTTCGGCACGGCGCGGACATAGGCGCGAATCGCGCGGCAGGCCGGATCGCGGTGCCAGGCGGTGCCGCTCGGCATCAGGTAGACAGTGCCGCCGCTTGCGCCGCGCGCACAGACCGGGCAGGCGTGATAGCGACCGCCGGAGGCATTGCGCGCAGCCGTCGCTTCGGAGAGAGACACGGCGCGAAGATCGTTATAGAGATAGTGACAGCGGGCGGTCTTATGGTAGCGGGTCGAGTGCCTGCCGACATGAGACACTTTCCTCTTCCGGGTTTGCTGCGACGCAGTTTTTCCGGATCGGTTTCCCCGATCCAGGCGCGCGCCGCCATGCCGTGCGACTGCAGCGGATGGCGGGCAGGCGAAACAGGGGAATCGGGAGTGTGTAGCTGTAGTCCAGCACGACGCGAACCGTTTCGCCGTCCGCGAGGAAGCTCGAGCGCTCGGCACTGAGTTCGCTGAGATTCGGATCGGAGACAGCGGCGCGCGCGGCCGCAAGCGCCAAGGAACTCAGCGAATTTCTGTATTGCGCGGCCTCCGGCGTTGACAGCGAGGCCAGGGCAGCGGCGCGGTCACAGACGGTTTCCGCGGCGCGCTGCATCTGCCGCTCGGCGGTCATGATGCGGAAGGGCACGGAAAAGAGGAGGAGCACAAACAAAAGAGGCAGCACTGAGCGCTGCCTCACCGTGAAAAGCGGGCAGAGAGCGGGGCGCGGCGCCTCAGCGCTGCGCTCCTGTGAAGAGAAAAAGAGACGGAAAGTCGGGATTGTGCCTGGAGAGCTGTTTTCCGATTTTGATTGACAGTGGTTTTCATGTGGCCGTCTCCTCTGTTCACAGAAACGCAAGGTTGAAGCGCCGCGCGCCCTCAGTGAGGCCAGAACTCTGCACGGAAATCTGAAACTGTTTCGTACGCGGCAGCAGCAGGAAAAGAGCGCGGTGAAGAGATGTGAGGCATTGCAGCGGAGCTCCGCGCGGAGCGAACCAGGCAGTGCGTGATCCCGGAAGGGCGTCTGTCCGTTCGGAGAGCGCTGTTTCCCATGAGATCGAGCATGCGGTAATTCCGTTCAGCGCGGGAAGTTTGCGGTAGAAAAAGAGCAGGGCGTCCGGTAGGAGAGTCCTTCTCCGCTCTCTGACAGGGCGGCGGCGGGCGGCTGAAAGTCGCTGCTTTGCAAAAGAGCCGATCGGCAGAGATACGGGGAACCGGAGTAAGCACAAAGAGCGGTGCTTTCTGTCCGGCGAGCAGCAGAGACAGGTCTGTGAGACTGTCATAGGCTGCAATCGCATAGAGCAGCAGGAACCGGAGCAGGGCGCGAAGCCGCGGGGAAGCGGCCGCGGTACAAAAGAGCTGTCGGCGGCGTGGCCCGCGGCCTGACGGGCAGCCGGGTCAGAGGCAGCGCGAGCGAGACGAAGACTGCTGGTCCGCAAAGAGGCGGGAGCAGACTGCTGAAAAGTTTTCGCGGTCGGTCTCCTTGCCGGCGCTCAGATATTCCAGCTGGAGGCTGAGACCTGCCTGCGCCGCCTCGTTCGTTTGGGACAAATAGCAGGGGAAAAAGGAGGCCGCGTAGTGCGCAAAGAGACAATCATCGTCATCACTGCGCGAGGCGCGCAGCTCCCGCCGCCGCAAGCTGCGCGGAGGAAGCTCTGTGAGAGACAGGCTTCCGGCGGGAACGGCTGCACTCGCCGGAGGCAGAGGCGCCTCGCGGGTCGCGGGCTCGGTTCGAAGGAGAGCGGCGAGGGAGAGGAGCGGCGTCTGCCGAGGGCCGAGGCCGCGCTGAGGTCGGCGAGACTGAGCGCCGCGGAAAAGTCGGCGGCGAGCGAGATGCCGGAGGGCTTCGGCATCGATGCCCATGCCGTCGTCTTCGTCATCTCTCTGGCTTCTTCGGCGATGCGCGCGGCAAGCTCCGCGGCAGCAGTCTCGTAGGCGGAGACCGTCGCTGTGAGAGCGGGAGCAGCCGTCCCGGCCGCGGAAATTTCGGGACGCCGCGCGCGAAAGGCAGCTGCCGTCTCGGAGACGGTCTCGTAAAGCGGCAGGAGCGCGGCCTCTTCCGCCTGTCCCGAAAAGGCGAACCGCGCACTGCCGTCTGTGAGTTGCGAGGAGAGCTGCAGGCAGTCGGCGGAAGCAAGCTCTGTTTGCCTGAGGGCTGCGGAGAGCGCGGCGGCATGTTGGGAGAAGTCAGGGAGATTACCGGCTGCGAGGCGCTGCGGCCGCAGCTTCTCGTCCGGCGTCCAGAGCTCTGCTCCAGCCGGAAATACAGCGCCTCGCTCTCCGCGGCGTCTGCAAAGAGGGGAGACAGCGCGGTCACGGACGGGGACACATGCTCGGCGAAGGTAAGACCGGGACGATACTGCGTGAGCAGTGACACCGTGAGCGGCGCAGCGTCTCCAGGCTGTGTCTTCATGTAGTCGAGCATTTCCTGCTCCAGCCAGACCGCGCCGCCGTCACCGAGGAAGCCGGTTTCGAGCGGACGTATGGTCGCCTCGAAAAAGGGATAGCGCCCGGCATCCTGTTGGTATGCCTGTACGGCGCGGTCCAGTTCGGCTGCGCAGCGCTCGTCGCCCGGGTAGCGGTAGGCGAGGATGCGGTAGCGCGCAAAAGACGATGCGGTCATAGCGGAAAAACAGGGAATCACAGCGGCATTGGCGGCGAGAGCGGCATAATAACGGGTTCCCGCGGTTCGCGCGCTCTCAAGCAGCGCACAGATGAGGGCGCAGCAGGAAGTCAGAACCAGCGCGAGAAACAGTGTGACCGAGCCGCGGAGCCGCATCAGTAGACCTTGCCGGCCTGGTTATTAATCTCGCCGAAGGCGCGATTCAGGAGGGCAATGACCTGCCCTTGAAGAGCACCACCAGGGTCACGAGGACCACGACGGAATCAGAGATGAAAGGCTCAATCGTGGAAAAACCGTCTCCGAATCATCGTCAGCCAAACCGTTTCGCGACAAACCTCCTGAATTTGTTTACAGAAGCTGAAAAACGCGGGGACCAAGCCATGACAATCATGACGACAAGGAGCATGAGAAAGAGCGGGAGCAGAAGCCTGGTTCCGGCTTCCTCGCCGAGACGCCGCGCCAGATTTTTTCGCTCCTCCCAGGCGAGAGTCATCTCGGCCGCAAGGATGGTGCGGAGGGCAGCGACGCCGGTTCTCTGATTTTGTTCGAGCAGCGAGGCGAGCTTCATATATGCCGGAGACCGCAGGCGCGCCCGAAGGCGCGGTACATCATGCTCTCGCTCGCCCGCGCGGAGCAGAAGCAGTGCTCTTTTAGCAGGTTCTTCGTGGGCGGCGCGCGGTGCCGCTTTTTCTGCTGTTCGGCGCTGTAATCCACGGCAATCGAGGCGGGGCGTTGCGGGCATTCATTCCTGCGCCGAGCAGCACGAGGAGCGGACACGAGCTCAGGGGTGAGTCGAGCAGGAGCTGCCGCTGCCGCAAAGCGGCGGCGTCCGCCCTGTCCTGTCGCTCTTTCAGGAGAAACAGCAGCGCGGCGACAGCGCCGAGCAAAGAAAGAGGCGCGCTTCGCGGTGTTTCTTTTCGCGGTAGCGGAGCGCATGTCCTAGTATTCCCGGGGAGGAGAGTTCAGGCGCTGCTAGCCGCCGGCTGTCCTCCGCCCTGCAGATAGGCGAGAAAGTCCTTGGTGCGCTGTGCCGCCGGATCCGCAGCGGGCGGCAGTATCGTGAGGGGCAACAGGAAGCGGAGCCCCTCGCGCGCCGGTGTATCGCGGAGTGTCACTGTCAGTGTGAGCTCTGCGGGTCCGGTCAGCGCGGCGTTATTCACATTGCCGTAGCTGTCGAGCAGCGCAGGGTCGGAAGAGATAGCTCGCCGAAGAGCCTTCTTCCGGGAAAAGGGCGGGGAAGTCGAGGCGGCCGCGGATTTCCGCGAGCGAGGCGTTGCCGTTTAAGACGACAAGCGGCAACTTTTCCATACAGCGATCCGCGGCAGCTTTAAATTCGGCGTCCGTATAGCGGCGCGCCTGTGCACGAAGGCAGGTTCTGTCTCGCCGTCCCCGAGAGTCCGTCGACAATCAGATCATAGCGGCTGTCGGCGCCGCCGTAAAGATTCCTTGGCAGGGCGTGCGGCCGTTTTCGAGCGAGGCGCGGGCGAGGGTGCCGCAAGGTGGCAAAGAGGTAGAAGGGCAAGCCCTGCGGCCCGAGGCAGAGGCAGGGCGCACGATAGCGTTTCAGCAGGGAGAAAAGTCGTTTTTGCACTGGCCGCTCCCTGGAAATGGAAGAGATGCGCTGTGACAAGTAGAGCGCGAAGAGAGTAGGTGGCAAGGCAGAGGTCATCACGAGACGCCTGAGCAGGGTCTCGTACGACGGCGGAGAAAACTCGGGAGAAGAGAAGTCGACTATAGAGAATCATGAAGAGCGGCACGAGGTTCATGACGCGCTGCCAAAGCGCGCGCCGCGGCGAGTGCAGGTAGTTTCCTCTTGATCTGGATGCGGTCGCCGATCACCTCACTGGTGCAGCGCAGGATTCGGCGAGATCGCCACCGGACTTTCTCGCTACTGCGGAGCACCGGGCAAAAGGATCTTGATGTCATCGAGGCCGCTGCGCCTTGCGAAGTCATCGACCGCCTGTTCCGGCGGAATGTTCATCCCGATTTGCCGCAGTAAATAAGAGAATTCGCGGACGATGAGTGAGGTGTTTCCGTAGAGGACGCTGAGTTCGCCGAGGCCTCGCGAAGTGCGTCTCGAGGAATAGCCCGCGCTCAGCGGAGGCGCGAACAGAGGCGCTTCGCGGAAAGCAAGCAGGGTTTTCGCCGCCGTGCAGCGGCGAGCCCTCGCTGTGTGAAGGAAAGAGAAAAAGCGAGGGAAACGGGAGAGAAAAAAGAGGTTCCGGTAAAGACAAAAGGTAAAAGAGTCCTGTGATGAGAAGAGCGCGGAACAGAAGTCGGAGATACTCCCGAAGGGAGAGCGTGTAGCGCTCATAGGACGAGACCGGCAGCATCGAGCTTTCCGCGGCGCCTGAGGGTTCCGACCGCGCGGAGTTCTCCCCGCACCCGGAAACCGTCCTGTTCTTTTTCACTCCTGAAAGGCAAAGAGATCGTGCGAGTACAATTTCGCCATGTGAGACACCCCCGATTTCCGTGATGGAAAGCACACGGCGGCTCCGGTCGCGGAGTCGGCCGAGATGCACAATGAGATCCAGTGCGCTTGCAATTTGTCGTTGAATCGCGGCGAGCGGGAGATTGGCGCCGCCGAGCGCCATGGTCTCGAGCCGTGTCAGCATATCGGCGGCCGAATTGGCGCCGACCGGTCGAGAGGGCCGTCGTGGCCGGTATTCATCGCCTCGCAGCATATCGAGGGCCTCGGCGCCGCGCACTCGCCGACAATGAGTGCGGTCGGGGGTTCATGCGGAGACTGGCGCGCAGATCAGGTCGGCAATACGGGTTGGCCCTCCCTTCGGCATTCCGGTTGCGGGTTTCGAGGCGCACCAGATTTTCGATGTGGAGAAGTTGAAGCTCCGCGGAATCCTCAATCGTGATGACGCGTTCGGTTTTCGGAATAAAAGCGGAGAGTGCGTTTAAAAAGGTCGTCTTGCCGGAATTGGTACCGCCGCTGATGAAGATGTTATAGCCCGGCTGCAACCGCTTTTTCAGAAAGGCGGCGGCCTCGGCTGTCAGTGTCCCGAAACCGATCAGTGTTTCCATCGTGATGGGCTCGGGGAATTTTTCGAATGGTGACAGCGGGACCGCCGAGGGAGATCGGCGGCGGCACGATATGAACCCGGCTGCCGTCAGGGAGGCGCGCATCCGCAATGGGGTTGAGACATTGACGCTGCGGTTTACGCGGCTCTGTCGCTGAATCATATCCTCCAACTGCTCCTCGCTTGCGAAAATGCAGGTCGCAGCGCTCACCTGCCGCGTCGCTCCACGAAAAATCCGGTCCTTGCCGTTCACCGCAGATTTCCGTGACATCTTTTTGATCGAGGTTCCTGGGTATGTCCAGCCTGCGAAAAGGAATTGAAAAGAGTTGCGGAATACAGCTGATCGCTGACAGAAGAGCAACTGTGTGGCGCGGAGCTGTGAAATCGCGGCATCAATCTCTGCGAAGAGCGCGGCATCACTTGCATCCTGCATGGCTCGGCTCGTTTCAGACAGCTGTTCCCGAAGCGGAAGCGTAGAATACTTCCAAGGACTTCATGGGCTCTCCTTTCGTCGTACATATATAAGGACGGTCAAAACGGGAAAAAGGTTCGAAGATTTTCTAAAAAAGTTTTATTTTTTTCGATGCGACGGGAAAACGGTGAAATAGGGGGTTACAACCGGTGCAGCGGCAGGCGGAAGGGCAGCAGGCGTCGGCGCGAGAGTGTTTGCGGTGTAAAAAGCCGTGCGTCCGGGAAGGTAGCGGGAATCGGCGCGGCGGTGTGAAGAGAAACCGAGATTCGGCGCACCTATGCTGTGACAGATGAGGGTATCGATAAGAGGGCGGTTACAAACGGGTATGGCGGCAGACGGCAAAGCGCGGAGGAGTCGGTATACGAGAGGTTTTGCAGCGTGAAAGAAGTGCGGTGAGGTGTGCGGTTAGCGGCCGGTGCGGCGGCGAAAAGAGGGCGCATAGGCGGGTGCGCGAGGGGCTTCTGCGGAATTGGACAAAAAAAGCGCGGTGCTGTAAAGTAAAGACAGCACTGCGCGTTACAGACAGGAAAGAGGAGAGCTTGAGATGAGAAAAGACGACTGTATTTTTTGTAAGATTGCGAACGGCGAAATTCCGTCGACGGAGATCTGTGAGAACGAGGGATACCGCGTGATTCTGGACCTCGGTCCCGCATCGAAGGGACACGCTCTGGTGTTGCCGAAGGAACATTACGACAATAGTCACGGAGATGCCGGAACAGGCAATCGGCGAGGCGTTTTTCGCTCGCAGGCAAGGTCGGCAAGGCGATGCAGCGCGGCCTCGGCGCCGCAGGGTTTTGAAACCCTGTTCAGAACAACGGCACGGCGGCCGGTCGGACGGTATTTCACTTCCACATCCATTATCCCGCGCTACGAGAACGGCCCGGAGATGGCTGCGTGGACCCCGGGCAAGGCAGAGCCGGAGGAACTAGAAGGCAACTGCCGAGAGCATCCGCAAAGCGCTCTGGGCACGGCGATGGAGCTATATCGGAGAGTCGAAATGCGCCGGTCACGGATTGGATGATTCTCATCAATGTGCTGGTGTTTCTCTACACTGCACTCCCGCGGCGGCATGAGCGACAATGACATTCTGCTTCGCTACGGCGCGAGCTATACGCCCTATATTTTCGAGAAGCACGAGTACGGAGACTGCTCGCAGCTTTCTACACTTCGGCATACGGCATCTCGGAACAATATGCTGGTTCTCTTTGTGACCGGCGACAGTCTGGAGCACGCACTGGGGCATGTCAAGTACCTGGTATTCTATCTGCTTTCGGCCGTCGGCACTTCGGCCTGCTCTATGCGGTCGAGGTGTGGATGAGAAGAAAGTGCTGAGTGCCGGCGCTTCGGGCGTGGTCTTTGCCGTGCTCGGCGGTCTGATCTGGGTGCTCATCAGAAACCGCGGGCGCTGAAGAGTTCCGTATCCGGAATCTACTCTTTTTCTCGGGGCTTATGCTGCTTGGCGGCTTTATCTCGAGAGTCGACAACGTGGCACACACGAGCGGTCTTCTGATCGGGTTTCTGCTCGCGGTCGTGCTTTACCGGCGACCAGCAGTCACGCTGTTCAGCACGGACGTGAGCCTGAGCCACGCCGTTGGCGCTGCCGCCCGCTTCCATCGCGGCGAGTAGCGCGCGCGGTCGGCGTGAGGTTTCCGCACGGCGGCGAGTGAAGTATCTGCGACAGGGACTCTTCCTCAAGGACACGGGAGTAGCCCTGTTTTTCGTAGAGACGGGCATTCAGAATCTGGTCGCCGCGGCTCGCTTTTGCGGAGAACGGAATCAGGACATTGGGCTTCGGAGCGCGAGAATTTCGCAGATGGCGTTGCGCGGCGCGGCTCACCCGATGATATCGGCGAGCGCAAAGTAGTCCTTCAGCTCCTCGGAGACATACTCAAACTGGCGGTAGCTGGGGTGTCGGAAAGCGCCGGGTCAGGTTATTCTTGCCGCGATGTGCAGCACCTGAAATTCCTTCAGAGAGGTCCCGGCAGGGCGTCGCGGACGGCGGCATTGACCGCGCGCAGGAACCGAGACTGCCGCCGATCACGAGAAGCACCGGGCGCGAAGCGGAGAAGCCGGTCAGCGCGAGGGCGGTTTCCGGTTGCCGGAAGGAGCTCGGCGCGTATCGGAGAGCCGGTCAGCACCGCCTTGTCCTTCGGGAGGAGCGAGAGCGTCTCAGGAAGATTACAGCAGATTTTTGGTCGCCGCGCTGTGGGAGACGGTTTGCGAGGTCCGGCGTCATATCCGACTCGTGAATCACGGCGGAATGCCGAGGCGCTTTGCGGCGCGCACCACGGGGACGAGCGACACAGCCGCCCTTCGAAAAGATGAGGTCCGGCCGAGAGTCTCTGGGAATGGCGCTTTGCCTCGTAGTATCCTTTCAGAACCCGGAAGGGTCGGTGAAATTTTCCAGTCGAAATAGCGGCGCAGTTTTCCCGAGGAAATGCCGCGGTGGGGCGTGCCGGTCGCTTCGATTAATTTGCGCTCCATGCCTCGTGCAGGAGCCGATGTATGGGACTCATAGCCCGCCTCGCGACGAAGAGCCGGGAGCAGGGCGATATTCGGCGTGACATGGCCTGCGGTACCGCCGCCGGTCAGAACGATTTTTCAGTTTACGAACCTCTCCTTACAGGGGTAAGATGAAGAAACACTATGTCTTTTTATTTTACTCTGCGGAGGGCATTATCTCAAGGCGACAAAGAGCAATGTGACGATCAGTATTATCGGAGCCATGGAAGAAAGTGGAAGGAGCTCGCCAGAAAGCTCGAGGGAGACGGGAGGAGATCTGCGCAGGTATGCGCTTTCTGACCGGAAGAATTGCGGGCAAGGAGGTTGCGCTGGTCTGCTCAGGCATCGGCAAGGTCAATGCGGCGGTCGCCGCGAGCATTTTGGCGGAGCACTTTCATGCGGCTGCATTCTGAACACAGGGTGCGGGCGGCATTGCGCCGGAGGTGAAGCTCGGTGACATTGTGCTCTCGACGGACTGCCTGGAGCATGACTTTGATGTCACGGCGTTCGGCTATGAGAAGGGTGTGATTCGAGAATGAAGACGAGCACCTTTCCGGCGGATCAAAAAGCTCCTGGAACTCGCAAAATCCTGCGAAGAAGAACTCGATTCCGGCGTCACGGTCCATACAGGGCGCGTGGTATCAGCGATCTTTTGTTGCGAGCCGGGAAAAGGAAGAGCTGTACCGAGATTTTCACGGCAGCTGCTGTGAGATGGAGGGCGCCGCGATTGCGCACACGGCCCTATCTCTACGGCCTGCCCATCGTGATCCGCGCGATCTCCGACCAGGCGGACATGAAGGCGGTGGAAAATTACCCGGCGTTCACGGGCAGAGCAATTGGAACTTTTTAGCCCTCACGCTCCGCATGCTCCGAAGCGCTCTGAGCTCATTCTTCGAGGACTTCGATTTCAGATAGTCAAAGGGCAGGGCTTCCAGAAAGTTGTCGGCGGTAAAAGCGCGTCGCGCGCCGTTTGAAGTCGGATGTTTTTCAGAGCCAGAGAGGGGACGGCAGGTCAAATTCCGTTGCGAGTTCCCTCACGGCGCCGAACACTTTCTCGCGTGCGGCTTTTTCTCGTGCTCTCATCGCTGATGACAGCGCTGCTTACGATTTTAGTGTGCCGGACACATTTTCCGGAGAGACGAAACATAAGAGTGACCTCCGCGGTTGCGAATTTTTCTATGGTAGCGGGAAGCTACCGAGAAATACAATGCGGCAGGGAGAAAGGTTTTGGTTGGAAGATTGCGAGTAAATTCCTGGAGGAGGCGCAGCAGGCTGTGCTCCTCGAAGAAAAACTGCGCGGTCAGGAGACCGATTTAAAGGCGCAGACAGAAGAGCGGCAGAAGGAACTCGCGGCCGAGGAGCAGAGCTAAAGGACAGCATTGACCGCACCGTGACGAGCCGCCGGAAGGAGCTCGCCGCAAAATTTCGACGATGAGATTGCGGAGGAGCGGGCGGCCTTAAAGCGCGCGCAGTCAAAGAAAGAGAGCCAAACACATCGGCAAACAGGAGCGCATTGCGGCGGAATCCGCGCCGATCGAAGAGGAGATGGCGGAAAGCGGCGAGACGCCTCCGGGAACTGTTCCGGAAACAGCAGGTTCGAGGTTTTTCGGAGCAAACTAGTACTACGCGCTTTACTGGCCGCAGCACTTCGGCGAGTGGCTGCAGATTCTTCTCTTTGTCGCTCTCCCTCTTTGTGGCACTGCCCTGCGGCATTTATTTCCTGGCGCTGCCGGATTCGCTGCGGCATATCCCGGCGCTGGTGCTGATTTATCGCGGACATCGTCCTCATCGGTGGCATCTACACCGTAATCGGCACGCAGTCGAAGCTCCGCTATCTCGAGACGCTGAAAGAGGGAAGACGCATGCGGAACGAGATCGCGGAAAAAGGACAGAACTCCGGCGCGTGAAGCGAAGCATTCAGCGCGATAAGAGCGATGAGCCGTATAACCTCGAGGGATTTTGACAACGAGATTGCGGCGGCCGAGCAGCGCCTCGAAGCGACACAGCGAAAAAGGCCGAGGCGCTTCGGATCTTTGACGCAGAGACCGCCGACAAAATCGCAGAGGAACTGCGCGGCGAGGCAGCGACGCGCATCAATCAGAAGAAGAGCGAATACGAGGTGGCGCAGCGTACGCTCACCGAAGGTCGGGAAAAAGCGCCAGGCGGCGGCACTGCGCCTCGCGGAGCGTGCACGAGCCTATGCTCGGCAAGGAATTCATGACGGCGGAAAAGATTGCGGCGCTCAAGGACATCATGGAGAACGGGACGGTCACGAATCTCGCCGAGGCCATTGCGCGGTATCGGGACCGGCAGGAGTCGTAAGGTATGGCGGAAGACACCAAATCCGCGCGCGCAATCTGGCGGGGCCTCGTCTGGATCGGCATCGGACTGCTGCTCTTTCTGGTGCTGCTCAGTCTGTATCACGGGCGCAAACAGTATCACGCCTACGCCGTCATCAACCAGCAGGATGTAAGTCAGGGCAGTCTGGTCGGCTACGAGCCGTTTCAGCAGGGTTATCTCAAGTATTCGAAAGACGGCGTGAGCTATATCAGCGAAAAGAACGACACCTACTGGACCTCCAGTTTTGAGATGAAGGATCCGGTGATCGATGTGAACGGGAGCTATGCGGTGATTGCGGACCGTTCGGGCAACACGCTGCAGATTTTCGACGAGAAGCACGGAAAAATCGGCGAGTGCCGCACGGAGCGAACGCTGGACAGCGCCTCGATTTCGCTGTCGGGTGTCGTTGCGACGCTCGAAGAAGACAGTTCGGCGAGCTATATCCAGTTTTATAAGAAGGACGGCTCTGTCCTGGACATCACCGTCAAGGCACTGCTCGAGGGCGACGGCTATTTCACCGCGCTCGATCTCTCGGATGACGGCAGTCAGGTGATTGCAGGCGTCGCCTATCTGGAGGGCGGCAAGCTCGCCGGGAAAATCGTGGTATACGATTTCTCGGACAGCGGCGGCAGCGGCCGGGAGGATCAGATGAAGGGCGGTATCACGCCCTATGAGGGCGAAAATCTGATCTCGGAGGTGCGGTACTTCCGGAAAGGGCGCGCTTTTGCGGCGTCCACGCGGGCTCTGTTTTTTCCAGGTCGGCAAAAACGGCATTGAGAAGGGCTGGAAGCTCGCCGAGAAGCAGGAAGTGATACGCTCGCTCTGCTTCGACCGGAACTATGTCGCCATTGTCCTAAACGAGGCGGAGGCGCAGGACAATAAGCCCTACCGCGTTGAGCTCTACAACAGCGGCGGCGACAAAAGTCATGCACGCGAATTTCAGCGAGCACTACACCTCATCCTTTGTGGACAAGGGCACGGTTTTTTTCTGATCGGCAGCGATGCGCTGACCGTCTTTTTACAAAAAACGGTACGAAAGCAGTTCAGCGGCGCCGTGGATTTTTCCGCTGGTGCGTGCGATCCGGCTCTCGGGGAGAACCGCTATCTCTGGCTCGGCGCGGCGCATATCAAAGAAGTCAGGTTGAAGTAAACCAAAAGGGGAAAAAGGAACCATGGAGAAAGTTGGCATCGGTGTAGACGTCGGCGGGACCAGCGTAAAAGCTCGGCCTGTTTCAGCCGGACGGAACCATTCTGAAAAAGTGGGAGTTTCCGACAGACACGAGTGAGAACGGCACGCATATATTGCCGGACATCGCCGAGAGCATTCGGAAGACGATGGAAGAGACCTTTCAGGGGAAGGCAGAGCTGCTCGGCGTGGGAATCGGCGTGCCGGGTCCCGTGCAGCCGACGGGCTATGTTGAGGTGGGCGTCAATCTGCACTGGCGGGAAATGTACCCGGCGCGCGAGCTCTCTCGGAGCTGTTGAGACGGCGTACGCGTCGAGGTCGGAAACGATGCGAGATGTCGCGGCGCTCGGTGAGGCGTGGCGCGGCGGCGGTGAGGGCGCGGCCAATGCGGTGCTTTTGACACTCGGCACCGGTGTGGGCGGCGGCGTCATTATGAACGGCGAAATCGTGACCGGAAAGCACGGCCTCGCGGGCGAGGTGGGACATATCCATGTTCGCGACGGAGAAACGGAGCCCTGCAACTGCGGCGCGGTCGGCTGCCTCGAACAGATTGCGAGTGCCACCGGTATTGTCCGCGAGGCGAGACGTCGCCTTGCACAGGAGAAGACGCGCGACAGCGGGCTCCGGGCCCTCGGCGACAAGCTGACGGCAAAGGATGTCTGTGACCTCGGGAGAGCCGGTGACGGCCTCGCGGACGAGGTCATGGAGACCGTCGCCAAGTATCTCGGCGAGACCATCTCAATGCTCTGCATGACGATAGACCCGGAAATTTTTATTATCGGCGGCGGCGTGTCCCGCGCGGGCGCGTATCTGCTCGATAAAGTTAAGGTCTACTACGACCGCTACACGAAAATTTCGCAAAACCGCGGGCGCGTGGTGCTCGCGGAACTCGGCAACGACGCCGGTATCTACGGCGCGGTAAAACTGGTGCTCGGATGATACGGGAGATTTTTCCGGGCGTCTATGTGGCGGAGATTGAGACCGAAATGGTCGGCGTCCGTCATCTGAATTACAGCTTTCTTCGCGGTGCCGCCGGCGAGCGCAGTGTGCTGATTGACTGCGGCTTTCCGGAGAAGGCGGATCCGTCCTGCGGCACAGCGCTGCGGGAGGTCATGCGGACACTCGGTTTCCGGCCGGACGGTCTGGATGTGCTGATTACGCACGGCCACAAGGACCATCTCGGACAGGCGCGGGCGCTCGCGGCCGAGGGGGCACGCATTTTCGTGAACCCCGAGGACATGGATCAGAGTGCGATTCTGAATACCCTCCTGATGGATGAGGCAGGGCGGCGGCAGCTCTTTCGCCTGGTCGGTCTCGAGACCTATAACCGGGAGACCTACGAGGCGTTCTGGCAGGCCGCCGACTGCTTCGGCGAGGGCTATGAAGGGGTCTGGGATTTTCCGTATCTGCCGATACGGCCGGGCGACTGCCGGCAGGTCGGCGACTACCGCCTCGAAGTCGCGGCATTGCCGGGACACACGCGCGGAGAGCTCGGCTTCTTCTCGCGGGCGCAGAAGTTTATCTTCAGCGGCGACCATATTCTCGAGGAGGTCGCGCCGATTGTGAGCAACATCGAGGAGTTCCCGAATGCGCTCTCGTCCTACATCGCTTCGCTCGGTGAGGCGGCGGCACGGTTTTCAGACTATCTCTTTGTGCCGGGGCACGGCGCGCCGTTTCGGAACCCGCGCACGGCGGTCGAGAAGACCATACGCTACTATCACCGGCACTGTGAAAATCTGTATCACATTGTCCGCGCTGCGGGAGAACCGCTTCTCTTGCGGGATATCGGCGCGATGGCATACCGCCGCTATCAAAGGCCGCTCACGGAAAAGGAGCGTGAAGTCTGTATTCAGATTTGGTTTAAGACGTATGCCTGCCTGAAATATCTCGAAGAGCAGGGAGCTCTCCGGGAAGAAATCAAAGAGGGTGCCTCCTACTGGCAAAGCTTACGGTGAGCCCTCGGAGGCAGCGGAACAAAAAAAGCATCCGGTTTTCCGGATGCTTTTTTGTTGGGGCTAAGCGGACAAAAAGAGTTGGTGCTAGCTCCAGAGTTCGGGGTAGGGAGATGTCCTATGAAGCTCGCTCCATACTATTGCATCACCCCATGTCGGGATTGAACTTTCTATCTTTTTCTGCGGCGAGAGCCGTTTGTATATCTCCGCAATACTTTCATCCGTTGGCATTACCTTTAACAGTTCTTTTGCAGAAAGCGGCTCTGGTGAGTGCATGTAGCACCACCAGAAAGCCGCTTTTATTCGTCTCTCTATGTTTAGACCTCTATGATCTCTAAGCATGGCTCTAAGCCTTGCATTTACACCCCCTTCGATCTGATTGTTTGTTGAAGGAATTTTTTCAATGTACGCAACAACTCTTCATCCAAGTATGTAAATAAAGTCCCGTCACGAATCAATCGTATAAGCGAGTTTCGAGCCTTCAAAAGGCGTTCATGAGTCGGTCGACGTTGTCCATTCTCGTCTACTGTCATCTGGTTCAAAAAGGCTTGGTATCGTTCCATCCAGTCTATGAACCGATGAACCCATTTCTCTGCCTCGACTTTGTTTTTCAGATGCAACAGGTCTTTGGCTAGTATATATAACTCCATCGCAGCCAAGGTTTTAGGCCTGCTAGTCGTGTATCGTCTCACTTGACTGAACACATGGAATGTACACCGTTGAAGCTTGGCATGTTTCCAGGTTTGTCTCAAAGCTTTCGCAAAGCCGGTACCGCCGTCTGATACAACCATCCTAGGCTCTGCGATTCGTGATAATAACGCCTTATAAGCGCCTGAATGCTCGTATCTGCACAGATACCAACCAAGTACATGTTGCGCATCACAACAGATTAATACGCACGCTTTGCGCCCCATGTAGATACCATCTACAAAGACCACATCTCTTTCAGATTCAATCCGAGGAGGCATCAGCCATATATCCCAAAAACTGTTTAGCTTTTCTTCGAAATGTTCTTCCTTCAGCAGGCATCTCACGTTGTGTCTGCTTGCCAAACAACCACTTTAAAAAGACTTGTAGCTGTTTTGCTGCGTTATCAAACTTGGGCGTAATAATCATTGAGCAGGCATTGCAACGCCACCGTTGGGTTCCGGACTTATTCTTCCCGTATTTAATACAAGGCCCACCACAAGAAGGACAAATAGCATGCTTCATGACGTTTTCCTCCAAACATACTGTTTCAAGGAAGATGTAAGCAGAGAAAAGCCTTGTATCTCAAGGGTTTGAAGCACTTTTCACCAACTCTTTTTGTCCACCCTTCATCTTGTTTCAAAGAAGATAAAAACCCCGCAACGCTTGATTCTACTAGCGTTGCGGGGTTTTTTACCAACTCTTTTTGTCCTATAACTCTTTGTTGGCTTTGTATCAGTCGCTTACCTCGCGGAACCGCACGCGGGCCTTGAAGTAATCGCCGTCGATCTGAATATCCAGCGTGCCGCCCTGCAGTTCCGTGAGCGACTTCGCAATCGAGAGCCGAGGCCGCTGCCCTCGGTCGTGCGGGAGCGGTCGCCGCGCACAAAGCGCTCGGTCAGCTCTTCGGGGCTTATGTTCAGGGCGCTCGCCGAAATGTTTTTCAGCGTGAAGCTCACAAAGCCCTCCTCCGCCGAGACTTCCGCATAGATGCGGGAATTTGCGGCCGCATACTTGCAGGCGTTGTTGTAGAGGTTTTCGAGGACGCGCCAGAGATGTTGGCCGTCCGCAAAAATATAGAGCGGTTCGGTCGGGAGTGTCGGTATCAGCGTCAGACTGCGCTCTTCGAAGCGCTCTTCGAACTCGCCGTTGGTCTGCTCGACCAGCTCCACAAAGTTAATCTTGACGGGATCAATCTGCACATTGCCGGTCGAAGCCTTGCTTGCCTCTACGAGATCCTCGGTCAGCGTTTTTAAATGCTGCGATTTCTTTTCGAGGATGTCGACATACTTTTGAACCGCGGGATCGGAGGGATGGGCTCTCCGAATCAGGTCGATGTAATTGATGATCGAGGTGAGCGGCGTCTTGATGTCGTGTGACACATTGGTGATCAGTTCGGCTTTCATGCGCTCGGAGCGGACACTGTCATTCAGCGCGCGCTGCAGACCGTTGCTGATGTTGTTGATCGTGCTCGCGAGTTTCGCCTCGCGCCCGTGGAAATGTGCGGGATCCAGGAGCCGCTCACTGCGGTCGGGCTCCGCGTCCAGCGTGCTGATGGCGCTCGCAATCTCATCGTTCTCGGCCTGCTTCTGGTAGAGGTGCTGGTAGAGCCAGAGATCCAGGATGCAGATGAGGAGCGCGAGGGACAGCGCCTCAAGGCGTGCATTCAGCGACTTTCCGTGTAGCAGAAGCGTCACGCTTGTCGCGCCGGCGAGATTTGCGAGCAGGAAAATCAGATAGTAGATCGTGATGCGCTGGGCAAAGCTCACATCTTTCGCGCGATTTTTCAGCTTGTCCGTGAGTTCCCGGAGGAAGCTGTTCTGCCAGAGCTGTCCCGCCTTGTAAGTGCGGAGCACCGAGAAATAGAAAATCAGGAAGAAGAGATGAACAATCGCCGCGAAGAGCAGCTTCTCGAGAAGTCCCAGTAGCCGGAGGGCAAAATCAGGCGGAACAGCCACGCGATGACCTGATTCGCCAGGAAATTGGCGACTGCGCAGAGCAGAGAGAGCAGAAGAAAATTGCTCTCGAAGCGGTGGCGGTCAAAGGAAAACAGAAAAACCTCGCGGGAACCTCTGCCTCTGCGCCCCGAGAGGAAGGAGAGCAGGAGAAAGCTGATTATCATGAGTCCGCACCCGAGAGAAGCAGCGCCAGCTCCGTAGGGCGTAGTGTGCGCGCTGCTTGGCATAGTCGAGCACGCCCTGGTAAAAAGGCATCCTTCAGCGGATGGTTGGTATCGACTGCGAGAATCAGGTGGTATTCCGCCGTGCGGCTCGCAATTTCGTCGAGCAGCAGCGAGCGGATTTTGTTCGGCGTCTCGGGCAGATTGTTGTTCGGCAGCGGATTATCGGAACTGAAAATCGCATAGCGGCCGAACGAGCGCGCCTGTGCATCGGTTAAGCCCGGACGGTTGGTGTAGTCCTTTCGCCCCTCAATCTGCAGGAAATAATAGAGATTGGAGTTGCCGGTGTTAAAGAGCTTGACGCCGCGATAGTAGTCGCCGAGGCACTGCATGACCTCGCGGGTCATGGTGTCCAGGGTCTTAAAGGCGGAGCCGGGGCCGGACGCCTTCTGGGTCTCGCGGTAGGCGCGCCAGGTAATCGGATAGGTCTGCCCGTCGCCGCCCGGCGCGGCATCGTCGTGTATCACGCGGTAGTCGTTGTCAAAGGAATAGCCGTGCTCTTTGGCGTAGTTCAGGACATCCGACACGCTGAACAATTTCTCCGCGCCGTTGCCGTCCGAATAGGAGAAGACTTCATTGTCCGCGTCAAACTTTCCGTCGGTCTCGAAGACATCGCGGTAGCGGACATAACCGAGGAGCTGTTGCACGCGGTCGCGGAGCAGCGCCTCGAAAGCGGGCGAATCCTCGTAGTGTTCCGGATTCACCCAGCTTAAGCCCTCCCGGAAGCCGGAGCTCCCGTAGAGGAGGCAGATGCCGGAGAGAAAGAGCAACAGTGCCAGAAGATGGAGGGTGAGCAAAAAAGTCTTTTGGTAGAAAGAGACTTTCTCTGCCCGTGAGACCGGTTTCATGGCTTCTTTTCCACCTTATAGCCGACGCCCCAGACAACCTTCAGGTAGCGCGGTTCCTTCGGATTAATTTCGATTTTTCTCGCGGATGTGGCGGATGTGCACGGCGACCGTGTTGTCGGCGCCGATAGCCTCCTCGTTCAGATTTTTCTCGTAAATCTCATCGATCGAGAAAAACCTTGCCCGCGTTTTTGACGAGCAGGAGGAGAATGTTGTACTCAATCGGCGTGAGCTTTACATTGTTGCCGCTCACCTGTACTTCCTTGGTCTCGTCGTTGATCACGAGATCGCCGACCGTGTAGAGATGCATGTTGTCGCGGCTGTCCACATTGCCGAGCTCCGTGTAGCGGCGCAGCTGACTCTTGACGCGCGCCACGAGCTCCAGCGGATTGAAGGGCTTCGTGAGATAGTCGTCGGCGCCGATGTTCAGGCCGAGAATCTTATCATTGTCCTCGGACTTTTCGCGGAAGAATGATAATCGGGATGGAGCTCTTCTCGCGAACCTGTCTCGTGGTGCGAATGCCGTCCAGACCGGGCATCATGACATCGACAATCAGAAGATCCACGGGGGTGTGTTCCATAATTTCCAGCGCCTCCGCACCGTCATAGGCGGGCAGAACCTTGAAACCTTCGCCGGTGAGGTAGATGCTGATTGCCTCGACGATTTCGTGGTCATCGTCACAAACCAGAATTCTCTGCATATGCTTTCCTCGCTGTGTTAAAATGAACGTTCCAGTCACAGCGCGGTATGAGACCGCGCTGTGTCTAGTATATCATAAGGAGAGCGGGAAAGCGAAATGACGGATGAACAGTTGATGCGGGCGGCAATCCGCGAGGCCGCAAAGGCGGGGGCGCTCGGCGAGACACCGATTGGCTGTGTGATTGCGAGAGAGGGAAAAATTATTGCGCGGGGCTATAACCGGCGCATGACAGACCGGCAGACCCTGGCGCACGCAGAGCTCTTTGCGCTCCGGAAGGCCTGCAAAAAGGAAGGCGACTGGCGACTCGAGGACTGTACGCTCTATGTGACCTTGGAGCCCCTGCCCCATGTGTGCCGAGTGCCATTGTGCAGGCGCGGATTCGCGAGGTGGTCTACGGAGCCTCAATCCGAAGGCAGGCTGCGCAGGGATCGGTGTTGAATTTGCTCGACGAGCCGCGCTTTAACCATCAGGTCAGTGTGGAAGCCGGTGTGCTCGGAGATACCTGCGCCGCGCTCATGAGGGACTTCTTTCGGGAGCTCCGCGCAAAGCGTAAGGCAGAACAGAGCGAGAAAGCAGGAATTATAGATAATAAAGAGACAATTTACAGATAATTTAACACTAAATTTTACAAATCATTCCGATACTGCTTGCAAAAGTTCTGGGGGCATACTATACTTAATACTGGTTAAATTAAGAATAGTAAAAGGAGAATCCCCATGCAGCGCACAGAACGATGCTTTCGCTTGTTTCGCATCGGATATGCGGTTGTCTATCAGATTTTGTTGCTGTCAGAATGCGCGAGTCAGTATATGACCGGCGACAGGCATGAAATTGCGGCGTTCAACCTGTTTTTGAACAATATGATGCTGGCGCTGAGCCTGTGCGGCATCTTCCGCAGGGAAGCTCCGCGGCGATTTGCGTCTTTCGCTGAAGCTCTGCCTCGCGGCACTGGTCTGTATTTTCTTGAAAACTTTAGTTTTACAAGCAATTCCGATGCCCTTTGCCTACACCGAACTGTTAAACGGCGAGCTGGTCTTTATGGTGTACCTCTTTTACCATCAGCTCTGGTGTTACGATCCGGAGTTCTTCTGAGTCCGGTCCTATCTTGACAAAGGACGGCCGCCTCCCGTATACTGAAAGTCCGCACAGCCGGGGAGACGGCGGTTCCCTGCACCTGCAGTCCGCCATAGCAGGGGTGATATCCCGCCTCGGGCGTGCAGAGCTGTGAAGCAGCCCACGGTAAGCGGCGTAGACGCGAGGCCCCCGCGCAGCGGACCTTTGCGAACCGTGTCAGGGCAGGAATGCAGCAGCACTAAGCAAATGCGTACGGGCGATGCGGGATCGCCGTCGCCGAGCTGGCTGCCGCGGTAACGTTCATGGCTCCCGTTCAAAGCGGGATGTGCGGTTTGTTTTTGATTGATGTACAGAGGAAGAGACGGCAGAGCCGTCTTTTTTTCGTGGGGCTTTCTTGTGATATAGGCGGATCTGTCGTATACTTTTGAAAAGGTATGCGGTCGGAGAGTGCGCATACGGAAGCGTCTGGAGGAGTCGGATATGGCAGAGAGAAAAGTTAGAAAAAGAGAAGTTGGAGAAGGCAAAGGCAGAGAAGAAGGGCGGGCGAATCCGCGTCGGTATGCTGACCAGCGGCGGCGACTGCCAGGCGCTGAATGCGACGATGCGCGGCATCGCAAAAGCGCTCTACAATCTGTATGACAGCGTGGACATTGTCGGCTTTCGGGACGGTTATCGCGGCCTCATGTATGAGGACTACCGCCTGCTCCTGAAGAATGATTTTTCCGGCATTCTCACGCGGGGCGGCACCTTGCTCGGCACCAGCCGGCAGCCGTTCAAGCAGATGACACAACCGGACGAAAACGGCAATAACAAAGTGGAATTGATGAAAGCGACTTATCGGAAGCTGGGGCTCGACTGCCTCTGCGTGCTCGGCGGCAACGGCAGCCAGAAGACGGCCAATCTGTTGCGGCAGGAGGGGCTGAACATCGTCTCTCTGCCGAAGACCATCGACAACGATCTCTTCGGCACGGATGAGACCTTCGGTTTCCAGAGCGCCATTGAAATCGCCTCTAACGCGATTGACTGCATTCACACGACGGCGGCTTCCCACGGCAGAGTCTTTATTGTCGAAGTCATGGGACATAAAGTCGGCTGGCTCACGCTCTATGCGGGCATTGCGGGCGGCGCGGACATCATTCTGATTCCGGAAATTCCCTATGATATCAAGGCGATCATCGAGGCGCTGCAGAAGCGCCAGCGGGCGGGCAGCCGCTTCTCGATTATTGTCGTCGCGGAGGGCGCAATCTCGAAGGAAACGGCGGCGCTCAGCAAGAAGGAGAGAAAGACCAAAGCTCGCATCGCGCCGTTATCCCTCGGTTGCCTACGAGATCGGCGCGGAGATTCAGGCCATCACCGGACAGGAAGTCCGCGTGACCGTGCCGGGTCACACCCAGCGCGGCGGTGCGCCGAATCCCTATGACCGCGTGCTCTCTTCGCGTCTCGGCGCACGCGCGGCAAAGCTGATCAGCGAGGGCCGCTTCGGTGAGATGGTGGTCATTCGGAACAATGAGATCACGAGCATTCCGCTCGAGGAGTCGGCGGGCAAGTTAAAGACCGTGGATCCGAACTCTTCGATTGTCGAAGAGGCGAGACTTCTCGGACTCTCGTTCGGAGACCGCTGAGATGGCCTATGTCGCACTTTACCGGAAGTGGAGACCGAAAAACTTTGACGAGGTAAAGGGACAGGATGCCGTCTGCACGGCACTCCGGAATCAAATCGAGACGGGGCGTGTGGGGCACGCCTATCTCTTCTGCGGAACCAGGGGCACGGGAAAGACAAGTGTCGCCAAGATTATGGCGCGCGCCGTCAACTGCGAGAACCCGGTCAACGGAAACCCCTGCGGGGTCTGCGCATCCTGTCGAGCGATTCTCTCGGAGAGCTCGATGAATGTGCAGGAGATTGACGCGGCGTCGAACAACGGTGTCGACAACATCCGCGACATCAAGGAGCAGGTGCAATATCCGCCGACCGACGGCAAGTACCGGGTCTTTATCATCGACGAGGTGCACATGCTCTCGAGCGGCGCGTTCAACGCGCTCTTAAAGACGCTGGAAGAGCCGCCGTCCTATGTGATTTTTATTCTCGCGACAACGGAGCAGAGCAGAATTCCGGTCACGGTGTTGTCCCGCTGCCAGCGCTATGATTTCCGGCGCATCACGACGGATACCATTGCGGCGCGGCTTACGGAACTCGCAGCTGCCGAGCATATTCGGGCGGAAGAGGCCGCACTGCGCTACATAGCGGCGCAGGCGGACGGCGCGATGCGCGATGCGCTGAGTCTGCTCGACGAGTGTGTCGCCTTTTGTCCGGACGGAGAGATCCGCTATGAGGCCGTGCTGAACATACTCGGCGCGGTGGATGTCGAGGTCTTCTCGAAACTGTTTCGCGCCCTGCTCTACGGCAAGACCGGTGAGGCGCTGGCACTTCTCAACCGTGCCTTTCTCGAGGGGGGCGGGAACTCGGGCAGTTCAATGCGGACTTTCTCTGGTACCTCCGGAACCTGCTGGTCTTAAAGACGGCGGAACACGCCGAGGGACTTGTGGACAGCGCGGGCGAGCGCTTGCAACTGCTCCGCGCGGATGCGGAACTCGCGAATAAGGCCGTGTTGCTCCGGGCAATCCGCGTGCAGGCAGAGCTGTCCCAACAGCTTCGCTATGCGTCCGATAAGCGGACGCTCACGGAGCTCGCGCTGATACGGCTTGCGGAACCGGAGATGGACACCGACGGCGATGCGCTGCTCTCGCGGATTGCGCGCCTTGAGAAGCGCCTGCAGGATGTCGCAAAGAACGGTATCCCGGCCGCGGCGGCTGTAACGCCCGCGCCCGCAGAGACGGAAGTCGCGCCGGAAAATACAGCGCGCGCGGAAGTCAAAGAAATTGCTCTGTCGCGTCCCGCTTACGAGGACTTCATGAAAGTCCGGAGTGAGCTCGGCAGCATTGCGGAGAGTCTCGGCGGTATGTACGCCCCGGCACTCCACAGTTGCGAGCTCATTGCGGAAGAGAGCGGCAAGCTGACCGTCTGTTGTCCCAATGAGGTGACGGAAGGCGTTCTCGGCAACGGGGGACTTGACGCTCTGCGGAACTGTCTGCGGGAGCGCTACGGCAAGGAGTTTCAACTGGGGCTCGCGCGAAAGACCGGTCAGACGGCGGCGCGGAGCTATCGCATGACAGAGGAAGAACTGCGGGAACAAATTCATTTTCCGCTGGAGCGGGAAGAATGAGTGCGCCGCAGGCAGTAAAATACAGGAGAAAAAAATATGGCAAGATTTAACGGTATGCCCGGCAACGCAAACAATATGATGAAACAGCTCCAGAAGATGCAAAAGCAGATGGAGGAGCAGGCAAAGGCTTTCGAGAGCAAGGAGTTTGAGGCGACGGCCGGCGGCGGTGCGGTGCGCGTCACGGTGGTCGGCGGCCGGGAGGTCAGCAAGATTACCCTGGACAAGGACGCCGTGGATCCGGACGATGTCGAGATGCTTGAGGACCTCATCAAGGCGGCGGTCAATGAGGCACTTCGCATGGCGGAGGCCGAGAACCAGCAGATGATGGGCAAGCTGACCGGCGGACTTCCCTTCTAAGCAAAAGAACGGATTTTCATGGACTATTACGGCAAACAAATCACGAGACTCATGGAAGAGCTCTCGGCGCTGCCGGGCGTCGGCAGAAAGTCCGCGCAGCGCCTTGCGTTTCATATCATCAATATGCCGACAGAGCGCGTCGCGTCTCTGACCGATGCCATTCGCAGCGCGCGGCAAAACGTGCGCTATTGCAAAGGAATGTTTTACCCTGACCGATGAGGAGCTCTGCCCGATTTGCAAGAGCGCAAAGCGCAATCACCGGCAGATTATGGTGGTCGAGAACACGAGAGATCTCGCCGCCTACGAAAAAACGGGAAAATACGAAGGCGTCTACCATGTGTTGCACGGTGCCATTTCACCGATGCTCGGCATAGGTCCCTCGGACATCAAGCTCAAAGAACTGATGCGGCGTCTGGAGGGCGATGTGGAGGAGGTCATCATTGCAACCAACCCGAGTCTGGAGGGCGAGACCACCGCGATGTACATCGCGAAGCTCGTGAAACCGACAGGCATCAAAGTCTCCAGAATTGCGAGCGGGGTTCCGGTGGGCGGCGATCTGGAATATATCGATGAGGTCACGCTCCTGCGTGCCCTGGAAGGAAGAACGGAGCTCTAAGAGGCGGAAAGGAAGCGGATGGACAAGCACGAACTGAACGTAAAAGTGGAGCAGATGCGCAAGCAGGCGCAGGGCTTAGTGACTATCAGACGGCAATGAAGATTGCCGATAAAATCGACTGGAGACGCGTGTCGAATGTGAGTCTTCTGACGCAGGTCTCGAGATTTACGAGAAGAACGAGAAGTATCGGGAGGCAAAAGGATATTCTGCTCCTCGCGGTCGAGAGAACGCCGATGGGGCGGGGCCTCTTTAAATTGACGCAGCTCGCCCTGAAGGTCGAGGAGCATTGACGAGGCGGAGGAGTGCTTCGAGGAGTTTCAGAAGCTCGCGCCTGCAGGATTCCCGTCAGAAGCTGCTTCGCTATCAGATTTTAAAGGCAAAGGGCGCACAGCCGCAGCAGCTGATTCCGCCGCTCGAAGAGTATGTGAATGAGAAATCTCCGAAGAGTGGATGTACGAGCTCGCCGAGCTCTACCATAAGGCGGGAATGCGGGACGCCTGCCTGGATCTCTGCGACCGCATTACCATACTCTTCGGTTCCGGCGAGTGGGTGCAGAAAGCGCTGCGCTTAAAGGCGGAGGGCGAGGGCGAGCCGCTGAACGAGTACCAGCAGAGCATTGCCGGAGAAATATACTACCAGCCGGCAAGCTCGCCGCGTCAGAATGCCGTGCGGGAGACAGCGCCGGTGACACCGGCGTTTTCGCAGTCCGTGCCGGTGATTCCGGAGTTTTCGCTGCAGCCGCAGGAGGCAGTGCCGCCTGTCATGACAGCGCCGGAGACCGTACCGCCGTTCACAGCGGCGCCGGAGACCGTACCGCCGCTCACCGCAGCGCCGGTTGCCGCGCCGCAGTACACGGAGAGTGTGCCGTACGGCAATACGGCAGTTCGGGAAGCGGCGGTGCCGCAGCCCGCGGTCGCAATGCCGCAGTATGTCGGCGGCGTAGCGGCAGGGATAGCGCCGCAGCCGATGGCGGCACAGATTGTACCGGAAACCCCGGCGGCACCGAATCCGGCTCCGGTCCCCACGCAGGCGCTGACCGAGCAGTATGCGGCTGCGCAGGAGGATCGCTATCGCAATGTGCCGACCTTCCAAACGGCGACAGCAGCGACGACCGGTGTGCCTTCTTGGACGGAGGCCGTGCAGCCGCAGGAAGCGCCCGCGCAGAACGATATTGATGCCGAAATCGACGCGCATCTCCGCCGTCTCGAGGAGGAGAAACTCGGACGCAGGGCCGCGGCAACGGTTTCACAGCCGCAGAGCGCGGCGCCGATGCAGGTCGCGACGGAAAGCATGCAGACAGCGGCAGCGGCGGAAACGGGAAGTGTGCCGACCTTAGACAGTGCGGCAGTGACGGAGCGCGCGCCGATTGCGGATTCACGCACGGTAGAACAGCGCTATCGCGAGGAGAGTTCCCGCCCTTCGCGCGAGTATGTGGTGTCGACCGAGCAGCGCGCGGCCGATTCCGAATTTCCGGGCACCGAGCAGCTCATGGTGGACAGACTCCGCTATGAGGAAGAGAGCGCGGCAGCCAGAGCGCGGGCGGCGGCGCGCGCCGGTGAGATTGAAGAGGAACTGAGATCCCGCGAGGCGAAGCTCGATGAGACCAAAGTGCTGCCGAAACTCCCCGGACAGGAGAGACGGGAACAGCTCGCGCGGGAAGAGGCGGAACTGCGTCGCCTTGAGCAGGACAAAGAGGCAGAGCTGATTCAGAAACCCGCCGGGAAGACCGAAGAGACCGCGGTTATCGACGAAGAGACGCCGGTCAAGACGGGCGGGAGTGCGGAGACCGCGGCTGCCGTCAAAGAGGCGCCCGTCAAGGCGGCGGAGCTTGCGGCTGCCCCCGCGGAACAAGGCGCAGAGAAGGCCGATGCGAAGACCGCGGAAGAGACAGCGGAAGCGGCGGCAGGTAAACCGGAGGCGGCAGTCAACGCCGTGGCCGAAGCGGCGGCGACGGAAGAGAACGTAGCGACACCGGCGACAGAGCGCGCCGTGAGCCCCGCGAAAGAGCCGCTTGCGGAAGAGGCAGCGGCCGCAGAGCCCAGACCGAAGCAGCCGAAACTGCTCCGGACGCCGGGCTCGTTCAACGCACTGATTGAGGGAAGAACTCCGGAAGAAGGACTGCAGGGGGCGGTGGAACGCCTCAAGGAGGCGCAGGCCGTGACCGGCTTCAAGCGTCCGGCGGCCAAGGTGAAGGCAGAGCGCCTCAATGTTTACGGCGTCCGCAATTCCGCGGAGAAGACGGCAGGCCGCGACCTCATCATCGAAGAGGCGGGCGATTTGAGCGATGTGAGCCTCAGCGAGCTGATTCAGCTGATTGCCGCGGACGGCGGCATGCGCACCGTGCTTCTGATTGACAATCCGCTGCAGCTCACCAGACTCCGCGCGTCGCACCCCGAAGTGGAAAAGGTTTTCCACACGGCGGACAAGCGCGAGGATGTGAAGGCATACTTTGCGGCGGAGGCGAAGTACCGGGAGGCCGAGGCGCGTCGTCAGGAAGAAGTGACAAAGAGGCGCTCTGGAGGCAAAGGAAGCGCGCCGCAAGGAAGAAGAGGCGCGCCGCAGGGAAGAGGAAGCGCTTGCGGCAGCGGCCGCTAAAGAAGCGGCGGAGAGAGAAAGGGCCGAGGCCGAGAAAAAGGCCGCGGAAGCGGAGCGGGAGAAACTCGCCAAGGCGCGGGAGAACAATGTAGCGCAGGCGGTCGGTGCCGCCGCCGCACCGGCAGCGAGTGTTGTCAAGGAAGAGACCGTGCAGGTGCGCACCCGCAGCGAGACAAGCGGAGACAGGGAGAGACCTGAGGTCCCGGGAGCAGCGCAGGCCACGGAGGCAGCGCAGGCGGCAACACGGCAGGCGCGCACGCATGCGGAGGAACTCGCAAAACTCGAGGGCCGATAAGAAGCGTCTCTATGAGAACGAGCCGATGACCAAGGATGCGTTTGCAGAACTATGCGGCGGTCTACGCGCGCAATATCGACTGTGTGATTACGGGCAAGAGCATGAATGCCTCTACGAGCGGATTGAGCTTCTGCGGGCGGACAATGTAAAGCTCACGCGGAAAAAAATGCGGAGACTCTGATTGAAGAAGCGGCCGATCGCGCGGAGAAGCCGCCGCTCAGCAGAAGACTCGGCGGGCTCTTCTCCAAGCGCTATAACAAAGACGGGCTCCTGATTCTGAAGGAAGAGGATTTCCTCGGCTGATGGGAGCGCAACTCAGCACCTGGCTCGATCGGAACTGGTTCGCCCTGCTCGTCGCCCTGTTTCTCCTCGGCATGATGCTGGACGGTCACCGGCGAGGCTTTCTTCGCCTCGCGGTGAGCCTCCTGCCCTGATTCTGACAACCCTGTTTGCGCGGACGGCTCTGCCGGTAACGGCGAGTTTTTCTCGCAAAGAACACGAGGCTTACAGACGGCCGCGGAGCCTACATTTCGAGAAGACAGGCCTTGACACCGTGACGGACCGCCAGATCGACGACACGGCGGGGCAGGGACCGCGTGATTGAAAATCTGCCCATTCCGGACAGCCTGAAAGCGGGACTTCGCACCAACAATACGGCGACAACCTGGGAAGCACTCGGCGCGACCGGTTTTTCAGCGGTATGCGGCGGATTTCCTCGGGCGAACGCTTCTAAACTTCTTCGGTTTCAGCCTGCTGTTTATACTGTTTCGCATGTTGCTGCACCTTCTGATGCGCGTGCTGAATCTCTTTACCTCGCTCCCGATTATTCACGGAATCAACCAGATTGCGGGAGCTGTGCTGGGACTTGCAGAGGGTTCTTTTTCCTCTGGTTCGGCTTTATCCTCCTGAATCTCTTTCAGTATACGCCGCTCGGCAGCGGATTCTGGAGCGCATCGAGGCGACAGGGATGGCTCACCTTTCTCTACCAAAAACAATCTGTTGCTCACGGCGCTCGGCAATCTCTGGCAGGGCCTGTTCTGAGTGACACGGAAATGTAAATCAAAAAGCCCCGAATCCGAAGGATTCGAAAAGCTTTTCTATCTTTGCAGTTACGGATTCAGCGGTTCGACCACCTGAATCGAAGAAGTGCTTTTCTTCGGCTCGGTGGATTTTGCCGGGCCGCTCTTTTCCGCCGGAGACAGTTTCACCCAGGGCGGGCGCGCCGCTGTTGTTGACGGCATTTGCCTTATTGCCCGATTTTGCGGCGGTGGAACTCTCCTTTGCCTTGCCGGAAGCGGCACTTGTCTGCTTTGCGGCGGTCGAGCTTTCCTTTGCCTTCGTACCCGCAGCGGCGGAAGTTTCCTTTGCCTTTGTGCCGGCGGCGCTTGTCTGCTTTGCGGCGCTGCTTTCTTTCGCCTTGGTGGACGCGGCGGTCTGGCTTTCTTTTTGCCTTGGTGGGCGCGGCGGTGCTTGTCTTTGCGGCGGTCTGGCTTTCTTTTTGCCTTGGTGGGAGCCGCTGTGCTTGTTCTTGCGGCACTCGTGCTCTCTTTCGTCGCTCTTGTCCGGCTCTCGCTCTGCTCTGCCTTGCCGCTGTTCTGCTTCCGCTCGCTCTCTCGCGTCTCATCCTCGACAGCGGTGCCGCCCTGCTTCTTTTCGTCGGCGCCGTAAAGTGTGGTACTCGTGGCTGTTGTCGCCGCCGTTTCCCATCGCATCGAGCTCGGAGAAGTGCAGACAGCCTCGTGGCCGAGTTTATCGGACGCGTGAATTTCGAGGCGGTCGGTCGTAATCTGGAAGACAGCGGTGTGGGCGGCATCGTCAATGCTGCGCGGGAGCACGCGCTCCTCGTTTGCGTCCATGCCGTAAATCGAATCATAGTCCACGCCGGACTGGGCGTCGTCAAAAGCTCACGGTCAGCATGTTGCCGTCGAGCTCCTCGCCGGAAATCAGCGGGGGCTGATCGTCGACCGAGCCGATGTGCTCGTACTGGGTGCAGCTCATGCCGTTGATATAGCGGACTGTGACTTCCAGCGTGCCGTTCTTGTCGACACTCGTCTTATAGTGACCGCCGCCCAGATTTTTCAAGGTTCAGCGGTGTGTCGTCGAGCTTGACATCAAACGCAGCGAGCGGCAGGCGCGGGTGCATCTCCAGTTCGATTTCAGCCGAGCGGAAATCGACGGACTCCTCAATATGAAGCTTAAACTTGGGACGCAGGGTCACCAGGAAAAAGATCAGAAGATTCAGGAGAAAGAAAGGGAATTACATAGAAGAGAAACACATTACCCGGCTTCTTTTCCTCCGGCGTCGGCTGACTTGGGTTTCTCGCCTCCTCGTTGGCCATAAGACTCCTTTCAAACAAGCTATATTTTTTTCATTCTAACATTTGCGGGGAATGCGGGCAAGTGCGCGTTTTAAAGGAAAGTTTAGGACTTTTAGGGTAGTCATAAGTACAAAACATGTTATAATAGACGCTATCGTGCGCGGAAAAGCTATGGAAAGAAAAGGCGCACGGTCTTTGTGCTTCTCAGGCAACAAATGGGGGAAATATCATGAACGAGGAGGCAGAAAAGAAAACGATGAAAAAACAGACAATTTTTCAGCGTATCGCGGCGGTTGCACTTTCGCTCGCAATGACGCTTGGTATGAGTAACCTTTCCGGAGATCTCTCGGCACCCGTACACGCGGAAGAGGGCAAGGTAGTCCTTTCCTACGAGATGGAATATAAGGGACAGGGCTGGACCGGCTGGGCCGGGGACAACCACATGCTGACCCGCACGGGCACCTACCCGACGGCGTTCCGTGCGGCGCTCAGAGAGCAGCCGGCAGGCATGACGGGAACCATTCAGTATCAGGTCAATGTGAGCGGCAGCGGCTGGACCGGCACGAAGGAGAACGGCGCTGTGGCCGGCGTGGAAGGCGGAACGGCGCCGCTCGAAGGCGTTCGTGTCTGGCTGAACGGCGATCTCGCGTCTTCTTTTGATGTATACACGAAGGCACAGGTGAACGGACAGTGGCTCGACTGGGTCACGAACGGACAGGATGCCGGTAAAGTCGGCGTCGGCACGCACATTGACGGCGTGCGGATTGCGGTCGTGAAGAAGGGGGAGACTCCGGCAGAGGTCGCGGCGGCATCGGTGCGAAAGGTGGATCCGAACCGCCCGATGGTGGCGCTGAGCTTTGACGACGGCCCGAGCAAGTACGACGCACAGATTCTCTCGGCGCTCGAGGCAAACGGCGGCCGCGCGACTTTCTTTATGGTCGGCAATCTCGTGGCGCGTCACCAGAAGACCGTGCAGCGCATGGCGGCGGACGGCATGGAGCTCGGCAACCACAGCTGGGCACACGAGAATCTCGCAAAACTCAGCGGCCCGGCCGTGCAGGAATCAATTCAGAAGACCAACCGCGCAATCCGCGAGGCAACCGGTCAGAGCGCAACGCTGGTGCGCCCGCCCTACGGTTCGCTCGGCGGCAAGGCGCGTCCCACGCTCGCGGCAATGGGCTATTCGGCGACGCTCTGGGACATTGATACCCTGGACTGGAAGACCAAGAACGCGGACAATACGGTGAATGTCGTTCTGAGCCAGGTGAAGGACGGCGATATTGTCCTCATGCACAGCATCTATGCACAGAGTGCGGCGGCGGCAGAGCGCATTATTCCGGAGCTGACCAGAAGAGGCTATCAGCTCGTCACGGTCAGTGAGCTTGCGGCGGCGCGCGGCGTCAAGATGGAGCCCGGCCACAGCTACGGTTCCTTCCACAAGAAAAAAAGTGAGTACAGCAGAACTTGAGAGCGCACTGAAAAGCGGTGCGCTCTCGCGGGACCTATCTTCTTTGCGGAGAGAGCTATCTCCGCAGGAATTATAAGGCCCGCTTTTTTTCGTTGTTTGCGGGCGACAGCATGAATGTCACGCTGTTGCGGGAAGAGGCGGCGAACGAGGATAATATCATCGCGGCGGCCGATACGCTGCCCTTTTTTGCGGAGCGTCGCCTGGTCTTCGTCGAGGAGAGCGGCCTTTTCCAAAAGAGCGCCGACAAGCTCGCGGACTACCTGCCCGCACTGCCGGAAAGCACCCTTCTGGTTTTTTCGGAGGAGAGTGTCGACAAGCGGACGCGCCTCTACAAAAGCAGTTGCAAAAGCTCGGCGGGATTGTGGAGTGCGCGCACCCGGCGGAGCGGGATCTGAAGCTCTGGGCAGCGCGCTACCTGCTGCGGAGCGGCAAAAAAATTCAGGAGAGTGTGCTGGAGCAGCTGCTCGCGGCGGTCGGCGGAGACATGGAGCTGCTCGGCGGCGAGCTTGAAAAGCTGATTGCCTACCTCGGCGCGCGGGATGTGGTCACGCGGGAAGACCTGGCGGCGATTATTTCGGTCTCGGTTGAAAATCGAATCTTTGATATGATTGCGGCGAGCTGTGAGCGGAAGACAGACCGGGCACTCTCGCTCTACAGCGACCTGCTTGCCCTCAAGGAAAAGCCCGGGCGCATTCTGGCGATGCTAAGCCGCCAGTACCGCCAGCTTCGCCTTGTCAAGGCCTTTGCGGCCGAGGGAAAGCGGGAAAAAGAAATTGCGGAGCTTGCCGGACAGCCCCAGTGGCTGGTACGGAAACTTTTGCAAATGGGGCGGCAACTTTCGCTCAGCGGCCTCGCAGCCGCCGAACGGCGCGCCGCGGCCTGGGAAACAGCTTATAAATCCGGACGCATGGGTGAGCAGCTCGCCGTGGAGCTGTTGCTGTGCGACAGCGATTTGACAGAATACTCTCTGTGAATTTGCACAATTTTTAATAAACAGCATTCATAAAAATGTGAAAACAACACAGAAAAACCGAAATACGCATTGACACTCATCATAATACTTGCTATAGTTACATTGTGATTTGAGTGGACACGGATTCGCGCGACAGCGGAGATCATGAGGTTCCATCCATGGTCGATCTGACACGCACTTTGTTGCCCCGGGGGATTACGGATTATTTTATTCATGGAGGCACGACAATGCACAACGGAACAGTTAAGTGGTTCAATGCGACTAAGGGTTATGGTTTCATCACGGACGATGCGGACAAGAGCGAGATTTTCGTTCACTTCTCTGGTATCAACTCTGAGGGTTACAAGACGCTCGAGGATGGCCAGAAGGTCACGTTCGAAGTGGCTGACGGCAACAGAGGACCGCAGGCAGTCAACGTAACGGCTGTTCAGTAAGCTTATCCCATACGGGGGCAAACGAAACGACAGCAGGTTTTTAACTGAGATGGAACAAGAGAGAGTGCGAGAGCATTCTCTCTTTTTTTGTGCGCAGCACCTGCAGAGTCGCCGCAATCCGTATCATCCGGGGGATACGAAGACCGCTGTAGCACCGCGGCAAAAAATGTGCTTGCAGTTAATAGAAGATTGGTGTATTATGTCGATAGTTCACTATTGCAAACAAGTGAAAGTCAATCGGAAGAGCCGGGGGCGCTGCGGATTCCGCATCAGACCGCAGCGCAAACAAAAGAGAGATGACAGAAGAGAGGCAAAGAATGAATCGGATTGAACTTAGGGAGGTCAGCAAGCGCTACGGCAAAAAGTCTGTGCTGGACGGCCTGAACATAACGGTCAGACAGGGAGAAATTTACGGCCTGATCGGCAAAAACGGCGCCGGAAAGACAACCCTTTTTAAAACCATTCTGGGGCTCACGGAGATACAGGGCGGGCGTGTCTCGATTGACGGAGAGACGACACCGGCAGGGCTTCGAAAGGCAAGGCGAAAGATAGGTTTCTTTATCGGCGGTAATTTTTTTGAGTATCTGAGCGCGGAGGAGAATCTGCGCTTTTACTGCGGCGTCAAGGGGATACGGGACAGGGCGGAAATCGGGCGGGTGTTAGCGCTCGTCGGACTTTCCGGCGTCAAGTCCAAGTTCGGCGCCTTTTCACTCGGCATGCGACAGCGTCTCGGCATTGCGAATGCGATGCTCGGGAAGCCGGAGATTCTGCTGCTCGACGAGCCGGTGAACGGTCTCGATCCGGAGGGCATTGCCGAGATGCGCGCGCTGTTCCGGAAGCTGGCTGCGGAAGAGGGGTGTACCATTCTGCTTTCTTCCCATATCTTAGGGGAACTCAGAGCACGGCGGATCGCTTCGGTATTCTGGAGAACGGCACTCTGGTGCGCGAGATTGCGCGGACAGAGTTACGGTCCGAGGGCAGATGACTGCGTGAGCTTACGGGTCTCGGATCTCGAGCGGGCCAAGCGGGTGTTGCAGGCGGCGGGCATTCGAATCTGCGGGCGGGAAGAAAACGGGCAGAGTCTTGAGGACTACTATTTTTTTCGCTGACGGGAGGCAGAAAAAGATGCATAACTATATGTTTGCGGATATCTCGCGTGTTTTGAAAAAAAGCGAAGCGTCCGCTTCGGAATTCGGGCTTTTGCACTTTGTCTTGCGCTGCTGCTTCTGTTCTACGGCGGCAAGGGTGCGGTTTCTGCCGATATGCGTCGGGCGGCCGAGTTCGCGCTCGATTTTTTTCCCACTGGTCATCAGGGACGCTGCTCTTTGTCTCTGTCTATGCGGACGATTTTTAAGTGCCGGGCAATGCAGGTCGCAATCGGCGCGGGCGTCTCGCGAAGGTATCGTCCTCGCAAAATTCGGAGAATGCGCGCTGCTTCTGCTCTTCACGCTCTTGCCGACCGCGGCGCTCTGCTTTTCTGCTGCCGGGCATACGCCATCTGTTCTACACAGGCGCGGAGGCGGAGGCGGTCGCCCTCACCATCGCACAGGTATTTCTCCGGACGCTCAGGGTTTATGCAGCTTGCGGCGACGCTTTGCTTCCTCACGCAGAACAGTTTGCAGGGCGTGATTGCCTTTGCGCTGCTCTCATCGAATGCATTGTATATTCTGATTACAATGATTTTTCTTGACAGGGACCGCTTAAAAACAATGTGGGACGTCTTCAACCCTTTCTTTACACTTCGATGCTTCGCAGCGTGCGAGGCCGACTATACTGACCGGAAAGCCGTTTGTCGGAATTCTTGTGTTCGCAATCGGGTGTATATGCTGCTTCCGCTGATCCTTGCCCTTGCCGGGCTTTCGGAAGAAGGAATTGTCGTTCTAAGGAGGAATGGTATCATGCTGAATATACTGAAAAAAATGCTGAAGTTCTGCGTTCGATTGCTCTTAGGGCTCATTCTGCTCGTGCTCGGAATTTTTGCTGTTCCGCTTCGGAAAGCAAAAAAATAGAGGAGATACAGGCGCACCAGGAAATTCCGGAACTCAGGACAGAGATGCAGTCCCTATCCGCGGATCATATCCCGGACAATGTGTCCGTCCTGGCCATCGGGGAAGGGGTGCACGGCAGCCGTGAATTTCAGGAGCTGAAACTCTCTGTCTTGCGAGAGATGGTCGAGAAACAGGGCTATACGGCCTTTGCGCTCGAGGCCGATTACAGCGAGTGTGCCGACATCAACCGCTATTTGCAGAGCGGCGAGGGAAAGCCGGAAGAGTTGGTGCAAAAGTTCTCGTTCCCGATTTATCACACCAAAGAGATGGCGGAACTGCTTGGCTGGATACAGGACTGGAACCGGACAGCGCCGGAAGAGAAAAAGGTTCGCTTTTACGGCTTTGATATGCAGAACCCGGAGACCGGTTATGCCTTTTTAAAGCAGTACAGTATCGCGCACGGACTTACAACGGAGGCGGAATTTGATGCGGTGTTTAAAAATGTTCTGACGCCCCCTATTCCTTAAGTACGGAAAGTGCGGGACAGGCGATTGTATTTCTGGATGGGCTGCGTGCGAAAGCCGGTGATGCGGATATGCGGGATGCGGATGCGCGGGACTTTCGGATGGAACTCACAACCGTCCGACAGGCAATGGAATCCTGGACTTCGACCGAGAGTCCAACACGCTGAGAGACCGGGATATGGCGGAAAATGTAGAGGGCCATTCGGAAAATCGAAGCGGAGATCGGCTCCAGGGAAGATTGTGATTTCCGCACACGACGGGCACATTGAGCGGGTAAACCCGATTTACACCTCTATGGGTGTTCTCTTAGCGCAAAACTTCGGAAACGATTATTACGCGATCGGCACCGATGTCTGGAAGGTGCGGGATAATATTAAGAGCATGGGTGAAGCAAAAGCGGAGCATGCAGAGCTTTGTCTCCTGTGACCCGTTGGCGGCACAGGCGCGTTTTGCGGAGGGCAGCAGTATGTCCTCTATTTTTCAGCGCTTTCGGATGAGGAGAGCCGGATTGCCGCACTGGTGCGGAAGCCCATGCGGATGATGCAGCTCGGCGAAGGTTATACCTTTTTGATGCGACTCTTGCCGGATCGCAGCTATCGGCTGAAAAGGCGTACCGGCGGCCTATTACGACGCGATGCTGTTTCTCTATGAGGCGCATCCGATTGAGATTTTTGAACGGTTCCGGCAGCTGAAGTTGCGGTACGCGACGGAAGAAAACGAAAACGAGACACACAGTACTCAGCAGGCAGGGGCGGTGAAGAGAACATTCACCGCCCTGCCTGCTATCTTTGTCCGATACAAAACAACTGTCGCGATACGGCGGCGGCAGAAACTTTGTTTTGTAATAAGCGACAAAGAAAGGCTTTTATATGCGGATTATGAGCCGGGCTATACCGTCAGTACGAACGGAAACTGGCAGCTTGTGAACCCGGAGCACGCGGGTGGATCTTCACGCTGAACGGCGGTATCCGCCTGGTGGGACGCTGGGCAAAAGCTGGACTACGCAAACGGCGAGCTGAACAAAAAAACGGCTGGTATCACTTTAACTCGTACGGTATTATGGACTTCGGCTGGTTTAAGGACGAGCAGGGCAGTTGGTACTACTGCAACACGGCGAACGACAGCTGGCTCGGCAAGATGCAGTACGGCTGGCATTTTGACGAAGTGGACAAACACTGGTATTATCTGGATTCGACGACAGGGCGTGATGCTGACAGGCTGGCAGGAGATTAACGGCAAGTGGTACTACTTCACCCCGGAGACGACCGCATATACCTACGAGTACGATGCGGTCAACGAAAAGTGGTTCTACAAGGCGGGGAACACGGTTCGCCCGCACGGCTCCATGTGTCAATGAGACCACGCCGGACGGCTATCGCGTCGATGCAAACGGCGCGTGGCGGCGTTGAATATGTCGGGGCACCGCTTCGGTGCCCCGATAGATAGGAGAACAGAATGAAACGACACAAACTGAGAAAGAGGGCATTGACCGCGCTTCTCGCGCTGAGCCTGTTCTCGACCCAGCTGCTGACGGCACAGGCAGCGGGGCCTGTGGATTACTCGGACTATGCGAGTACATCGGGTATCGGGTATTCCAATCCCGACCATGCGAGTAGCTATGGCACAGCCGCCAAAATTGTTTTTGACACGGGGAGCGGGCCGAGGGTGAATGCAGCTACGACAAATCCTACGACACCGAATCTCACGGGTTGGCACAATGTGACGCAGACCGGGCGCTTTTATATCATCGATGGTCAATCCGGTCATGCGCTGAACGCCAGTGCACCGTTTTTCCGGGCACATGGACAATAACTATGCGGGAAGTTTTGCAAGACCCAACACATCCTGGCCCGGCGGTAAGCCGGTGCTCCCCTGGGGGCAGGACGATATCGCGCCGCCTACCTGGACGGGTTATACCTTTACCGGATGGAAAAAGATTATTCCGACCAGTGCGAGCATGGGCACCGAAGCAGATGTCAGACCGGAAGTCGGTATGGATCCGGTGTTTCCCTACACACGACGACAGTCTACCGGGCGAAGTGGATGGGCAGCGCGAACTACAAGCTCTTCACGACACGGCAGAAAAAGCGGACGCGGCAAGCGAATTTGCGCCCTGGACTTTTGACCGGGTGACGATGATATCGTGGTTGAGAGCGCTGTGAGCAAGGGCAGTGTGGACCTGCCGGGCTATAAAATCACCGGGGTCACGGTGAAGAGCACGGGCTCCACGGATGCAACGAGGACCGCAGCCGCGGACTTCACGGTCAACGGTGCCTCCGGCCTCGGGCCGGACGGCACAACGATTCCCCGGAGATGAGCGCTTCCCGGTGCCGTCGCCGATTACGAGTCCGCTGCTTCTGAACAGCAATATGCCGAACCAGAACGTCTCGATGCGGTTTGACTACGAGCCGGACACGAATCGAAGTTCAAGTTCTCGACGAGCTATGTCTATCTGGATTCCTCGAATATTGAGAACAGCATGACAGTGCCGGTCGGCTCGGCACAACTCTTTGCCGCGGAGAGCGACGGCGCGGGCGTGCAAAAACGGCACGACGCGCTTTACGGCGGCACTGCTTCCGGATGCAAACAATCCGAAAGACAATACGGCGGCGCATCATCCAGTATGTGTTCCACAAGGCGGAAATCGTGAGCGGCAAGGAAAAGAAGACCCTCTCGAAGACCGTTGTGGCCCGGCGGCACGGCAGAGACCTTTAGTGAGACAGCGGGGTCTCGAGGAGAGCCTTTTCGATCTGCAGATGCCGGCGGTTAATGCGGTGTCGCCGACGCCGGTCAGCTTCAAGTGGATGCCGAACCAGGATGTCAAGGTCAAGTATATCTATAAACTGAATCCGGACTACTCGAACATGGTCAGCATTGTCCTGAAGAGTTCGCGTGACGACGACACAAGCGGTTTTGTGGACAACAATGTGCCGCGGCCGATTATCGAGGCCGACGGCACCGGGCAGTCTGACGACCGTCAGCCTCCCCTATGTGCCGAACTACAAGGTGGTCAGCGCAATCGCGCTGGATTCCGCAACACTGACCCGGCAGCCGCAGATCCTCCAGCAGCCGACCGCAACGGCGAACGGAAGTATCAGTATGAGTCGACGACCGACCCGGCGACCATTGTGGTGCGCTATCAGCCGAATCCGAGCGCCTTTGCGAATGTCTATTACACCGCGAAGACGGAGGGCGGCGGCACCGGCAGCTCGCTCAGCGGCGTACTCGTACAGCAGATGACGATGCCGAAGACCTACACGCTCGACGAGCTGCTCACGCTGCACGGGATCTCAGCGACACCGGACACCAGTTATCTCGGCGACAGCTGGTACAAGGCAAATGCGAGCGGGACTGCGCCGGACGGACCGAAGCTGAGCGGAACGGACTCGCTTTCGGTCACGGCTGCGGGACCGAATAAGTACATCTATGTGTTCAAAAGAACCCGGCCGACTGGGGCACGGTGCGCTTCTTCAGCGGGGCGAACGGCAGCATCAGCGGCACGGCGGTGCGGTCGGTGTTAAAGGATACGGCGCTCAGCAGCCTGGCACCGACGGTCACGGCGAACATCGGCTATCAGTTCGAGGGCTGGTATGACAACGCCGGGAACCTCGTGTCGACGGATCAGAACTTCGGCAGTCTGACGGTGCAGGGGCAATGCAGAGCTATACCGCGCACTTTGTCCTGATCGCCGCGCTCAGCGACACGGTTTTGCGGTGCCGAATGTGGACGCAAGTGTCAGCGGCGCGGACGGCACAGGACAGCTTCGGGTCAACACGCCGAACACCTCGCGCGTCTATACGGTTACAGATCTGAACGGCAATGTGGTTGCGACAATGACAGGACTTGCGCTCTCGACAGGCGGCTTTACGGGGCTCCGCCCGAGCCAGCCCTATCATATCTATGAGCTGGAATCCGATCAGAATCCGGCAGCCGGAACCAATATTGCCGCGGTCCCGGCCAATAAGAAGGGACCGGAGGCGCTCGCGGTGATTCCGGCGACACAGCCGAACCTCACGGCAGTGCCGGATTCCTCGAATAACACGGCCTCGATTACAGTCAACCCGGCGGATGCGAACAGCCAATATGCGCTTGTCGACGACGCGGGCAATGCGGTCGCACCGGGTTTTGTGAGTCCGGGCGCCGGCGGCGTGGTCTTCACGGGGCTTGACCCGGCGAGAGTTATACGGTTGTCGCACAGCCGAACGGCAGCGCACAGAACCCGGCGGCGAATGCGGCGGCGGGATACAGCACGACCGTTCCGGCGGCGACGCAGAGCGCCGCGGTCGCAAACGACACCTTCACGGTCAAGGTCTACAACGACCCGGTAAACAGCGGCCGCCTGCTCCTGCACACGAGCTGGCGCAACGCTCCCGGTCTCGGATGAGAAAAGAAATCGACGATGCCAAGAGCGGCGACATTGTGATGCTCTCGGCCGATGCGACCGACAGCACCGGTGCGGCTTTTTGTGCGCTGGCAGCTTCTCGGCGGCAGTGTGCTCGGCTTTAACCCGGCACTGCGCAGTCAGAGCGTCACGGTGAGCGGCAACGCGGTCTTTGAGCCGATCTATCAGAGCACACCCGGCGCGAATCAGGTGGAACTGCAGGTCTCGTCGAGCGACAACAGTTTCGGCATCGCCGAGAACATCCGCCGGACAAAGCAGGGATGCGCTCAACAGCCCGCAGCTTCAGGAGGACGATGTCTGGGCGAGCAACAGCAACGCGACCTATACCATTAAGCTCCAGAAGGGCGCGCCGAGTGCGGACGTGAGACAGGCGGTTTCGCTGGCCGACGGAAACAGCGGCGAGGCTTCGTTCCGCTTCGGCTGGATGCTCGACGTGAAACTGTTCCGCAGCCTGACCAGAACGGCTGACGGCGCGGTCTTAAACCGCCCGGTACCGGAGGATGCGGCGGCGCGGATTGCGAACTTTACGATTACGACTGCCCTGAACACGGCGGCAATCGGCAAGACCGACTACGCGCTCTATGCCGTCCGGAAAAAAATGCGAGCGGTGCCCTGACGGCGGTGGTTTGAGCTCGCAGCTTCCGGCGGACTTCGCGACCAACCCGGGTGCGATTTACGAGCTCCCGGCGGAAATCGGCGATAAGCTCGTGCTGACCTACCATAAGGCCGTGAAGTTCCGCATTATCGACGGAAGAACGGCGAGCAACAATGCGACCGTGCTGCTCCGGAAGGGCTCGGCGCCCGCGGCGAATACAGCCTATACGGCGCTGCCGCTCGACTTCACACAGAACCTCGACAACGGCAAGTACCGCTTCGTGGGTCTCTCGAAGACGGCGGGCAGTTATACGGCCTTTGATCCGGCGACGGATGCGGTCAACACAGATTTGACAGTCTACGCGTACTACGAGGTGGATCCGGCCTGGACGGCGGCGCGCGCGGCGCTCGATGCGAGTCGCGCGACGGGCACGGCGGCACTCCCGAATGTCTCCGACCCGACACTCGCGGCAGCCTTGCAGGCGGCCTTGAACAATGCGGCGGCAGTGTCGAATGCGACGGCACCTTCCTCCTCGATTGCGGCCATGCTCGCGGCACAGGTCGCCCTGGATCAGGCAATTCACGATGCGAGTGTGGCGCCGACACCCACACCCACACCTACTCAATACCGACTCCTACGCCGACCCCGGTTCCGACGCCGGGCGGCGGCGGCAACGGCAGTGGCGGTGGCGGCGGCGGTGGTCGCGGCGGACGCGGCGGCGGCCGTGGCCTGCGCGGCGGTACAACGCCGACCGGCACAGGCAATCGCGTCTATCAGAACGGCGTGGAAGGCAACTGGGTCAACTTCGATGTTGCACAGCACGGCTGGTGCTGATCTCGGCGCCGGAAAGAAAATCATGGGCAGCTGGGCGGATGTCGCCTATACCCTATGGCGGCGAGACGAAGATTTACAGCTATCACTTCGACGCCGACGGCGTGATGGACAGCGGCTGGTGGAAGAATGATCAGGGCACCTGGTTCCATCTCTCGACCAATCATGACGGCTGGTTCGGTTCCATGGACAAAGGCTGGTACCATGACAGCGCGGACGGCAGATGGTATTACCTGAATCTCCTGACCGGTGCCATGCTGACCGGCTGGCAGCAGATTGACGGCGTCTGGTACTACTTTAACCCGGAGACGCCGGCACCGACCTGGGACTGGAACAGTGAGACAAACCGCTGGGTCTATGCAAACCGCGGCGGCAGACCGTACGGTTCCATGTTTGCGGGCGAGAAGACGCCGGACGGCTACCATGTGGACGCCTCCGGTGCCTGGATTCGCGAGACACCGTAAGACCATTCTTTTCGCTTCACAAGAAGGGCTCCCTCCGGGGAGCTCTTTTTTGCATTTTTACTGGACAAGTGCTGTATATCTGCTATAATTATTCATCATTTCTTAATTTTTTTGTGAGGTGCCATTTGGAAAAAAACGAGTGTCAGGAGCAAGTTGGATGCGGAGGCAGGGCGGTCCGCACTGAGTCTGGGACTCAGCGCGGCGCTCGGACTGCTCTCTGTTTTTGTGCCCGCAGCGAGTCTTGAAGCACTGGCGGCCACGGAGTTGCAGCCCGCCGTGCCGGCGCTCCCGCAGAGCGGCGAGACCACGAATCACAGCATGACCTTTTTCCTGGAAGGTGGGGAATGACGACCGCGAGCTGAGTGCGGCGCTGCGCTCAAGCCGCTATAACATCCGCGGAAAAAAATGCGGACGGCTCGGAACCCGGCATCACGCTGGATTCCGACAACGGCCTCGAGGGCAACGGCATTCCGCTTTACATCGTGATGCCGGACACGGATCAGGGACCCGCGCCGTATCCGAAGCAGGTGGATACCACAACGGGGTCCGGCGGAACCGGTTACTGGCCGGGCGTTGCGGAACATGACGGTCAGGGGAATACCTACTACATCGCGAAGATGGGGCAGAGGGCCTCGGAACTCGCGGGGGCAATGTAGCGAACAGCGCAAACCAGAACCTGAGCGGCGCGGCACTGCTCGCAAAGAACAGCGCGGTCGAGACCACGCGCTTCGGTCCTTCCGGGCGCTACCGCACGATTGAGACCCAGGTCGAGACCCGGGTTGCGGGCCGCTATGTCTACGCCGACTACTACTTCTACGGGCGGGAGAATCTGCCGCCGGGCGGACAGAAGTTCTATGCGGGCATGGCCTACGATCTCTCGGTCAATGAGAAGCTGGTGCATATTCCGGGATATCCCGGCCTTTACCCGTCGGGCGAGGTCAGGTGAAAGACATGATCAGCACGGACCGCGGCTTTTATGCGAGAAAGAGCGATGACATTGCGACGGTGAACATTATCCTCGACGATGCGACGCTCGGCACCTCGGCGCCGGGCAGCAAGTGGATCGGGAAGTTCGATCGCCGTTTGCAATACGCTTTTCACAGCAGCTATGACACAGAAACACACGGGACGTATCAGTTCAATCCGGTGGCGGGGCGGGCGCCTTGACCGGACATGCACTCCCCGATTCGGACCTCTCCCGGCTTTTTCCTGGGAGTTAAACCTCCACCCGGGGGAGACCATCCATAAGCGTGTCGCCTACAGCTATGTCGAGGCCGCGATTTATGTCTCGAGTGGTGGCAATGACGGAAACAGCGGCACCTTTGATCATCCGGTAAAGAAGTTTGACAAAGCGCTGGAGCTCGCAAAGGACAAAAAAATGCGGTCATCTACTTTGAAGACGACCAGGCGCTTACCGCGCCGCTGACCATCGACGCGAGTAAGGTCGGCAGCAGCACGCTGACGCTTGCGAGCACGGATATCCGGCAGAATGCGACTTCGGTGAGTTTCGGAACCGAGACCAAGACCATTGCGCCCGCGAAGAGCTACAGCGGACCGCTGTTCGTGAACAACCAGAGCACGGTGCCGGTCGCGATTGAGGGATCTCCGCTTTGCAAACGGCAGTGGCGATTTTATGTTAAAAAAATACGGCGGGAACGCTCTCGCTCGGCGCAAAGACCGTGCTCGAGGGCGGCGGAAGCGGTGCGCTCGGCATCACCGGCGGCAATGTTGAATTTGCCGCGAGCGGGGAGACCGGCAGGCAGTATCCGCTGACCATCCGGAATAACAGCGCGCATACAGACTCGGCTGTCACACCGACAGTCTCCGAGGGCGCCGTGTACCTCGGCGCGGGCGGCAACTTAACGGTCGGCGGCGCGGTGCAGCTGACCGGAAACCAAAATGCCGCAGGCAAGGCCGAAAATCTGTATCTCGCGGCGGGAAAAACGGTTGCGGTCAGCGCTTCGGAGCCTCTGGATGCCTCTTCGACCATAGGCTTTACGACCGCCGTGCTGCCGACCGCGACAACGGATGTTCCGGTTGCGGTCAATGCCGCTGACGCGTTGGACCGCTTCGAAAAGGACAGTGCGGCGGTCGGCATCGTGAAAAAGAAGAGCGGCACGTCGATTGTCCTGCACGCGGTCACGCAAAAGCTGAACCGGAGCATCACGGATTTGTACGGTCTGCCGATTTCCGGGTCTCCGGTGCTCACGACGCAAAGCTCCGACGAACTGGTCGGCAGCAATCTGACGGTCGCGGGACTTCCGGTCGCCCTGCAGAGCTTCGTGTCGGGCAGCACCCTCTATGTCTTTGACCACGCGGAACTCTCGGTTCCGCTCGGCAGCGGCGCGGCGCTGTCTGCGACGGACGGCACGCTCTCGAACTTTGTGATGCCGAATGACACGGTCAATCTCCAGTACCGTTACCGCGAGGACATGGGCCGCATTGTCATTAACGGCAACGGCGGACTTCCGGGACTGAACTCGACGAACGGAATGGCGGGCGCACAGACCGTAGCGCCGCTGCCGACACGCTACGGCTATGTGATCGACAAACTGACCGAGAACGCGGACGGCACGGGTGCGGCTGTCACGGCCAATGCGGCGGGACAGTATCTCCTGACCTTCGTGTCGGGGATCAAGACCTACTATGTGCAGTGGAAGCCGGATCCGAGCATTCACTATCAGCTTTACGCGCAGTATATGAACGGCGACGGCTCGATTTTGTTCCACCAGACAGCGGCTGTGCCGATTACCTTCCAGACGGCGTTTACGGTCGGCAACAAGCTGATTCCGGGCTACCGGCTCTTGCCGGACCGGAACCTGTCCGAGATTACGCCGACCTCGCTGAAAAACCTGGTCGGCGGCGTGGACACGAACTGGCAGGCAAACGGCGACTATCAGGGCATCATGCCGAACCAGGATGTGGCGATTGCGTTCCACTATATCCCGGGCAACGCGGAGAGCGACAAGTCGAACTTCACGATTGAATATCACACGGGCACGGCGGCAGCGCCGGGCGGTCTGGTGCCGGGCACAGCGCCGATTACGGTGCGCTATCTCCCGGAGACACAGATTAGCCGGAACCTCAGCCTGCCGACCGGTTATCAGGTCAACGGCAGCACGCCTTTCCGGGTCGTGCAGGGTGCTCAGCCGAGCCTGCCGACCGCGACCAACAATTTTGTCTCCGCGGTGCGGAATGTGGACATCACCGGCACGACTTTGACGGCCGAGATGCCGAACCAGGATGTAAAAATCGAGATTTATCTCGAGCCGGACGGCACCGGCGTCCCGTTTGTGATGAGCTTCCGGGATGCGGACAGTCTGGATCCCGCGCTGCAGGTCTTACGACCGCAGCAGATTTCGAACTCGGCCGATCGGCGCTGGGCTCACCGAGACCTTCCCGCAGATTTACGGCTATCGCTATAGCGCGACGGAGCCCGGCTTTCGCGATGCGCCCGCGAGGGAGCGGCACGGTCAGCGTGAGCGGCAATGCGCAGAGCTATACGGCTACCATGCCGGGCGGCGAGCTGGACTTGAATCTCGACTATCACCGCGACAGCAGTCAGTGGGTGAAGGTAAGCTACCTGCCCGGGGCACACGGCAGCCTCACGGCGACCGGAGCGGCGGCGGATGTAAAGACCGACGCGGCCGGGCAGCTCTACGCGGAAGTGCTCCGCGCCGGAAGTGCAGCGACCGAGGGGCTACACCTTTGCGGACATCAAGGCAAAGCGACTGGTGCCGGCCGTCACGGTCAGCGAGCCCCTACTATGACTTTGCGGGTTGGATTGTGAACGACAACGGCAACGGAACGCTCGACGCAGGCGAAACCCTTGCAGCCGATACCGACAGGGTTTACGGCCGACACGGTGCTCACGGCGTACTACCGGGAGAATCCGGCCTACTGGATTGATGTCACGATTGCGCCCTATGACAGCAACACGCTGCCGGTGCCGGGCATGCGCCTGCAGTACCACGTTAAGAAGGACAGCCTCTTCGGCAGCATCCGGGCGAGCGCCGACGCTGCGTTTACCGGTATCGCGAACTATGTGCGCGAGGACTGGTATACGGGCAACAGCAGCAAGGCGGATACCTCGACGGTTCTGCAAAACAGGGGAGACCTATCGGCTCAGATATGGAAGAATCCGATTGTCTTCGGCCTCCCGGCGCAGGATGTGGATGCGGTCGGCGGTCTGCTCTCCGACAACACGGGGCGCGTGACCGTCTTCGACACCAAGCCCGGCTATCAGTACATTCTGACCGATCCTTCGGGCGCGGTGCTCGACATTGTGCCGGGCTCGATTGCGGGGCGCAGTTAGCTGACAACCGGACACCGGGCGAACAGCTCGTGGTCTATGAGGCGACGGGAGATGTCACCGTGCAGCCCGGGCGATGCGATTGCGACCGTCATTGCGGCACATCCGGCGTCGCCGCACGCAAAGGTGGGACCGGGACATCCGGTCAGCATCCCGCTGCCGAATCAAAAATCCGGATCCGGATGCGGTCGAAGTGCCGAAGTTCATGCTTCAGACCCTATGAGGGCGAGATTCAGACCATTGCGGCGCGGGCGGTCAACGGGACGCTGACGGCGACGCGCACGCAGGGCGAGACCGTGGAACTGAACGCGCCGCTCGTCAACGCCGCGGGAGCGGCATTCAAAGGCTGGCGCGTCGTCGCGGGATATATCCCGGATGTGACGTTCCAACCGGGACAGGCGGTTGTGCAATTTACAATGCCGGCGAGCAACCTCGTGCTGGAAGCAGAGTATGAGGCAGGGCCGGGCACGGATGCGACAGTCAGCGACGAGAGCCGCAACGCGGCAAAGGGCGAGTTTTCGCTGGTGCCGGATGAGAAGGCAAGACTGTCGGCGCTACTCACCACACCGGAGGACCGCGTCCTCTCGGGGGTGAACGGCGCGAAGGTCGAATATCGCACGGTCTACAGCAAGAGAGAGAGGTGCCGCAGACGGCATCGAACGCATTAAAGACCGTCAGCATTGCGGGCACGCAGCACCCGGATGCCTATACGGCGGCCTTTGAGCTGAAGACCGATATCGAGCGCTATGTGGACGGCAGAAAAGTCAACGCGACGCCCTCGAATGCAACTTTTGAGACCTATGTGCAGCTCGAAAACAAGGACAATGACATGCTCGACTACGAGCTATTTGAGGAGCAGCCGAGCGGCGGCTATGTCGGCGTCGCGCTGCAGACCTTGTCCGGCAGCGTCGAGGAAAACGGCGGCCTGTTCCACTTCACCGCGAAGGCGGGTGTCCGCTACTATCTCGTCTACTCGAAGGCGTATCGCCTGACCTTCCTCAACGAGGCGCCGAATGCGGTGCAGCCGCGCTATCGCTTTAAGGTGCGGCGCGGAGAAGCGGCGGAGGACAGCGACTATGCGGGCAGCGATGCGCTTGGCGGCCTCGTAGATCCGGATCCCTATGCGGTCGATGCCGACGGCGTCGAATATCGCCTGCACGCGGTCCCGGTCTGGAGCAGGCGGAATGACCGCTACCTCGGCTTTGATCTCGGCACGCCGGTGCGGAAGCACATCACGCTCTACGCGTATTATGAAAACAACCGCGCGGAGTTAAATGATACAAGACGGCAGCTCGACGAGGCGACCCGCCGCGCAATCCGCATTGCGGACGACTTCTTCTTAAAGCGGCGGGAGACCGCGGATCTTGTGAACGGCGTGCACGGTGTCGCGGGCAGACCGGAGCTCTACGGCATCCGCGATGCGCTTTCGGTGCTCGAGCGGACAGCGCCGCGCGCAAGTCTCGCGGAGCTGCAGGCAGCGCTTGACTCCATTCTGCAGACGCTCGCGCAGTACGACGATATTCTGAATCCGCGCTACCGGCACTACGACGTGCAGCAGAATAACAACCTGTCGGGCGGCAGCAGCGGCGGTGGCGGCGGCCGGGGCAACGGCGGTCGCAGCGGTGGCAGCGGCAGCGGCAACGGAAGCGCGCGCTTCAATACGGCCGGCAGTCCGAAGCTCCTCGGCAGCGAGCCCTTTGTCGCGGACTATGAGAAGAGCTATGCGGTCGGCACGAACGGCAAGTGGGAGCTTGTGAATCCAACGCAGCACGAGTGGATTTTCACCTTAAACGGCGGCATGCGCCTCGCAAACCGCTGGGGAAAACTGGTCTATCACTACGGCGATCACACCGAGACGCACTGGTATCACTTCGGACAGCACGGCATCATGGACTTCGGCTGGTATCGCGACGAGGCGATGAACTGGTACTATCTCGACCGGAATCACGACGGCTTCTTCGGCAGAATGAAGACCGGCTGGCACCTCGACGACTTTGATCAGCGCTGGTACTATTTCGACGAGAGCAGCGGTGTCATGCAGACCGGCTGGCAGGAGCTCGGCGGCAAGTGGTATTACTTCGCGCCGACTGCGAGCGCGGAGACCTATGAGTACGATGCGGTCAGTGAGCGCTGGTACTATAAGGACAATGCGACGGTGCGCCCCTACGGCTCCATGTACCGGAATGAAGTGACACCGGACGGCTACCGGGTCGATGCCACGGGTGCCTGGATTCCCGGCACGCGATGAAATAAAAGGAATAGAAGCAGGGACAGGAGAAATACTCTCTGTCCTGTTTTTCGGCGGAAGACAATCCGCCGCGGCATTTATCTGCCGAAAGAGCATATTTGATATGGCAAACAGAGGGCGCGGCTAAAGCCCTTTGTTTTGAATAAACAGTGTTACTGATTTGTTACCGGAAGGCGCGGTATTGCGGCAAAACGGTGGTTGTAAGCTGAACTTTCCGGAAATCACAAGACTTAGGCGGCATGTACAAGCTGTGCGGTTTGTGATACGATAACGTATAGAAGTCTTCGATTGACAGAGGAGGAATCAATATGCAGGAGTACAGACCGGTAAAAGAGGGAAAAGTGCGCGAGATTTACGATGTCGGCGAGGGCCTTGTGATGGTCGCGACCGATCGCATTTCCGCTTTTGATGTAATTTTGAAAGAATCGCATCACCGACAAGGGCGCAGTGCTCACGCAGCTGTCCCGTTTCTGGTTTGAATATACCAAGGATGTCATGCCGAACCACATGATCAGCACGGACACGGCGGATATGCCGGAGTTCTTCCGGACGCCGGAATTCGAGCGCCGCAGCATGCTCTGCAAGAAGCTCACAATGCTGCCGATTGAGTGCATTGTCCGCGGCTATATCACGGGCAGCGGCTGGGAGAGCTACAAGAAGAACGGAACGGTCTGCGGCATTCAGCTTCCGGCCGGTTTACAGGAGTCCGAGCAGTTGCCGGAGCCGATTTTCACCCCGAGCACCAAGGCGGAGATCGGTGATCACGACGAGAACATCGACTTTGCGCGTTGCGTCGAGGTGCTCGAGAAGGCGTTTCCTGGCAAGGGCAGAGAGTATGCGGAGATTATCCGCGATAAGACCCTGGCACTCTATCGCCTCTGCGCGGACTATGCAAAGACCAAAGGTATCATTATTGCGGACACGAAGTTCGAGTTCGGTCTCAACGAGGCGGGTGAGGTTGTCCTTGCGGACGAGATGCTGACCCCGGATTCCTCGCGCTTCTGGCCGCTCGAGGGACTATGCGCCGGGCAAGTCCCAGCCGTCGTTTGACAAGCAGTTTGTGCGCGACTGGCTGAAGGCGAATCCGGACAGCGACTACAAGCTCCCGCAGGATGTCATTGACAAGACCATCGCAAAGTACAAGGAAGCGTATGCGATGCTCACGGGAAAGGAGTTAGACTGAAGCACTGCTTCGGGCGTTATGGATTGTAAGAAGGAAAGTCAGCCGGAGTTTCACCATTTTCACGCGGGCGATGTGGCGCGCTATGCAAAGTTCTACGAGTTGCGCTCCAATCTCACCTCGGACAGCACGCCGCTCGAGAGTTTCCTCTGGAGAAAGTATTTTGACGCGCGGGCTGCGGTTCTGAGAGACGGCGAGCGGGAACTCGGTCTGCTCTGGCTCTACGGCACCGAGGACGAGCCCTATGCGGCGATGCCGCTCGCGCGGGAGGAGGATCTTCCCGCCTGTTTTGCGGCACTGCAGCGGTATTTTCGCGAGGTGCTGAAAAAGCCGCTCATTGTGAAACTCGCGGATGAGGGCGCCGTGCGCGCACTGCAGCTGCCGGAGGATCAGTATCTGGTCGAGGAAGAGGAAAATGCCGCCGATTATCTCTATGACGGCAATGCGCTCCGCACGCTGTCGGGCAGAAAGCTCCACAAGAAAAAGAATCACTATAACAACTTTATGAAGAACTACGGGGAGCGCTTCAGCTACCGGCCGCTCGAATGTTCCGATCATGACGCAGTGATTCGCTTTCTCGACAAGTGGCGGGGCGGCAAGGGCGAGGAGGTTGAGAGTCATCTGGACCGCGAGGTCGATGGCATCCATGACCTTCTGAATCACTGTTCGGAAATCAGTGCCGAGACGGGCGCCATCTTTATCGACGGTGAGCTCGAGGCCTTTTCCGTGGGCAGTCTGAATCGGCGCGACAATATGGCGGTGATTCACATTGAGAAAGCAAATCCCGAGATTGACGGGCTGTATCAGGCAATCAACAAAGAGTTTTTGTGTCGCGCGTTTCCGGAGGCGGCCATCATTAACCGCGAGGACGATGTCGGTCTGGAGGGACTGCGGAAATCGAAGCAGAGCTACTATCCCTGTGGATTTGCAAAGAAATATCTGATCTTGGAGCGAAAGGGCGCGGATTTGAGCGACCGGCAGATTCAGGCAGAGATGCAATACTAAAAAAGAAAGAAGATCTGTCCGCGCCGGGCAGATCTTTTTTGACAAGGAGAGGGAAAAAGTGCATGCAAGTCAAGAAGTTGGAACAGACGGAAAAGGAGCGCACGCGGAAGCTCTATGAGGAGGCTTTTCCGGAGGACAGCGCGCGCATGCGGGATTTTTATTATGCGTCGCGCATGCGGGAAAATACGGTCTATGTCATAGAGAACGAGCAGGAAGTCGAAGGAATGCTCTGCCTGAACCCCTGCCGGGTGCAATTCGGGAGAGAAGAACTGACACTCTCCTATATTGTCGCGGTGGCAACGGGGCAGAAGTACCGGCGGCGCGGCATCATGCGGCGCATCCTCACCGAGGCGCTCCGGGAGGAGTATGCGGCCGGCAAACCCTTTGTGTTTCTTGAGCCCGCGAACCCCGCCTACTATACGCCGTTTCAGTTTGCCTATGCCTCGCGGCGGGAAAAACGCATTCTGAAAAACGACGCCTGCTATCACTGCCGCGCGGTGGATGTCGGAGACGAGAGCCTGTTAAATGAGCTGTCCGCCTGCTGTAACGCGGTACTCGCTGAGAAGTATGATATTTTCTGCCTGCGAAGCCCCGACTACCTGCGCCGCGTGTGCGGCGAAGTGTCCGCAGGGAGAAGGACAGGGTGCTGTCTGTCCGGGAGAGACAGGCGAGCGGCGTGAAAAAGCTGATCAGGGATGGAGGTCTTTGACTATCCGGATACACGGGAACAGGATGCCCGCGTCGTATTGCCGGACACAGCGACCCTGAAACGCTGCGGCACCGAGTCCCTTTATCATGGCGCGCATTCTCTCGCTCCCTGCCTTTTTGCGGGGAATTTCGCTCCGGGAGGAAGTGGATACAGAGGAGCGGCAGTTCTTCTTTTTCGCTGAAAGATCCGCTGATTGCGGAGAACAACGGCGTCTTTTGCTGCGCGCAACCAAGCAGGGGAAGTTCTGTGGAACGGCTTTCGGCAGAGACAGAGCGGCGGCAGCATGTCACGGCGCTCACGCCGGAAGAACTGGTCACCGTATTTTTCGGCATGCAGCGCGCGCCCTGGGCAGAGGAACTGACGTCATACAGAGCCTATTTTGACGAAGAGATGTGAGCAACGATTGCCGGAGCGGCAGAGAGGAGAGGCCTATGGGACAGAAAGAGTATGAGGAGCAGCTGCGCGAGCTCGCGCAGTGGATTGCGGAGAGTCGACGCATTGTCTTTTTCGGCGGCGCGGGTGTTTCGACCGAGAGCGGGATTCCGGATTTTCGCTCGGCGGACGGACTCTATGCGGAGAAGCGGCGCTACCCGCCGGAGCAGATTGTGAGCCACAGCTCTTTCTGTCGCACACAGAGCAGTTCTATGATTTCTATAAGGAAAGGATGCTCTATCCGGACGCAGAGCCGAACGCCGCCCACCTGACGCTCGCCGCGCTCGAGCGGCAGGGAAAACTCAGCGCGGTCATCACCCAGAATATCGACGGGCTGCACGAGAAGGCCGGGAGCAAACAGGTATTGCCGCTCCACGGAACGGTCCTGAAAAACCACTGCATGCACTGCGGAAAGTTTTATTCCCTGGCGGAGCTGCTGTCGCGCCCCGGCACAGTGCCGCACTGCGACTGCGGCGGCATCATCAAGCCGGATGTGGTGCTCTATGAGGAAGCGCTGGACAGTGCCCTGCTCACTGAAGCGGCGCACCGCATTGCGGAAGCGGATCTTTTGATTGTCGGCGGGACCTCGCTCGCGGTCTACCCGGCGGCGGGACTCCTGCGCTATTTCGGCGGGCGTCACTTGGTCGTCATCAACCGCAGCGCGACGCCGGCAGACCGGGATGCGGATCTGGTCATACAGGCGCCGATCGGAGAGGTGCTCTCCAAGGCTCTGGAAGAGGTGCGCTGAAGCGTGATTTTTACAGCATTTGCGCTTGCAAAGCGGCTTAAAATCGGGTAAACTTAGATACCGTGACATTATATCCTTGCTTCCGGACGTGACCGGAGGCCGGAGACCAAAAGGAGGAAGAGCGAAATGAACAAATACGAATTGACGCTTGTTCTGAACGGAAAGCTCGAGGAAGAGGAGAAGGCAGCTGCGCTGGAGAAGGCGCAGGGCTACATCACCCGCTTCAACGGCACTGTGACGAACGTCGACGACTGGGGTAAGAAGAGATTTGCTTACGACATCCAGAAGATGAAGGAAGGCTTCTACTACTTCATCAAGTTCGAGTCCGAGGATGCATCCACGCCGAACGAGCTGGAAGCAAGCCTTCGCATTTTCGAGCCGGTCGTGAGATATCTGATCGTCAGAGACGAAGCTGTCGAGCAGCCCGCACAGGAAGCAGCAGAATAATTCAGAAAGAGTGATTGTATGAACAAAGTCGTTTTGATGGGAAGACTGACGAGAGATCCGGAAGTTCGCTATTCGAGCGGCGAGAAGTCCATGGCGATTGCGCGTTACACCCTTGCGGTGGACCGCAGAGGCAGACGCGGAAACAGCAACGGCGAGCAGACAGCGGATTTTATCCCCTGTGTTGCCTTTGACCGGGCGGCGGAGTTCGCGGAGAAGTATTTCCGGCAGGGAATGCGCGTGCTGGTGTCCGGCAGAATTCAGACCGGCAGCTACACGAACCGCGAGGGCCAGAAAGTTTATACAACCGAAGTAATTTTGGAAGATCAGGAATTCGCCGACAGCAAGGGCGCTGGCAACGGCGGAAGCGGAAATTATAACAGCGCCCCGCAGACAGGCTACGCGGAGGAGAGAAGACCGAGCCCGCAGAACGCCAGCACCGAGGGATTCATGAATATCCCGGACGGCGTCGAAGACGAAGGACTGCCGTTTAACTAAAGAGATAGGGGGACAAGATCATGCCTTTTAACAGAAGTGACAGACCGGAAGGACAGAGAAGCAGACGTCCGGGCGGCATGCGCAGAAGAAGAAAAGTTTGTGTGTTTTGTGCAGAGGGCGCAAAGCCGATCGACTATAAGGATGTTGCAACGCTGAAGAAGTACATCTCCGAGAGGTAAGATTCTTCCGCGCCGCATCACCGGAAACTGCGCGCGTCAGCAGAGGCGCTCACGCTCGCAATCAAGAGAGCACGCCACATCGCTCTGCTGCCGTACCAGGTGGACTAAGCCGCAGGCGCAATACGAGAAAACGGAAGGGAGTTCCCGCGAGGGGGCTCCCTTTTTTGTGCGCTTGTTCTCATCTGTTTTCCGCAAATGCAACCTTGGGTGGAATCATCATTTGTTCTATCAATCAAACGGCACATCACCGGAAAGCACGTAAAAAAGAATCCCTCACTGCACACAGTGGGGGATTCCGGTATTATTCTCCGCGTCTCGCTTCATAGTCCTCGAGGAAACTGTGGTCGCCGTCGCTCTTCCGGATGCCGGGAAAGGTTTCGGTGCAGACTGCGTGAATCGCGTTAAATATGCTTTTTTCAATGTCCGGATTGGTCTGCTTTAAGTGGCGCAGCAGAATCTTGACTTCCTGGCGCTTGCTGCCGCCGCCGCCGTTGTCGCAGATGGTGCAGTTCTCGGTGAAGCGGCAGGCGCACTGGATAAAGGAGAGCTCGTTATAGCGCCGCCAGGCGATGATATCGTCCTCGCGGATGCAGTACATCGGGCGTATCAGCTCCATGCCCTCGAAGTTTTGCGAGTGCAGCTTCGGCATCATGCCCTGCAGCTGGGAGCTGTAAAACATCGCCATCACGGTGGTCTCGATCACATCGTTTAAGTGGTGGCCGAGCGCGATTTTTGTTGCAGCCGAGGTCCTTGGCTTTCCGGTAGAGGTGGCCGCGGCGCATGCGGGCGCAGAGGTAACAGGGGTGCTCGTCGGCATTGTTCGCGACATCAAAGATGTCGGTCTCGAAAATCGTAATCGGGATATGCAAGAGTTTTGCGTTGCTCTCGATCTTCGCGCGGTTCATCTCGTTGTAGCCCGGATCCATCACGAGGTAGATGACCTCGAAGGAACATCGCTGTGACGGTGCAGTTCCTGGAAGAGCTTGGCCATCAGCATGGAATCCTTGCCGCCCGAGATGCAGACCGCGATTTTATCGCCGGGTTCCACAAAGGGCATAGCGCTTTACGGCGGCAATAAAGGGGTTCCAGAGCTGCTTTCTGTATTTTTTTGATGATGCTGCGCTCGGCAATCTGATAGGGCAGTAGTTCTCGTGCCATGGTAGTCCTTTCTGGTAAGCGGTCAATGCAGGAGAGGAGCGAGTGCCCCGAGCAGGGCATCGAGTTCCTCGCGGGTGGTCAGGTGAGCTAGACTCAGGCGGAAGGAGGCGAGTGCGTTCTTCCGGGAGCGGCTCACGGCAAAGACGGCGCGGCTCGGCAGAGCATCCGTGGAACAGGCGGATTTCACGGAGATGCAGATGCCGGAGCGGGCGAGAGCTGCCTGAACGGCTGCGCCCTTAAGACCTGCGATGCTGAGATTCAGAATGTGCGGAACGGCGGTCGCCGGGCTGTTGACGGTTACTTTCGCCTCTCCCTTGAGCGCTGCGCGGAGATACGCGTTGTGTGCGGCGACAAGGTCGTAGCGGGCGGCTTCTTCGGCGAGTGCAAGTTCTAACGCGGTCTCCAGCGCGCAAATTTCGGCGAGTGCCGGTGTGCCGCTCCGGTAAGGCGAATCGCTCTCGCCGCCGTGCAGCTGGGGGTAGAGCGGAACGCCTTTCTTCTTATATAGAACGCCGCTGCCGACCAGACCGTAAAACTTGTGCGGGGCAAAGCTCACACTGTCGGCGACGGAAAAATCGACCGGGACTTTGCCGATGGCCTGGGTTGCATCCACATGAAAGTGACAGTCCGGGAAACGCCGGATCAGTGCGGCGGCCTCGGTGAGCGGCTGCAAGGTGCCGAGTTCGCTGTCGACTGCGGAGAGCGACACGAGGCAGGTATCCTTCCTGAGGAGAGAAGAGAGTGCGTTCAGATCGATGCAACCGCTCGGCAGAATGGGAAGCAAATCAATCTCATAGCCGACTTCCTGCAGATAGCTGAGGGTTGCGCTGACGGAGGGATGCTCGAGCGCGGTGCTGATGATGTGGCGGCCGACATGGCGGCGGGCCGCCGTGCTGCCGAGCAGAGCGAGATTGTTGGCTTCGGTGGCACCGGAGGTAAAAATCAATTCTTCCGGCAATACGCCAAGCAACGCCGCAATATGTGCCCGCGCGTCGGCAAGCGCTTTTGCGGCGGCCTGCCCGGCGGGGTGTCTGGAATTCGGATTGCCGGGGTAATCGAGACTTGCGCGGAGAAAGGCCTCGGCGACGCGGGGGTCTGCCGGAGTATTTGCGCTGTAATCGAGATAAATCATAAAAACCTCCCAAAAGAGTACAGAAAAACATTCTAGCATGCGGCTCTAAGCGGTGCAAGGCGACGCAGGCGGAAAGGAAGCAAAAGGGAGAAGCAGAGAGACTCTGACAAAGCGGCTCTTTTTGACTGTCTCGGTTTTTGTCGAAGGGCGCTCTTTGATGGAGTCACAGATGAGCACATACGAGAGCCCCAGGACCGGATCAATCAATGCCCC